>Ga0255768_10007225_pt1 | contig 10442 bp, 7 predicted proteins | sample 071ome_33_FD_179983 | JGI IMG/M metagenome (GOLD analysis project Ga0255768, IMG submission 179983) | Coastal salt marsh microbial communities from the Groves Creek Marsh, Skidaway Island, Georgia - 071412AT metaG (version 2) | ecosystem: Environmental > Aquatic > Marine > Intertidal zone > Salt...
TGCGAGCCTTGCGTTAAAATGTGGAAAGCACGCCTAGCCCTTCAGGATTTGCAGAAGTAATGCCAACGAACTCAGTCCGCCGCTCACAACAAAAAAACCCCTGACCTTGTGGGTAGGGGGTTGTTTATTTGATTGCCGGGACATTCATGGGTCTGCTAAGCCTTTCAGGCCCGCTTTTTCAGTCCCAGACATGTAAATTCTTCCTTGTATTTCAGCAATTTCCTCATGCAGCTTTATAAATTTTGGATCCATCTGTTTTATGGGTGTAGGTTCGGCAACAAAATTTTGGTGTGTATCAACGCCCCTAACGAGGGTAGCAAAGTCGGTATCTACACGTGTTTGGCGTGCATCTGGAGTAATATACCGAAAAGCAACACCCACTCTCCTGCTTTTTGTTTTATTCGCATATGAGGCATGCCACATGAATAAATGGTGCAAAGACACTTCTCCCGGCTGAAGCTCAACGTAATGGGCTTCATTCTCATCTACCTCCGATGAGATAGTTTGGCCTCGCGTTAAGATGTTGTTATCGTCCCATGTGTCATGATGTTTAACAAAACGCGTCTTTTGACTGCCCGGTAGCATCCTCATGCATCCATTGGAGCGTGTAGAGGGTGTCAATGCGAGCCATACGGTCAGTATTTTGTCCGAGTCAAGGCCCCAATGCGCACTATCTTGGTGCCAACTAATGAAACGGCCATCATTTGGTTCTTTAGGGTAAAGATGCGTTGTCCAAACCATCAGATTAGGACCTAGTATATCCTCCACAATGTCGAGGATAGATTTGTTACGCATTAGTTCGTTTATCCAGGGAAATAAAAGGTGACATTTATAACGGAACTTACCGTTGACGACGGCTCCAGTTTCATTTTCGTAATCTTCAAGTTCTGCTAAATACTTCTCTGCATCAGTTTCCGAGATTATTCTCTTTGGGTACAGCATTCCCTCCTCCGAAAAAGTCTCCATCTCGGAACGAGTAAGCGATTTTAACAAACCGAGCTCCCTTCTCATTAATGGTGGTCGATAAAATTCATAAAAATGGGGTTGAGAGTTAGCACGCATTGTTATCAGAATAAAATCGGCGAAGCCATTGAGCATTCGCATGCCCTCGTTCTGCCAATGGGTGCCATTCCTTCAACGCAGTTGCGTAGTCGCCGCTTCCATAAGCCCTAAAACCCTTATCAAGATCCTAAGCCGACGCGCTCGTCGTTGTCCCTATAAAGATAGAGAAACCGATAACCAAAGTTGTGAGTGTGCGTTTCATTTCCCCGGGCCCCCTCAACACAAAAACGCTGACTTTATCGCTTTAATGATTTGAGCCACATCAGCCATCACTAAAGAGTTTACGAACAACAGGTCGACAGCCCAAGTCATTTATAACTAAATCTAAAGTGTAAAACCCAGCCCAAGCCCCCAGCCCAGAACCCCGGGCCGCGATCTCTGATCCAAATTCTTTGAAGCATAGACAGCGGGCCACGGAACGCGCGACGGGCCCCTTGGGGGTTTTTTGAAGGTGGACGGGTCGGTGTCGTGGAAATTTACTACTAAGGTCTGATGACGGGTGGTGGTTTGCGCCTCATGCCCGACAGCGCGTTGCCTGTGATTGCTGCAAGAAGAACCGCGCCGCCGATAAGGGTATTTACACTGGCTGTTTCCCCTAGAAACAGCCAGACCCATAGAGGCCCGAGCAGGACTTCGGCCAATGATAAAAGGGCAAGCTCTGCTGCTGGAAGGCTACGGGAACCCAGAGTGTAAAGGATCAGGCCTGCGCCAACCTGCAAAATACCCATACCCATTGCGATGCCGCCATCATTCAGGCTCACAATTAGAGAAAGCCCCGAGGCAATGCATATCGCCAAGGTGATGGCGATCGCCAAAAGACCCGATAGAAAAACCGCTGGCAGCATCTCTCCGGTGCGCCCCCATCGAAGTGCCACGGTAAAGACCGCAAACCCAAATGCTGATCCAAGCGCGGCGAGGCTGCCCTTTAGAACCACGCTACCAGACTTGTCGGCAATCATGATTGCGATACCCCCGATTGCGACAGTAATTGCTATCCAAGTTGCAGCGCGTACAGACTCTCGTAATAGAAGCCATCCCAGCACTGCGGCTATGAAAGGCGTTGTCGCAAAAAGTAGCATGGCATTCGCGACAGAGGTGTTCTGGATCGAGTAGATCCCGCCAGAATATGCTGCGACCAGTGCGAGGCTTGCGATGTAGATTGGGGAGCCGATGCGACGGATTTGAACAAAGGGACTTTCCCCTGAACGCACTCGAATAAGCAAATATAGAAATAGTGACATGCTAATCGATCGATACAGTAGGATTTGCCACACCAAAGCATCTTCGATCAGACGAATGCCAAGACCGACCGTTGACCAAAGAACGCCTGCTGCAAAGACAAAAAGGATGCCCTGCTTTCGTGCATCGGCACTGGGCAAGGTTGGCGCTATGAATGGCATCTCTGGTTGATCGATAAATTTCTCTATTTAACTTGCCAGCTAAACTGAATGTCTGATCGGTGATATGTGACATTGGAGCACATCCTTCTCTCCAGCCGGCGTAATACTGCGCTAGTTCAAGCGCAGGTAGGCAAATTACGACAAGAAACGTGCCGGGATTAATTAGGTGAAAGATTTTTCATCCTTTGGGCACCATCTCGCTCTCTATCTTAATCCCAAAAAATAGAGGAGCATGAAGGTATATCTTCAATTTAGATGTGCGAGGGATCTCCAAGCCGTGTATTGCTCAATCGTCTTTCGTGACCACCGTGAGCCTACAAGCGCAGGTCCGCTTTTATCTTCCATAAAACTAACTCCTCTCTTTAGTGCTTTTGGCGATATGCCACGGCGCACAAGCTGAATATCAAATGCCGTTGACCCGAAGGTGGATCAGTCCAATAAAAACCCGCCACAGCCATCACACTGGTCACTGCACTATTGGCAACAGCAGAATGCTGGCACAAAATCGTAGGAGTTCCTGTTCGCCGACCGAAAGCGTAGCCGACGATGTCCACCACGACCCGTGACCCCGTACTTTTCGAACTTTTTAAGAACGCTGTCCATTCTATCGCCGATGAGATGGCATTGACGGTGGTGCGGACGACCTATTCCGGTGTTCTGAAAGACAATATGGATTTCTCCACAGCCTTTTGCGCGGCTGATGGCCGACTAGTAGCGCAGGGTCTGACCCTGCCTGGCCACCTGGGGTCGATACCCAGTGCTCTACAGGCGGTACTGGAACGTTATGGCGATTCGATACGGGAAGGCGACATCTATTGCTTGAATGATCCCTATGAGGGCGGCATGCACCTTCCAGATCTTTTTGTTTTTCAGCCGATCTTTCACGAAGGTGTGCACGTCGCTTTTGCCGCCGTCATCTGCCACCACGTCGATACAGGCGGTCGAGTACCTGGTTCAAATGCCGCTGACTCAACAGAGATCTATCAGGAGGGTCTGCGCATCCCGGCAAGCCGGCTTTATGACCGGGGCGAGCCAAATGAAACTCTCTTCCGTATCATAGAGAAGAATGTACGGGCGCCAACGCTGTATTTTGGTGACCTGCGTGCCCAACTCTCAGCCTGCCACATCGCGGAACAGCAGTTTCTGGATTTAATCGTCCGGCATGGCCGCCATACTGTGCTGGAACTGATGGACCAACTTGTGGATTACGCCGAAAGGATGGCTCGCAATGCCATCGCTAAGCTACCAGATGGCAAAGTAAGTTTTGAGGATTGGATAGACGATGACGGCGTCGACCATGGCAAGCCAATCCGCCTGTTTGTAACCATCGAGAAGAGAGGTGACAAAATCAATGTGGACTGGACTGGGACCGCGCAGCAGGCTCGCGCCGCTATCAATAACACATTGAGTTTCACCAAAGCAGCAAGCTACGCCGCAATCCGTTGTATATTGGATGGGGATATCCCAACAAATGAGGGATACTTCCGCTGCATTGATGTAAAGGCAGAGCAAGGAACCGTTGCCTGGGGCGAGCTGCCAGCCGCGTGCGCGGCTCGCGGCCTAACCGGCTTCCGCATGATCGATTGCCTTTTTGGGGCGTTGGCGCAACTTGTACCGGATAAGGTGTTTGCGGCCTCCGACGGTGGCAACACTGGCATCTCCGTTGGCGGTTATGACTCGAAACGTAAGCCATTCATCTTTGTCGATTTTACCTGCGGTACCTGGGGCGGCCGGCCATGGGCTGATGGATTGGATGGCAATTCCAACATCTACGCGAACATGGCAAGCCAGCCTGTTGAGGTGATCGAGGCGGAGAACCCACTGGAAATCCTAGCCTACGAGTTCATCTCCGATCGTTGTGGTGCTGGTAAGTACCGTGGCGGCGCGCCCTATCGCAGGGACTACCGGTTTACGGAGGTCGAAGGGGTGCTGCAAATCAGGGCCGACCGGCAGACACATCGACCCTACGGGCTCTATGGCGGGTATCCAGGCGAGCCTTCCGCTAACATCTGGGACCCAGAGGGTGATGCTCGCCCCATGCCACCGAAGTTCACAGAAATCGTGAAGCAAGGCGAGGTCTTCCGCCATGAAGTTGCAGGGGCCGGCGGATGGGGTGATCCGTTGGAGCGCGAACCCGCCGCCGTGGCACGCGATGTTAAGAACGAGCTAATCAGTCGAGAAGCCGCACTGGCCGACTATGGCGTGGTGCTTAGCGATAACTTCACCCCAATTGAGGATGCCACAACCCTCGAGCGCGAGCGCATACGGTCGGCCAGAGGCTGGACCCGGACGCCCAACGTTCTTTGGGAGAAGCCGCTATGACCGCATTCCGCGTCGGCGTCGATATTGGCGGCACATTTACCGATATCGTGTTTCTGGGTGCAGATGGGCAGGTATTGGTAAAGAAGGTCTCCTCTAGCGTGGGCGACTATGCGCAGGCAATAATCGACGGTCTGAAATTAGTCCTTGCCGAGGCTGACATTGCGGCAGGTAGCATCGATCAGATACGGCATGGAACGACTGTCGCCTCCAATGCCATCCTAGAGAGGAAAGGCGCACTCACTGGCCTGATCGGATCCAGAGGTTTCCGCGACGTGCTCGAAATCCGCACGCTACGGATGCCGAGACTCTACGATCTAAATTGGAATAAGCCTCCGCCGCTGGTAGAGCGTTATCTGCGCATAACTGTAGACGAACGGGTCAATTCGGCAGGAGAGATTGTGCAAGCATTGGACGCCGCGGATGCGGAAGCTGCAGTGCAAAAGCTGCTGGACCAAGGTGTAGAGTCTATTGCAGTCTGCTTGATCAACTCCTACGCCAATCCTGCGAATGAGCTCATAGTAAAAGCAGCCATCGAAAAGCGCGCGCCCGGACTCCCCTATTCGATCAGTGCAGAGGTACTTCCAGAAATCCGGGAATATGAACGGACCTCGACGACCACGATCAACGCTTATGTGAAACCAGTGGTAGCCACCTATTTAGTAAAGTTACAAGCTGAGCTTGCCGAGGCCGGCGTCGGGGCCGAATTGCTGCTGATGCAGTCGAACGGTGGCCTGACACCGGCGGAGACAGCGAAGCGACTTCCCATGAACATTATCGAGTCCGGTCCCGCAGGTGGCGTAGTTGGGGCACGTTTTCTAGGCGAAGCAGCCAAGCTTGGTGATCTCATAACCTTTGATATGGGAGGTACCACGGCAAAGGCCAGTATGGTGGAAGCCGGCCAATATGCCCGTGCTGACGAATTCGAGGTGGGTGGCGGCATCCTAGCGGGATCCCGCCTACTGACTGGTGCGGGCTACAAGCTAAAGACGCAGGCAATTGACCTGGCGGAGGTTGGCGCGGGTGGTGGCTCGCTCGTGTGGATCGATGCGGGCGGCGCGCTCCAGATTGGACCGGAAAGTGCCGGAGCTTCACCTGGACCAGTCTGCTATGACGCCGGTGGAGATGAGCCTACTGTTACCGATGCGAACCTCGTACTTGGCTATTTGAATCCGGCGGCACTCGCAGGAGGCAGCGTGAAGTTGAACTCAGCTAAGGCCAAAGATGTATTCGACAAGAAAGTTGCTGAGCCGCTCGGCCTCTCATCAGAGGATGCAGCACTAGGTGCTCACCGGGTAGCAGCCTCCAACATGATCCGTGCTATTAAGTCCGTCTCGACTGAAAGAGGACGCGATCCTCGCAGTTACGCGTTGTTCGCGTTTGGCGGCAATGGGCCAATGTTCGCCTGCGGTATGGCAGCTGAGCTTGGCATCGGAAAAGTAATTATACCGCCAGCGCCTGGCGTATTTTCGGCGTTTGGCCTGCTCTACGCCGATGTAGAGCACCATTATTCGCGGACCCAGCGGCGTTTGCTGCGCGACAGTGATCCAGCCGAGATTGGTGCGCTATGGGAAACTCTGGAGGATGAAGGACGGGCACAACTGACCCGCGATGGCTTCCCTCAGGAACGGCAGACACTGCGCCGCACCGCCTCCATGCACTACAAGGGCCAGACATTCGAACTGACAGTGGCGGCTCCGGAAGGACCAATCAATGCAGAGGCACTGGAAGAGCTTGCCGAAAATTTCCACCAGGAGCACGAAATTGTCTACGGCCACCGAGCTAGTGATGATGAGCCGGTAGAGCTTGTCACCGTCCGCCTACTGGCTCGGGGCGAGCCAGAAAGGGATATTCAGCCTTGCGCTCCACCAAGTGACTCCCCCACAGGGGGTGTGCATTCGCGCCAGGCTTATTTTGGACAGGGTAGCGGTTGGCTGAATGCAGTCCTTTATCGCCGTACTGATCTTAGCGAAATGCGACAGGGCCCATGCATCGTGGAGGAGTATGATGCTACGTGCGTTATTCCGCCTGGTTGGAGTGCCAAACTGGATGAACACGGAAATATCGTAGTTAACAACTTCAAGTCGTTGTAGGATAACGGATAAATTCTAGCATTTTTTCTAAGGACACAGTTCCTACTAGCCAAACTCACTTTCGTACTTTTCATTTCATTGCACATTTAATCATGTTGCACCATGCGCGATGATCTCTAGAAATATTGTTTTTGGTTACCTTACGCACACAAATGTGTGACAAGCAGCAACGGAACTAATGCTCTTCTTGCGAGATATTACTCATAATTTTATTTGTTCCTTGCTAAGCTTCGAATTGTAAAGAACATTGAGATCCCGGGTGAGGCTTGTCTAAAATGAGTGACCCAAGCGAATTAAGTGCTTCAGACGCGCGGTCGTTAATCGGCCTAAGGGAGCTGTCGCCGGTTGAATTATTAGAGGCATGCATTCGTCGTATCGAAGCAATCAATCCCGATATCAATGCGATTGTTGCAACTGATTATGCTAGAGCTCGAAGAGAAGCAAAACATGCCGAAAAGGCTGTTATGGAGGGTACCGCTCTTTCCCCACTGCATGGACTTCCTATTGGTATAAAGGATTTAAATGCAACAGCAGGCTTGCGAACTACGTGGGGATCGAAATTATTTGAAAACTATGTGCCGACAGAGGATGAGGCGCTGGTTGCTCGAATGAGAAGGGCTGGAGGGATTATTGTTGCCAAGACCAATACACCGGAGTTTGGGTCTGGCACAGCAACTGATAATCTTGTTTATGGGCCAACGCGTAACCCTTTTGATCTAGAACGTACTTCCGGAGGATCGTCTGGAGGATCCGCGGCAGCTTTGGCAACAAACATGCTACCGTTGTGTCATGGAAGTGATACAGGGGGCAGCCTTCGAAATCCAGCAACCTGGTGTGGCGTCGTTGGGTTTCGCTCAACGCCAGGTCTAATACCCAGAGAAAATAGGACAATTAACTACACTCATTTTAATGTACAGGGACCAATGGCACGCAGCATTGCCGACATCTCTCTTATGATGGCGGGTTGTATCGGCAACGACGAGCGGGATCCGATGGCAAACTCATGCAACCCAAGCGCTTTTTTAAACATCGAGCCAGCTGATTTGAAACACGTTCGTGTTGGATGGACTGAAGATTTTGGTGGTGTTGCACCGTTGGACAATGGGATCAGGGATTGTTTTCGGACAGTCATTACTGCGCTGAGCGACACATTTAAATCTCTCGACAGGCATGATCCAAATTTTTCGGACGCCAGAAACTGTTTTTGGACATTACGCTGTGTCAATTACCTTGCAAGCCATATGGAGCGCTATGAAAAACACCGCAATATCATATCGCAAAACATCATTACAAATGTTGAAGCTGGGATGAAAATGAGCCTCTTGGAAGTTTCTAAAGCTGAAGTCCAATGGCGAAAAATTTATCAAGATTTTGAGGTAATATTTAAAGATATCGATTTGCTTATTGTCCCAGGAAATGCAACGCCAGCTTTTCGAATTGATGAAGGTATTCCGCATGAAATTAATGGCAAAAAAATGGAAAACTATATGGATGCCTCTCTAATTCGGTCTGCTTTGACGCTAACCGGTCACCCTGTTGTAGCAATACCATGTGGATACGACCACATTGGTTTGCCATTTGGGCTCCAGCTTGTTGGTAAGCGCCGTGGCGATCTTGAACTACTGAAGATTGCCATGGCTCTAGAAACCACCTTTTCCCATACAGCTAATCTAAAACGAGCCATCCCAGGACGAGCACTCAGCTATTAAGGTATTTATCAAGCTGGCCATCAGACAAGCATGCTTCGATTTTTTTAACATAGTCCGAGAGTGTACGAAGACTCGCTCAGCTATCCAAGTTGTTTAGATCTGAACAAAAGTGCCAAACCCACTCCTAGCCCCCGCCCCTGAGCCCCGGGCCGCAATCTCTGAACCAAATTCTCGAAGAAGTTACGCCGATCACGGCCCAAAACTAAGTTTCGTAGTATCACGCAGTTTCCAATATGGTGAAGAGCACCTGCCCTCATTCAAGGACGAACATAAGAGGTAATTTAGTGAAAAACGATACCACCATCTATCACCAACACCTGACCAGTTACTGTTTCTGCTCGGCAGAAGGTTAACACCTGATCGGCAACATCTTTTAGACTAGTATGGCGTTTTAGCGCCGCTCGTTGTTTTGCAGCTTCTGTATTCTCAACCGGAATACGGTTAAACATCGTTGTGCCGTCCATTAATCCTGGCGCAACACTGTTAACTGTGACGTCTGGTGCCAAGGCCACGGCGAGGCAACGGTTTAAATGGATCAGTGCAGCTTTTGCTGTGGCATGCGCGATGCTGCTGCCTTCGGCGCTGAGGCCTATGAACGCGGAAATATTGACGACACGTCCGTTTCCATTCTTCTTGAGGTGTGGTGCGCAAGAACGCGTCACAAGGTAGGGCCCTCGCACATTGGTGTGATGCATTCGGTCCCAAAGCTCTGGGGTAAGCGCATCAAGGTCAGCAAACGGTACGGCCTGATTCCAAGCCGCATTATTAATTAAGATATCCAATCCACCTAGTTCCGTAGTCACGGCTTCTACTGCAGCGTTGATCGAATTCGGTTGAACCTGATCCATCTGAACGGTGCAAGCTTTTCGCCCCATGGCCTGAATGTTGCGCGCGACCAGTTCTGCTGCATCTCGATTGCCGGAGTAACTCAGAGCTACATCCGCCCCGTTTTCGGCGAGAGCCTTGGCGATGACAGCACCGAGCCCACCAGAACCTCCAGTCACAAATGCTTTCGCGCCTGTAATTTTCATGAAGTCTCTCGCTTAAAAGTCAAATCATCCTTGGAACATAATAATTAAAAACCTCAAATATAAATACAGCACAGCCAAATCAAAATTTGCCAAAGAAAAGCAAGTCGCGGCAAACCTTCGAGCCAACATGGGGTGAAATGCTAAAAAATATCATCGACTTGGTTGCGAAAGCACGGATCATTATTTGTAATAAATCCAGCCCAAGCCCCTACCCCATAACCCCGGGCCGCGATCTTTGAACCAAATTCTCGAGAAAGGATCACCACGGCATGGAACGCACGACGGGCCCCTAGGGGTTTTTTGAAGGTGGACAAAAAAAGAACCCCAGCAGGCAATAGTATTTCGAGAGACAGGGTAAATGGGGTGTTTTTTGTAACCCAGAGAACTTACTAGGTTAAATAACTACCAGCTAAGTCATTGAAAAATATGTCGCGCCCGGGAAGATTCGAACTCCCAACCTCCTGATCAGCCGTAAGTAGACCAGTATTGTGAAACCTTAAACCTTGGAACTCAAAAAATGAGTGGACATAGAAACAGCTCAGAGAACAGACTTGACGCCTGGTAACAGACATCCATCTCCACGCCTTACACTATTGTTGGAGGCACCCCCTGCCCGTTTGCTTTTGCGGCTTGCAACCCCAAATGTGATTACCGCGCTTACGATGTCCGGTGTGACGTTTGCTGACGCCTGGTTCGTCGGCCAGCTAGGTATTGAAGCACTTGCAGCTCTGGCTCTCGTGTTTCCTTTTCAAGCACTCATGCAAATGATGGCCGCTGGTGCGGTTGGAGGTGGGATAGCATCTGCGACTGCCCGTGCCTTGGGTGCAG
>Ga0255768_10007227_pt1 | contig 10440 bp, 9 predicted proteins | sample 071ome_33_FD_179983 | JGI IMG/M metagenome (GOLD analysis project Ga0255768, IMG submission 179983) | Coastal salt marsh microbial communities from the Groves Creek Marsh, Skidaway Island, Georgia - 071412AT metaG (version 2) | ecosystem: Environmental > Aquatic > Marine > Intertidal zone > Salt...
CTTTGCAGATCCGAGCGGCTATGAGAGTGATTTTATGCGTTATGCACCTTTTGCCAAGCTCTACATCGCAGGGCATTATTACGACAGCCGGGCGCCTTTCATTTTTACCAGAGAGGATGCGAAGCAGGCAGAGTTTGCCATTACCTATGTGGCAGACATCAGTTGTGATATAGACGGGCCGGTGGCTTCGACACTTAGGGCCTCCACCATTGCCAATCCGTTTTATGGGTATCTGGCTTTTGAAGAGAAAGAAGTGGGGCATGACCATCCTGAAGCTATTGGGGTCATGGCGGTAGATAACCTGCCGTGTGAGTTGCCAAGAGATGCCTCGCTAAGTTTCGGTAGTGACCTGATGATCCATGTTATCCCAGCGCTTTTTAATGGCGATGAAGAAGGTGTACTAGAACGCGCTACAGAATGTGCGGACGGTGCATTGACAGATAAATACGCTTATCTTCAGGCTTATATAGATCAAGCCTAATGGCTAAAAACACATTGCATACTCAGAAATCGGCCACAGATGGACCTTCAGTGAATCCGAAGTTTCAAGCAGGAAAAAGACCTGCTTGGACCGTGGAGGAATTGGAGCGCGCCATTCTCGGCGGGGATCGTGCGGCCCTTGCGGCCGGGATCACCTTGGTAGAAAGTGAAGCGGCTGAGGATGTGGTGAAGGCAGGGGCGCTGCTAGAAAGGTTGTTGCCACATGCAGGGAATGGCCTTCGATTGGGAATTTCTGGAGTACCTGGAGTAGGAAAGAGTACGTTCCTGGAATCATATGGGGTGCACTATTTAGAGTTGAATGAAGATGCGCGATTGGCCGTGTTGGCCATTGATCCATCTTCGTCGAAGTCTCACGGTGCCATTTTGGGGGATAAGACCAGAATGGTAGAGTTGGGACGTCATGAGCGTGCTTTTATTCGTCCTACTGCTTCTTCGGGAGCGCTGGGCGGTGTGGCACGGGCAACAAAGGCAGCCATCGTATTGTGCGAGGCAGCAGGATATACCCATATTTTCGTGGAGACGGTTGGCGTGGGGCAGAGCGAAACGGCAGTGTCTCAAATGGTTGATGCATTCTTGTTTTTGGCCATGCCGGGGACCGGGGATGAGCTCCAAGGCATCAAAAAGGGGATTATGGAGATGGCTGATTTGATAGCCATCAATAAAAGTGAGGGTGAGAATGCGCCAGCGGCCAAACGAACGCATGTGGAATTACAGCGCGCGTTGCAATTGAGTACGAGGGACGAGTTTAATTGGACTCCCACAATCACCTTGATTTCAGCATTGGAAAGCCAAGGATTCGAGGAGCTGGATGCGGCCATCGATCAATGCATACGCCATTCTAGAGTGCAAGGTTGGTTTGATGAGAAGCGTCGTCGACAATCCGAGTACTGGTTTGAAGTGGAGGTGCAACATGCGTTGCGAAGTGTGCTGCAACAACATGATGGGATGCAAGCAGCCTATGATGATTTGCGAGTAAAGGTGGGCCAAAGCGAAGTAGGCCCATTGCAGGCATCGAAACTATTTATTGAAGAGCTCAGACGTCGGCTCGACGATTAGAAATTGCGAGCGGCTTCGTGCTTAAGTAGGAGTATGGCGGCTTTCGTTGGGAAGATATCGCCGGTCATTTCAAGTTCAATCAATTTACGGCTCAGGTCAGAAGCAGTAGAGTTTTCATCCATTTCAGCCGTGACTTTATTAATCATGCTCACAACTTGACTTTTGGCACTAACAATAGAATTCCAACATTTATCACTGATATAAACCTGCTGAGAAATATTGTATTCATACTCTTGACGAATGGCGTCTACCAAGGTTTTACGGTACACGCCGAGAGGCATGTTGCCGGGTTTTACACGAGTGACTAATTGGTTCGGGGTGATTCGCTCCAAGAACACAGTTAGGCGTTCAAAGGCCTGAAATCTTAGGGGAAGGGCTTTTTTAGTGAGATCCTTGCGCAAATAAAATTGACGACGTTTCTCCTCATTATCTACAAAGTTCGATAGGAGTAAGTAGGTGAGTAGCAGCATTAAAGCAGCCGGAAAAGTATACTTAAGGATTTCAATAAATGCTTCCATAATTGTGCGTTGAGGCTTACAAATATCGTTAAATTTGTCGCCTTATTACACATCTACACGACTTCTATAATGCAAGCACTTTCACAACGCGCACAGGAGATGGGGCTTCCCATGACAATTGAAATGGCCAAAAAAGCACGAGAACTCGGTGCAACTGGTAAACAAGTCATCAGTTTATCTCTCGGTGAGCCGGACTTCGATACTCCAGATTTCATCAAAGCGGCGGCGGTGGAAGCCATGGAGCAGAACTACACGCATTATATGCCGGTTCCAGGATTTTCTGATCTTCAATCTAGCATCGCGAAGAAGTTCAAGCGCGATAACGGACTGGATTATGATCCAAGCCAAATCGTAGTGAGCACAGGTGCCAAGCAAAGCTTGTTGAATGTTTTTTTAACCCTAGTCGATCCAGGTGATGAGGTCATTATTCCTGCGCCGTACTGGGTGAGCTATATGGACCAAGCCAAGTACTGTGGTGGTGAAGTGAAAATCCTGCCGACGTCCATGGAAAGTGGCTTTAAGATTACCGCAACACAACTAGAAGAGGCCATTACTCCTAAATCGAAAGTGTTGATTTTCTCTTCTCCGAACAACCCTTGTGGTGCTATTTACAGCAAAGAAGATTTAGCTGCAATTGCAGCTGTCGCTGCGAAACACCCCAACTTGTACATTATCTCGGACGAGATTTATGAGTTGTTAAACTACGGTGAAGTTAAGCACGTTAGCATTGCAAGCTTCCCAGAGGTATACAATCAGACCATTACGGTCAACGGGTTATCGAAAGGCTTTGCAATGACGGGATGGCGTATTGGTTATATTGGCGCTCCGGAATGGATTGCCAAGGCTTGTACGAAGTTCCAAAGCAACTTTACTTCTGGAACCAATTCTGTGGCACAGCGCGCGTGTATCGCGGCAGTCGAAGCAGATCCAACGACCGTGCAGTACATGGTAGATACCTTTGACACGCGTCGTGCAAAAATGGTGGATTGGATGAATGGCATCCCAGGATTTGAATTAAATACGCCTCCTGGAGCTTTTTATGTGTTCCCCCGCGTTTCTAGTATCTTAGGGAAGAAATTCAATGGCAAGGTCATTGAAACTTCTTTGGATTTAAGCATGTATCTGTTAGAAGAAGGATTGGTGAGCACCGTGCCCGGTGATGCCTTTGGGTTGCCAGGTTATATACGATTCTCTTATGCTGCGGCAGAAGCGGAGTTAGAAGAGGCGGTTCGTCGTGTGAAAGCGGCCGTTGCCAAATTAGAGGACTAGAAATGAAAATTGAGGTATCCAACGGCGAAGTGTTGGACAAGTATTCTATCCTTCAAATCAAGAGCGAGAGAATTACGGATCCCACAGCGCTTAAAAACGTACGACGAGAACTGGAAAGCCTTCAGCCAGCTGTGGATGAGATTCGTTCCAAAGAATCTTCTGACGCTATTAGTACTTTACAAGACCAGCTGCTCGAGGTGAATACCCAACTCTGGGAGGTAGAGGATCTGTTGCGTGGACTTGAGAAATCGCAAGATTTTAGCGCTTCATTTGTGGCTGCCGCCCGTAGTGTGTATCAGCTTAATGACCGTAGATCCGCTGTAAAGAAAGAGATTAATCTCCTCACAGGTTCGTCCCTAGTTGAGGAAAAGTCGTATGAGAAATACGATTAGAATGCTTGATTCTCAGAGAATCGGGGTAAATTCGATAAACGTAAAAGCCACAGAGTGAGTCTGAAACAACGCATCAACGCCGCGCGAGAGTTCATCAACATCCGTCTTTACGATAGCCGAGATTTTGTAATGTCCTCCTTAACAACTGGTAGCTTGTTTGTTGCGACGTTTACATTGATGGTTCTTGTTTTTTATCATGGGTATGAACTTGATCAGCAACGAAACGAACTTGTTGGTTACATCGTTCGAGGTTCCATTGCCTTTTATCTATTTAAGTTTTTTCTAGAGCTCTTCTATAATTTTCAACCGCGCCAATTTTTAAAAAACAGAAAGTGGGAAGCATTACTGATGTTATTCATCATAGTCGACATCATAGTCATTAATGTTTTTCATTTTGAAATACTCAATAAAATTGGTCAATCACTGAAAATCACGGGATTACAGGAAAGTTTCCTGTTGTTTCTTCAGGGATATTTTTTAGTCATTGTAGGTTTGGAGTTTGGGAAAGTAGGTGAAGTGCTGTCGAGGAGTAAGTTAAGCCCTCCTACTTTACTCATTTTGAGCTTTGTTTTGCTCATTCTATTTGGAACGGGCTTATTAATGCTTCCCGAAATGACCGTAAAGGGACATGAAGGTCTTGATTTTGTAACGGCACTATTCACCAGTATTTCAGCTAGTTGTGTAACCGGATTGAGTCTGGTTGATATTAGTCAGATTTTAAGTGGTAAAGGACAAATAGTGGTCATGATTCTGATGCAGCTGGGGGGACTCAATATCATATCATTTGCCGCATTATTTGCTATACTACGTGGTGGTTTTGGAATGCGTCAAGCAAACTTTATGAGTGAGAATCTTGGCGAAGATTTGAAAAGAAGTCGTTCGCTTATTGGAACAATTTTCAGGTTGACCATATTCATTGAATTATTTGGTGCAGCATTATTAGCTGTATTGTGGCGAGGTAGATTTGACGGGCTTGGTGAGAATATTTTTTATAGTCTATTCCACAGCGTTTCAGCGTTTAATAATGCTGGATTTTCTTTGTTTAGTAATAGTTTGGCGACAGAGGGTGTTCATCAAGAATTTGGTGTACATGCAATTATCGCCATTCTTATAATCCTTGGTGGTATTGGTTTTGGAACTATTTCAGATTTGCTGAAGCAACCATGGAGAAGACAACCCATCTCCAAATCATGGCGTAATCTTCGGGTAGGTACTAAGCTTGGTCTGGTCGTAGCAGGGGTACTCGTTGCCTTTGGTACCGTGATGGTCTTAATGCTGGAAGCACATGATGGTCCCATTGGACCTCAGATCAGTCACAGCATTTTTCAGAGTATTACCGCACGCACAGCGGGCTTTAATTCGATAAACTTTGGTGCAATGGCGACACCAACATTGTTATTCTTCATCTTCCTCATGTTTATTGGGGGAGGCTCAGGATCCACTGCTGGTGGTATTAAAACGAGCACCTTCGCCTTAGTATTTATGAGTGCTTCAGCAACGATCCAAGGCAAAAAGAATGTGAATATCTATAAGAATCAGATTCCGTGGGAATTGATGAACAAGGCCTTTGCCATTTTCCTGTTTTCTGCAGTAAGTATTTTGGTCGGTATATTCTTATTAACCTTGTTTGAACCGGACAAAGCCCTTTTGGATCTTGCATTTGAAGAAGTTAGTGCCTTTTGCACAGTAGGTTTAAGTACGGGTATCACACCAAACATGTCCCTGGGTGGAAAAATTGTATTGATGATTTCTATGCTCATTGGTCGTGTGGGCACATTGACTTTAGCATTCGCATTGAGTGATAGAAAAGTAGAATCAAATTCCTTTAAATATCCAAAAGCTTCAATGCATGTAGGATGAAAAAAAACCGCCCGAAGGCGGTTTTCTTAGTTCTTGTCTTGGAAGTCGAGGTCTTTCATCCCCAACGTCTTGAGAAGCTTCTTTCCGTTGATTTTCAGCGTCTCTTTTATCCCGGTAGCCATTTTGCGAACGGCCCCGTCATCTGGGCGTGAGATAAACTTAGAATCTCTGTAGGTTACACCGTCCTCAGGTTTTGTATAGAAGTAGGTATAGAAACTCTTGCGCGATTCTCCCTCAGGAATGTTGATTTTGCCATAGCCGTGCGGGCTATTATCATCCGTATAGAAAATCACAGCCGTATTGAATGTTGGTGGAACTTTTGTGACCAATTCCGTCATCTCTTTATTCCACAACTCTAAATCACCACCGTATTCTGGTTGCCAGTTCTTATTTAGGTAGACCAAAAGGTTCAATCGGCGCCATAAACCTAACTTAGGGTTCATATTGACATCAATATGAACGTCTACATATGAACCATTGCGGCCCTGGTGAACTCCCGAGCCCAACGCATCCGTGGTGGTGTGCAAACCGTCAATGCCTGTGATGCGGCCCAATTGCTCGCTCCATTCCTTCGAACCTACGGCCGAACGAACTTTTGAGAATGAGGGGTGCCAGCGCTCGAAGTGGTAGTCTTCGCTTTTGTCTTCGTTCAAGCTCTTGCGCTTCACATTCAATTGGTCAATAGAAGGGAAGTTGTTGAATAAGTCTAATGCAATGTCCTCCTGGAAAAAGTTTTCCAGAACAATGTGCTTACATGGTGATGCTGTATCGTAAGCAGTTTTTAATTCTGCGGCAAATGCAGGATCTAGGTATTTGGGGTTGATGATTCCTTCGACCATGGTATTAATCTTGTTGTCCAAATATAGTAGTTGCTACTTTTTTCCTCTAGCCTTATCTGTCAGTTTTCCGTAAACCTTGAAAAATATTTTCGGCAAGAACCTTTTAAAGGGCACGGCCCATTTTTCATATCCACCTATAACAACGTGCAAGGGTGGTTGGTTCTTCTGGGTGATGCGGTAGAATTTTCGGGCCAATTCCTCTGGAAGCATCCCTTTCTCTTGAGCCACACTGTTTTTACCAATAGGTTTGCCATCAGGTCCTAAACTGCTCAGCGTCACATTAGTATTGATGAAGCCAGGACTCAAGATCCCTGCATGTAGTGGAGTTTTGCGCAATTCATACTGTAGGCTTTCCATATAGCCGACGACCGCGAATTTACTCGCTGCATAGGCGGCAAGTTTTGGGCTGCCGAAGAAAGAGAGTATGCTGGCCACGGACCAAATCTGTCCCGAACCCTGCTCCAACATCACAGGCACCATGGCTTTGGTTAAGGCTGCTGTACCCCAAAAATTGGTCCCCATCACCTTTTCCTCGACATCGAGCGCCATCTCTACGACCCGACCCAAATGCCCCATACCGCCGTTATTGACCAAAATATCAACCTTGCCGGTATGGCTCAGCGCCTGTGTTGTCCATTGCTCAGCCTTTTCGTATTGGGCCAAGTCCAACACCAACACAGCGCTATTTTCTGGATAGGGCAGCTGATGTTGAACTTCAGCAAGGACTTCAGCACGTCGGGCACTCAAAATGGTAAAGTAACCATGGCGATTAAATTCCATCGCCATAGCTTTACCTATTCCACTGCTACTTCCTGTAATCCAAGCTGTTTTCATACGCCTAAAATATAGGAAAGTTTAGTACTTCTTGTTGCGTTTTCCGCCTGGCTTGCCTTTTGAACGAGTCCTGTTTTCACCTCTTGGAGCACCGTATCCGCCGCGTGAGTGCGAACGTTCGGAATCAAAAGAAGGTCGGTCATTACGTCGGCGTGGATGGCTGTCGTCGTTGCCTCTGAAATCATCACCTCTGTCGTCGCGTCGCTTTCTTGGGCGTTCGTCATTGCTGCGGAAGTTTTGGTCTCGATCGTCTCTGCGACGGTCTCCACGGCCACTGCGACCTTCGAAGCGATTATCACTGCGGAATTTCTTTCCACTAGAGATGCGCTCGCGCTTTTGACGACGTTGACCGCCTGAAGCACCACCGCTAGAACCAGAACCTTCTTCGAAGTAGGCATTGACTACATAGGAGCCTGTTTTTGCGCCGCTTAATCGGACAGCTACTTCAACTGCAAAACGCTCTTCCACGTCGATACGTGTAAAGGTTTTGTCCATATCAATCTTCCCGATGCGGATTTTCTTGCCTTCCATAGTATCGTTGATCAATCCGATCAAGCGACTTGGGTTTACGTTTTGACGGTATCCTAAATCAACTACGATGGTTTTGAACCCTTCCTCGCTGCCGCCGCCAGATTTGCGTGGTCCGTGCTCCTTGAATTTCTTCGGTTGCTCGTTAATATCACGTGCTCCGCGGTAACGACTCAAAATCAATGATGTTTCATGACCTAGGAATCGTTCGATGAGTTCTGCTTTGTTTAGGTGGGCCAATTTATCCATGGCGCTGTCCAATAACATCGGATCCAATTCATTGGCGAATTCAAATTCCACCAACTCATCAATGGCTTGACCTATTTTGATTTCACATATTGCCTCACCACTAGGTACTTTTTTCTGTTCGAATTCCTTACCGATAATGCGTTCTAGATTATTCACCTTGCGCATATTCCGTCCGTGAGTAATGACAATAGAAATACCAGAAGATCCGGCACGTCCGGTACGACCTGAACGGTGTACATAGACTTCTGGATCATCCGGGATGTTCACGTTGATCACGTGGGTCAGTTCATTGACATCGATACCGCGTGCGGCAACATCTGTGGCCACCATCACATTCAATTTGCGGTTGCGGAAGCGATTCATTACCTCATCGCGTTGCGCTTGGCTCAAATCACCGTGTAACGCTTCTGCGCGATATCCGTCAGTGATTAATTGCTCGGCTATGCTCTGTGTTTCACGCCGCGTTCTACAGAAGACAATACCGTACATGTTTGGATTGAAGTCCATAATGCGACGCATTGCTTCGTAGGTGTGCTTAGCACTCACTACATACAATTCGTGGCTCACATTGCTCGCTGAAATATTGCGCTTACCCGCAGAAATTTCCTTGGGATCATGTAAGTATTTTTTGGTGAGCTTCTTCATGCCATCAGGCATGGTAGCACTGTAACAAAGCGTCTGCTTGTATTCAGGCGTATTGGCAAGAATAGCGTCCAATTCATCTTGGAAGCCCATGCTCAACATCTCATCTGCCTCATCTAATACCAAGAATTGAACATCTTCGATGCGCAGCTTCTTACGTTCTATCAAATCCAAGGTACGCCCCGGAGTACCTACCACAATTTGCGGACGTTGTTGTAGTTCTTTAATCTGTTTAGTAATGGGAGCGCCACCATAAACGGCAGTGACTTTTACCGGCATGAACTTCGAGTAAGATTCAATATCCGTTGCGATTTGCAAACAGAGTTCGCGAGTGGGTGCCAAAATAATGGCTTGAACGTGCTGCACATCTGCTTCAAGTTGGTGGAGAATAGGCAACGAGAATGCTGCTGTTTTACCAGTTCCTGTTTGTGCAAATGCGATTAAATCCGTGGTGTTTTCGAGCAAATGTTCAATGCTCATCTTTTGGATTGGGGTGGGTTCAACAAACCCGAGTGCTTCTACACCCTGTACAATTTGAGGGTGAAGACCGCTGTCTTTAAAGGTTTCCATAATGTCGGGACTTAGCCCTGGTTTAATTTACCCAGTTCCGCTGGGTGCGCCAATTGGACGTCAGCGCTTCCCAGTTTAAAGTACCCTGCCATTGGAAAGATGGACGCCCCCTATTTTCAGCGGCGAAGGTAGTGAGAATAAATGGGATAGAATTATTTTTCTGCGATAGCTCGAATGACCCATGCCGTCCCTTGGTGGTACTGGCCTTCATTGAGCTGTACACATTCTTCCCAAACCTTAGTGTTTTGAAAATCGGACAGTAGGGACTTGATCTTTGCTTCTGTGAAGAGCATGCTAAGGTCTTGTGGTCCACCGCTTCCAAGGCCCAAATTCTTCTCAGAAAATCCTTCGAGTAGGACAGTTCCCCCAGTTTTTAATTGGCCGAAAATGTGCGAATACATCGGTGCTAAAATGGCCTCAGGCGTGTGGAAATAACAAAACCCCACGGCATCCAAGGGTGCTGGACATGTATACGTCATGGCATTGCCCACATGGTAATGGATTTCAACGTTGTGGTTTTCTGCGAGCTGTATGGCCTTCTTTTTACCTGCCTCACTTTGATCTGCTGCCCAAACCTCCCAGCCTTTGGTTGCAGCATACACCGCATTACGGCCTTCGCCCTCTGCCGGGAAATAGATTCTTCCAGGGATTAGCCCATGTAGGCTTTGGGCAATAAATGCATTAGGCAGTGTGCCGTACGCGTAGGACTCCTCGCAATAACGGCTATTCCAAAAATCTTGTGGGTTCATAGGTTCTCGTCGTAACTTTGCCAAGTTAAGACTAGAGGTTGGTAGTCTCCGAAGGTGATTGAATAAACTTTTTTTAAAATTTGGTTTCACGGGGATTGTTAAATAGAAACTCTATTCTATATTTGCACCCCCGAAGACGAACGGGATAATTATATTGTTATGAAACGCACATTCCAGCCCAGCAATAGAAAACGCAAGAACAAGCACGGATTCCGTTCAAGAATGGAGTCTGTAGATGGCCGTAAGGTATTGGCTTCTCGTCGTTCAAAAGGTCGCAAAAGTTTGACCGTTAGTGATAAAGGAAACTACAAAGGGTAATGTTTAAAACCTTTTGATAAGATATAGGTGTTGCCGAAAGCAACACCTTTTTTTTGGCCTAATCCGCACCTAACTTTGTACAAATCTTAAAAGCACATGCCGAAAGACAACTCCA
>Ga0255768_10007228_pt1 | contig 10439 bp, 5 predicted proteins | sample 071ome_33_FD_179983 | JGI IMG/M metagenome (GOLD analysis project Ga0255768, IMG submission 179983) | Coastal salt marsh microbial communities from the Groves Creek Marsh, Skidaway Island, Georgia - 071412AT metaG (version 2) | ecosystem: Environmental > Aquatic > Marine > Intertidal zone > Salt...
GCACAACCGTTAGGTTCGGTAAAGCGTTAATGGAACATATAAACCGTCCTTATCTTTGGACGACTATTGATATAAAAAATACTGAACTAATTAACTTAGCTAGGTATTTAGGTTTTAAGGTACTACGGGTTTTCCCGGATGGACCTGACAATGTTTACTCTATAGAGATTGTACGATTATGTCAGACAAAGCCGCCGCACCCGGTTTCTTTGCTAACCCTGTAGGTCTTGCTCTTGCTGGTGGTCAGCTTGCCTTTGGCATTGCTAATATGATTCAGCAGGGTAAAGTTCAGGAACAACAAGCATACAACCAAGCTTACAGCACAACCTATAGCAATGCTATCGGTCAATACAGAGCTAATAAAGCTAATGAACTGACTGCTGAAGCCTTTAGTGCTAAAGTAGATTATGTAAAAAATCAAATTGAAAACAACTTCCTTGGTGCTGAAGCATCTTGGATTGCTGAGCAGATGAGGCTTAATGAAGTCTATGATCGAGCTGCTTATCAAAGTCAAGCTCTTCAAAAGATGCTAGTAGAATCTATGGGTTCATCAGCTGCTCGTGAAGTGTACGGCAAATCTGCACGACGTGGTGCTCTTGTGTCTACGTTAGGTGCTTACGGACGTACCCGTTCACAACAAGTTGATCAAATCATGAGCGAAACTACTCAAGCTCAATTGAGGATGCAACGTACTCAACAACAGATGCAAGCAGCTAACAAGATGGCTACGGCTCAACTGGCTGTTCTCCCTCAGGCTCAATACTTCACTCCACAAGCCCTTCCTAGTGTAGGCGGTGGGGGCGGTCTAAACACCGCACTTCAAATCGGTCAACTGGGTATGCAGGCTTTCCAAGCTGGATGGCAAGCAACCCCAGTTAAAGGTTCATTCTTAGGTATCCCTAAAGTGGCTTAACAAATGGCAGAATTTCAAGAACAACAGATGTTTCAGGGTGCAGCGCAAAGTCAAGGCTTTGCTCCAATGCAAGCACCCGACACATCTCGTTTCCTACGGGAAAACATGGGGACCATTGATGCAAACTTTGCACGGATGCAGTCCCAACAAGAAGCAGAGAACGAGCGTAAGTTAAAAGAACAACAACAGCTTTTAACTACTCTTGGTCAGTTCTCTGAAACTGCAATGAACTTTGCTCAAACAATGGGTAAAGCTTACATTGATCACAGTATTCTTCGTGGTCATGAGAAGTATCGTAGCTTTGGTAAAGAACAAGGCTACGGTATTCAACAAGAAAAACAGAAAGCCAGTGACGAACTAAGAGCAACTGCTGCTAAAGAGTTGAGTAAACTGGCAACTGTTGCTGAAGACCTTGGTAAAAAAAGAGCACCACTAGAGGCAATCAATTATATTAAATCTCTTGGTGCTTATGAGCAAATTGGTGCTTGGGATGCACACCTTGGTCAAGTCAGGAACTACAAGGGTTACATCTCTAAATTCCTGCAACGTGATGATATCAATCTACCTAGACCTGGCGGTGGTACCTTTAAACCTATTGAAGCCCAACGTGACGGCGCATTGATGCGCATTGCATTGGCTGAAGGTGCTAAGCTTTTTAATACGGAAGTGTTAGGGATTGGTTCTGATTACAACCCTTCCCCGGTTGCAATGCGTCCTGTTTATGAAGAGCAGGATGCTGTTGATGCAGCCTTTACGCAAAATGCTGACCGTAATAATCAAATCAACACTTCTCTAGAAAAAATCAACAAGGCTCAAGCTACTTGGTCTTCTGATAGAAACTACAACAACCTTCTTAATGATTGGAGAGGTAGAATTGATGAAAAAGGTAACTCACTTAGCCGTGCAGATGTCCTTAATACTCTGTTCGACAAATTTTTAGTAGACGCTTACGCTGCTGGTGATAAAGGTATCCTTGCTGAACTTGCAGAACAACCTGTTCTAGATGAGAATGGTGAGCCTACTGGTCAAACTTGGGCAGAACGTTTTAAAAACCGTATTGAAGGTGTTAACGGTCTTAAGGCAAAGTTTGCTGATATTGACCGGCGTGAGCGTCTATTGAGGGATGAAGAGTTTAAAGCAAGGGTTGAGAACTATAAAAATGAATGGTTAGCTGCTCAAGCAGAGCAACGTGCTTCTGGCGTACCTTTCAACGAAGCAACCGTCAAGTCTATGCGGGAACAAGCTGCTGTTGAATTAGGTATTACTCCTGAGTCTCCACTACTTAATTTCTTCAATGATTATACGACTAAAGAAGGTCGTGATAATGAACAAGATGTTGAACGGTTAACTGCTTTGCGTAGGCGTCGTGGATACTTAATTGAATCTGATCTTAGCGGTGTGTCTGATGATGTTTATCTTCAGATGATGAGGCTTGTCGATGAAGACGCTTCTATCGCTCAACGTCCTAAATCTTATGTCAGTGATAACGAAAAGAAAATTACAGCGTTAACTAACGATTACTTTAAAATTGTAGACGGTGAAGCTCCCAAAACTAATGAATGGGAGGACACGGCACGTCGTGCACGTAATGCTGAATCCCAGTATTATGCTGAATACATCCGTGCTGGCTTTTCACCTGAAGAAGCTCAAGCTAAAACACGCCAACGTTTAGAAGAGAACTTTAAAGCAGGGACATATACTTATGACCCTCAAATTACTCCTAGCGTTAAATATCGGCGTTCTCTTGAATCCGCCCGCCTTACTATGGCTAACAATCCTCAGATTGATAGTTATGTGTTTGCTGGTAGTGAAGAAGCTTTAGCTCAGCTTGAAAAGTTTAATAACGGACAAACCAATCAAATTCCTAAACTTTATCACGATCTTCAGCTTGGGAATAAAAATCTAAGTCCTTATGATATTGCTGCTGCACAGTGGTTAGCATCTACAGGTAAAGTGCTACGAGCTAATCCTCAACAGGAAGCAGTTATGCAGCACTCTGCTGGTTATCGCCGGTTTATGAACTATAGACCTACGGATAAAAAACAGTTGAGAGCTAATGCTACTTCCTTTAAACCCGGACAAACTCAACAAAGTGGTTCACCTGCTAACTTGTACAAGACCAATGTAATTGGCACTAAGAGCGGTTATCGCGGTAATAGCAATGTTGTGTCTACCGGCTACACTGACTACAAAGGTCGTGAAGTTAAATTTATCCCAGCTGCTGCTTCAGACTTTAAACGTATGGTTGCAGCAATGGAAGCTGATGGTATTAAGTTTGACCCTAAGTTCTTGACTAATGTTTACCGTGATGAAGCTGAGTATATGCGCCTTGTTAAAGAAGGTTATAATCCAGCAAGCGGTGGTCCTCATAACCACGGTTTAGGTTTTGACTGTTCAAGCGTAGGTAAAGATCGCGTTTTTAATGACTGGGTTCGTCGTCGTGGCGGTGAGTTTGGTTTCTATCCTCATGATTACCGCAATACCCACGGTGGTCACTTTGAATATACCGGAGTTTACCGATGACTTATAGTAGTTTTGATCCTTCTAAAGTCGATGTCGATGCTACGCAAAGTCTTGCTAATCTTACCGGACATCACCTAGATAAAGAGCTACAAGAAACTCAAAAACCAGCTGAGCAACAAGCTTTGACTGAAGAAGAGTTGAAACAAATTGAAGAAGAAAAAGCCAAGATGCCTATCTGGCGTCGGACTTTAGAAGAGGGTAATGCTAACCCTGATCTAATTTCCGAAAGCAATATGACGCTTGAGCAGAAGGCTCAGGCTCGTATTGATGAGCAACGTGCTATGAAGAATAGCATGAACCCCAGTCAGTATGGTCTTACTGAAAACACCATTGAGCTGTTTGACTCTATTAAAGGCGGTGCTGCTAAAACTTGGTCATCTATTATGACCTTGCCTGAGCGTGTCACTGACATGTCTACTGGCGCTATGCAGCGTGAAATCGAAGAGACAGGCGCTTATAAACCAGAATTTGATCCATTTGGTCTTTCTGATTATAACCCTAACCTTAAAACTTGGTGGGGTAAGTTACTTGAAATGGGTGTTCACTTTACTGGTCTAGCCGGTGGAGTGAAGGCTGTGCCTGGTGTTGGTGCTAAAGTTGCCGGTGGTGGCATTGGTGCTGACCTTGCTGTTGGTGCAGCTAGTGACCTTATCTCTTCTACTTCGCAAGAGGGTAACCTTTCTCAGGAGATTTACGAATCTAAGATTGTTGAACGTGTCCCATTCATGGGTGAGTTCCTTAATCGTGGTATTGGTTATCTTGCAACTAAAGATGCTGACCATCCTTGGGTAAAGACTCTTAAAAACGCCTTTGAAGGTATGGGAGCTGATGCTATTGTTGGCTCTGTGCTTCGTAAGTTTGAGGGTGGTGAAGCAATTGACAATGATCGTATTGCTGACATCACTCGTCAAGTAGATGAAGCACGTGATGCTGAAGGTCGTGTCAATGCTGCCAATGATGCAGCTGCTGCTGAAAATATCCGACAAGGTGAAGAGCGGCTTCAACGGATTCAAGAAATTATTGATAACATGCCTGAAGGACCGGATCGGGACTTCTACACTAATCAACTTGATAACATCCGTAACCAAATCTATGATGCTAAAGCAGATCTAGACAAAGGTACGTTTAGCGCCTACACTAACCGTGATATGGCTGACCCTTGGCTTGGTGCTCCTAGCTCCCGTGCTAAGTCGGCGTTCGACGGTGCTGAGCAAGCTAAACGTATGGATGAGCAGTGGGATACGCCTGGGACAGGTTCTACTGACTCTGTGTTTACTCCAGCTCAAGCTAATCGTATGGCTACCGAAAACGGTATGCTAGGCGAAGAGATGAACCGAATGGCTAAAGAGCTTCTTACTGACTCTCGTTACCAAGAGATGCTCAGAGAGGCTAAAGCACAAGGTAAATCTTTTGAAGACATCTACGGCTATGCTTTCCGGCGTATGCAGGAAACAATGGGTCGTGACGCTACTGCTGTTGATGCAGAAGATTTCTGGCGTCCATTCTTTGATGACCCTACGTTCCGTACTGGCGGTCCTGACAGCATGGAAGCTTGGGCAATGGAAAACGTTGTCGCTGCTGACCTTGTAAACGCTTCGTTGTTCTCTCAACTGCGTGACCTTGGTATTGCCAGCCGAGAACTGTTTGACATTGCAGACGTGATGGATACCGATGGTCCGATGAAGACTATTGCTGATCGTTTGATTGTTGGTCTTACTAACGTTAAGCGTTCTCGTTATCTTATCTCTAATGAGTTCCGTAAGTTGCAAGGTCCACGGGCTAAGCAAGCTATGAATGAACGTGTTGAAGCATTCCGTGCTGAATCGGAAGCTGCTGTCAATATGTTTATGGAAATGGCACAACAGTCTGATAATGATGCTGTTGTCAAAGCTTTGGCTGAGGCATTCTCTATGAGCAATAAGATTCAGAACTTTAAGGATCTTGATGCTTACATGAAGCAGCGTATCCGTAACTTCGGTATTCAAGGTGATACGGGCGTTGTCATTAAAGAACTGCAAGGTGTGATGATGCACAGCATCCTTAGCGGTCCTAAGACCCCTATCCGTGCAATGATGGGTACCTTTACTGCTGGTGTTCTTCGTCCGATGAATACCGCTGTTGGTGCCGGTGCACGTGGTGATTGGGATACTGCTAAGTCTAGTATGGCATCTCTTAACGCTTTTATGCAGACTATTCCTGAAGCTTGGAAGTTGTTTAAAACTAACCTTGGTTCTTACTGGAATGGTGACGTTGCAACTGTTCAAACCCGGTTCTTGGAAGCACGTACTAAAACTGATGACCAATGGGCATTGTATGAGCATTGGGTAGACACACGTGGTAGTGATGCAGATAAAGCTGCATTTGCTATCGGTAACATGGCTCGTGGTCTTAATGACAATAAACTGCTGACTTATAGCACTTCTATTATGGGTGCTACTGACGATGCGTTTACGTTGCTTATGGCTCGTGCTCGTGCTCGTGAGAAAGCAATGAACCATGCACTTGATGTGCACAAACGTGGTGACATTGCTGAAGTTTCTCCAGAACTGCTTCGGACTTATGAAGATTCATTCTATAAGGATCTGCTAGATGCTGACGGTAACATTAACCTTGAAAGCGATCTTTATCTTAAATCAACTGTTAAAGAGGCTACTCTTACTCAAGATTTGAGTGGGTTTGCTAAGGGACTTGAAACAACTTTTAATCAATTCCCATTTGCTAAACCATTCTTCCTGTTTGCACGTACTGGTGTTAACGGTCTAAACTTTAGCTATAAAACCAGTCCTATCCTTGGGATGGCGCATAAAGAGTTTATCACTATTATGCGGGCATCTGAAGACGATTTGGATGATGTGATTCAGTACGGTATTACTAACGCTGCTGACCTTGCTAACGCTAAAGCTTTGATGACTGGTCGTCAGATTATTGGCGGTTCTATTGTCAGTATGGCTAGTATGCACTACCTTAATGGCGGTATTACTGGTAATGGTCCACAAGATCGTCGTCTGCGTAAACTGTGGATGGACACTGGCTGGCAACCTCGTAGCATTAAGATTGGTAATGTGTGGGTCAGTTATGACTCGTTTGAACCGTTTAACACGTTACTTGCTTCTATTGCTGACATCGGTGATAACATGCAGCTAATGGGTCCGCAGTGGGCAGAACAGAATCTTGCTAAGGTCATGCTTGCTACTATGGGCGCTGCTACCAGTAAATCCTTCCTTCAAGGTCTTGGTCAGTTTGTTGACTTGTTTGCTGGTGAAGATTATCAAATGCAAAAGATTGCTGGTAATCTTGCTAACAACACTGTACCGTTGGCTGGTCTCCGTAATGAACTGGGTAAAATCATTAGCCCATACATGCGTGAAATCAACGGTAGTATCACTGAAAGCATCCGCAACCGTAACCTTTCTAGCGAACGAATTTTTGCTTCTGATGAGGTGGCAGCACTTCCAATTAAATACGATCTCCTTAACGGTAAACCCATTCGGGATTGGAACTTTATGGAGCGTATGTGGAACGCTATGAGTCCTGTTAATCTTAAGATGGAAGATAGTCCTGGACGTAATCTTCTGTGGAATAGTAACTATGACCTACGTTTGGTGAGCTACAGTTCTCCTGATGGTATTGACCTTTCTGACCATCCACACGTCCGTTCTTGGTTCCAACAAGAGCTTGGTAAACAGAACCTGGAAAAAACTCTTGATGAACTGGCTGCAGATCCTAAAATTCAAAACTCTGTTCAACGGATGAATGACGATTTGCGTAACGGTAAGCGTGAACTTGATCCGATGAAAGCCTATGTGCATAATCAAATCATCAATGATAGGTTTGAACGTGCACGTAAGAAAGCATGGGCAAAAGTTCGTGAAATTTATCCAGCTGAAACTGGCTTGCTTTATGAAGAGCGTAAACAACAACGTGTTGATATTTACAAAACTCTTCGTGAGACTAAAGGCAGAGTCATGGAAAACATTTAATCCACCCATTCCCATTACTAACTAGCGTAAATGGCTATCACTGAAAATAGATACACAGGGGATGGGACAACTACTTCCTATTCCTTTGTTTTTCCATATATTGATGAGACTGACATCAAGGTAAGTCTTGATGATGTCCTTACAACTGCATATTCCCTTGCCAACGCTACTACCGTTCAATTTACCGTAGCACCTGCTTTGGATGTAGCTATCCGTATTTATCGGGACACCGATGACAGCGCGAACAAAGCTACGTTCTTTGCAGGTTCTGCGGTACGGTCACAAGACCTAAACGACAACTTCCTACAAGCGTTGTATCTCTCTCAAGAGGCACAAACGATTTCAACCAGTATTTCAGAAGGTGGTCTTACTGAGAACTCTATTACTGGTTTCCACCTTGCTACTGATTCTGTTTCGTCGGATCAAATCCTGGCTGGGGCAGTTGACACGGCTGAACTAGCTATCGGTGCGGTCACCACGGATAGGATTGATAACTTGGCGGTAACTGACGCTCAAATTGCTGATTCTACTATTACTGGCACTAAACTGGCTAACAGCACGGTTAGTGAAACTAAACTTGCTAACGATGCAGTCAGCACAATTAAGATTCAAGATGATGCAGTAACGTCTCCGAAAATTGCTGACGGAACGATTGTTGAAGGTAATCTAGCGGATGGTGCCGTCACAAGTGCTAAGATTCTTGATGGCACCATTCTTGATGTTGATGTAAATGCATCGGCTGCTATTGCTGGTACAAAGATTGCTCCGAATTTTGGCAGTCAAAACATCAGCACGACTGGTACTATTAGCACGACTGGTGGTGGTGAGTTTGCAACCCTTAAAAACCCAAGCTCAGCATCTAATAACATTACCTTGAATGCTGACGGTTCCACAACTTTTGGTTCCGCTAACTTAAGTGGAGCCGGTGTAACTGAAAGCGGTGGTGTTGCTCATAACGTTGAGACTACTGGTATTCCTAGTTGGGCAAAACGTATCCACGTTTCTTTTATTAACATTACAGGTTCAACATCGAGTTCTGGTTTTGGTTTTACTCGGGTTAATCCAGGAGTACTGCAAATTGGCACTTCTAGTGGGTTTATAACCAGTGGTTATGTTGTAGCTGATGGTAGTTCATATTTGGGAAATACAGGAGCAGTCCCAATTACACCAGGGGCTAATACTTCTTGGGGTATTGTTACCCTTGTTAGGTACAGCAGTGATTATTGGGTAATATCCGCTAGTTCTGGTGATACTACTGGTGCTACTGCGGATAATCTAGCACAAATTACCTTTACTGGACCGTTGGATAGGATAAGACTTATTGCTAACTCTGGTTACTACAACGTCGTCTACGACGCTTAACTCTTCTTTACTTTTTTTGAACAATGCTTGTACAAGATATTGCGGGTCTTTATATCCCGCAGCACGATTACGTCATCATGACTTACGTTGCCGCCGGTAATGGGGTCGGTGAAATCGACACAATTACATATAAAGTTGGTGGAGCGAGTGGAACGACGGTTGCCGTTCTAGAACTTGAGTACGATTCCAACAACAGACTTGAAACTATTACCAAGGTGTAATTATGACGTATAAACTTAATCCGTTTACGGGTAAATTAGATACCAGTGATGGACCACAGGGACCAGCTGGTGTAGTAAGTGCTGCTGGTCCGGGTAGTGAAGGTACACCATCAATTAGTTTTGCTGCAGACCTTGATACTGGTCTTTACAATTATACCCCTAATGGTATTGCTGTTAGTACTTTTGGTCAGGGGCGGTTGTTTATTGATAGCAGTGGGAATGTTGGGGTTGGCACTAGTACGCCTGTGTCTGATGCTGTTTTAACTCTTAGCTCTGATTCCGACACTGCATTATTTTTCCGTCGAGGTAGTGGCACAAACCAAGATGGAGCTATTCGCTTCGAAGGTGGTAACTTTCAGTTTTTGAATGGCGCCAATTCCGCCACAGTCGCCGGACTGTCTGAACGCCTCCGCATCACGTCCTCTGGACAACTGAGCCACATTGGCGGTGGTTCCAGTGGTTCACCTGCTGTTGCTTTTAACGGCAGCGCACCGTCTAACAGCCTTGTTATTGATAGCTCTGGTCGCTTGGGTGTGGGGACTGGTAGTGCTACCCATGCACTAACGGTCACGACATCTGGAACCGATGCGGTAAAGATCAACACCGCTGATTACGGCTTCATAGACCTAAGTAATGGTACTTCAACATTACGCCTGCAAAACGTTTCAAGCGTTCCTCGTGTCGGCACTGCGACCAATCACCCTTTAGTCTTTGCGACTAATGAAATTGAACGCATGCGCATCGACTCCAACGGCACATTCCGCGTCAGAGGTGCAGGTGTTGCAGGTGCAACTGATGCTGTTCAACTGAGTGGTGCTGCTCCATCCAACAGCCTTACTATTGATTCAAGTGGGCGCTTGGGTGTGGGGACTGGTAGCCCTAGCTCAAAACTAGAAATTAGAAATGACGTTGCAGCCGCGACTAGCCTAGATACAACAGTCATAAAACTATTTAATAATTTAGACGGCGGATCTGGTATTGAGTTCGCCAATGCTGTTGCCGGTAAAGCAAAAATCTCATTTGGCGTAGAGTCTGTTGGTACTGGGACAGATGACACTTATATAGGATTTAGTACATGCTCTAACGCAGGCGCCTTGACAGAGCGTGTCCGCGTTGACTCCTCAGGCAACGTCGGAATTGGCACCACGACGTTTCCATATGCAGCGTCTGGCCGGGGACTGCTAACGCTTAACGGGACAAGTAGTTCCTTGCTTGGCTTCAATATTGCTGACGTTGCTGCTGGCTATGTCTTTGCCGATTCCAATGGCGTAAGCATTGGAAGCCCAGCAGGTAAAAATATACTCTTTGATATCAACGGAGAGAAAGCCCGCATCGACAGCGCAGGCAAGGTGGGAATCAATTCCAATCCTGATGGAACGGGCATCCTGGCGATCAAGCAAGCAACAGACGCAACAAACGGTGGTTTAGTTATTTATGCGA
>Ga0255768_10007230_pt1 | contig 10438 bp, 4 predicted proteins | sample 071ome_33_FD_179983 | JGI IMG/M metagenome (GOLD analysis project Ga0255768, IMG submission 179983) | Coastal salt marsh microbial communities from the Groves Creek Marsh, Skidaway Island, Georgia - 071412AT metaG (version 2) | ecosystem: Environmental > Aquatic > Marine > Intertidal zone > Salt...
ACATGTTTTTGTTTTCCTCGTTTTTCTTACTGGTCTATGGTCTTGTCAGTGCAATTTTTCTACACTTCGAGTGGGTCACTCTGGCCCAATTGGGAAGCCTTGTGTTCGGCTGCTCCGCTTTGAGTTCTTTACTGGCGGTCATCATTCTCCCCTGGAATCTTTATTTTGAAGCCAAGGAAATTCAGCAGGAACAAAAAATAAGCTCAAATAAGGAAATTCAACTGGAAGAAGATGATTTGGAGTTTACCCGACGTTTGCCTGCCAAAATGCTTGCCCTGGCCTTGAGCCTTCATCTGGCAGATGCCGCGGCAAGCTATTTTCTTTACTCCGTCGCTAAAGTCTACTGGTAGGATCATCAAACCGCCATGGAAGAGATGTTTGCTTCGATTGAAGACCTACTGGAAAATGAGATCTCGATAGATTGTGTGGGCCACAGAGTCGTGCATGGTGGAGAGAAGTTCTTCAAAGCCTCTGTCATTGACAAAGAGGTGACTCGTGGAATCGAAGCTTGCGTCAATCTTGCTCCCCTTCACAATCCAGCAAATTTAAAAGGCATTGAGATTGCCATGAAAAAGTTTAAAAAGTGTACTCATGTGGCCGTCTTTGATACAGCTTTTCATCAAAGCATCCCCGAAACAGCCTACATCTATCTCCTCCCCAGAAAGCTCTACGAAGAATGCGGTGTTCGCAAATATGGTTTTCATGGTTCGAGTCATCAGTATGTTGCCAGGGAAGCTGCAAGGATTCTGGAACTACCCATGCACAACTCCAGTTTGATTACCGCTCATTTAGGAAACGGTTGCTCAGCTACGGCAATTTTGAATGGTAAAAGTGTCGATACGACCATGGGTCTGACTCCCCTGGAAGGCCTGGTCATGGGTACTCGCTCGGGTGATGTAGATCCCGGACTTCATGAGTACCTGCACAATACTCTGGGTTGGGAGATCGAAGAAATTCACAATATGCTCAATAAAGAATGCGGTGTTCTAGGACTGAGCGGACTCAGCTCCGATATTCGAACCATCACCAATGCAGCCAAACAGTGGCATCGAGGGGCTACTCTGGCAGTAGATGTGTTTGCTTATCATCTTACCCAGGCCATAGTGCGATTGAGCGTCAATTTTAGAAGACTGGATGCGCTTGTATTCACCGGAGGCATTGGTGAGCACAGTGCTACCATTCGATCCAAAACCCTGCGTCAACTTCGAATCCTGGGTTTTGACCTGGATAGACTGCGAAATCGAATTGACGGTAAAGAAAGTCAGGGAATTATTACCTTCAAAGGAGTCGAGCTCGTAGCCATAGTGGTTCCGACCAACGAGCAAATGCAAATCGCCTGGAAGTGCAGCGACCTGCTCAAGTCTGGATAGATCCAACTGTTCCGTTCGTGTTCGACGGGCCAATTTTGGACTGTACCTTTCACTGAGTTGACCTTCTCTTAAACAGAAAAAGGGGCCAGATTCTCACGGAATCTGACCCCAAACTTGCTATCGGGAGATTTTGGGACTGAACCCTCACTCTTAGATCAAGTCACTGTGTAACTGATCGAATTTACTTTTTTGTACCTGGAGGCGGAATGGATAGTCCTTGGTTCCCATCAAAAGGATTGCTGGAACTTCATTTTGCTCGTCATAGAACAGAACTGTTTTTTGAGCAATGTTCGCCACGACCGCTTCTCTCTCGGGCATGTTCAGGGTGGCGATTGTCTGATACTTGTATTTTCTGCTGGCTACAACAACTTCAAGGCTTCTCTCTCCAGTTTCTCTTACCTCAAGAAGTCCTTGTGGAAACTCGTAATCGAATTCTATAAAGTCACAGAAATTAGCTTCTTCAATTCCGACGCAATTGCGACCTTCGACCCTCAAAAACGGAATTCTGTCAGCATCAACAAGCAACTGAACTTTTTCCACGTTATCGATTCGAATGGGGCTGTCTACAGGTAGCGCTCGAAGTACGGGATCCTTTGCAGTTAGTACAGTGCCTAGGACGAAGAGTGTGAATAGAATACGTGTGAATTGCATGAGCGCCTCCATAGGGTCAGGAACCATTTCTCGGTTCAGTTTTATGTTAATGTTTAAAATATTTCCGGGGCCTTTACCTCCTCAGGAATTAAAAAAATCCCACACTTCCAAACTTCTTGTAAATGCCGGATCCTTTCTCCTGTTGTCTAGGGGGGGGTCCCAACGCCAGTCTTTGGCGAAGATGACTTCTTCATAGAAAGAAGCGTGCCAGCCTGAAACAGGGTTTTTCCCCAATTTGAAGTTTCAATTGGCAACCTTTGTTTCAAATTGGAGTTGCAGCTTGGAACGAGGGTCTAACAGCTCCCTTTAAAGGTCCTGTGAAATATTAGTCAATGGAGCGCTGTATCCTCCGGGGCAAAAAAAAGCTTCCTCTGAAAGGAAAAGCACTGATGCTTTCACTTCGAGAGGAAGCTCGTATTAAGTCTGGGGGCACAGACGCCTCGCATTCACCAAGCAATCTCACCAAAGATATTTCTAGTTCGATCCCTGGATCGACTGCAATCCCCAGTTTAAATGGCAAAAAAAAAACTCCCCGAGTAGGACTCGAACCTACGACACACCGGTTAACAGCCGGTTGCTCTACCAACTGAGCTATCAGGGAATCTGACCTTACGGTCCATGCTTAAAAGCATGTTTGAAGGGCGTATTATGATTTCTTTCTCAACTGAAATCAAGTCTTTTTTTTAAAAAAAGCGAAGGTTTTTTTTAGCCTGAATTCAAGCCCAAAACCTTCGCTTCAAAAAGACTAGCTTAAGTAGCCCAAAATCTTGTTGGAACGACTCACAAACTCATTCATTTTCTTGCCATCAAAGCTCTTTTGATTGAGTAGTGCCAAGTCATAGAGATGCTGACAAACCAGATTTGCCTGGTCCGATTTCAGCCCCTGCTCCATCTCCACAACCTTTTGAACTACCGGAGATTGAGCGTTCACTACGAAAGTATGCTCTTCCAGAAATTCAGGAGCTTGCGACATGGAGATTGCACTCATTTCCTTGAAACGGCGCATATGTTCGGGCAACAGAATCATTCCTGAAACATCATCTGTTTTCAAATTTTCAACCCGAACAGTCACCTTTTCATTGTTGATGGCTCGACTGAAAACATCCTTTATTGAGTCTTCACGAGTTTTGTTCTCGGAATCGACAATCTTCGAGTCTTTTTCCTTATCTACCAAATCCTCATCAAGATCTGAATCGATTCTCGCAAACTTCACCTCTGGATTCTTCATTTCCAGATGCTGGATGTAATGTGAATCAAGAACTTCATCCATCTCAAGCACTTCAAGACCCTGAGCCTTGAACAGTTCAAGATAACTGTGCTGATCTTCGAAATTACTCACATAGTAGACTTTGTTCTCGTGCTTTTCCTTGTTTCTTTCGAGGTATTCAGCGAGGGTGGTGAAGTTTCCTTCATTACTTGACTTGAAGATAATGTAATCACACATTCTCTCGTAAAACTTCTCATCCTGGATTACACCAAACTTCACAAAGGGATTGATGTCTGGCCAAACATTCTCGTATCGCTCTCTTTCCTTCTTGTACAGCTCCTTGAGTCGATCAGCGATCTTTTTAACGATGTGCTGGGAGATCTTTCGAATCCTGGGGTCACCTTGTAAAGCGCTGCGACTGACGTTCAGGGGAATGTCCGGACAGTCAATCACACCCTGCAACATGAAAAGATAACTCGGGAACAAATCCTCAATAGAGTCTGAAACGTAGACATTATTGCAAAAAAGCTTGATTCGACCCTTGTGAGAGTCAAAGTTTTGCCTCACTTTTTGAAAGTAGAGAATTCCTCGAACCTGAAAGGGTGTATCGATATTGAAATGCAGGTGAAACAAGGGTTTTTCCTGCAATGGGAACAAGTTGTCATAGAGTTTCTGGTAGTCATCTTCTTCAAGCTGGCTGGCACTCTTGTTCCAGATAGGCTTTTGATCATTAATCTCCTCGCCATTGAGTGTAATTGGCGTTGGGAGAAACCCACTGTAGCGGTTAATCGTGCTTTTCAGTTCATGAGCATTAAGAAAGGGTTCGCTGTCTTCATTGATGTGCAAAATGATTTCCGTTCCATGTGACTCCAGATCCTCCAGGTCTTCCATGGAGTACTTGGTCGATCCATCACAAATCCAGTGAACCCCTTTTTCATCATCGCGAAAAGATTTTGTTTTGATCTCTACCTTGTCAGCAACCATGAACGAAGAGTAAAACCCTAATCCAAAGTGTCCGATGATACGGGACGCCTCTTCTGAGTCTTTATATTTCTCGAAGAACTCTGTCGCACCTGAGAAAGCAAGTTGGGTGATGTACTTCTTCACTTCCTCTGCACTCATTCCAACCCCGTTATCCTTAATATGGATTGTTTTGGCTGACTCATTGATTGCAATTTCAATCTTGTAATCCACATCACTTTGACTGGCTTCACCAGAGAGAGAAAAATGTTCATGCTTGGTGATTGCATCCATTGCATTACTGATCAATTCTCGAATGAAAATATCGTGTTCGCTGTACAACCACTTCTTGATGATGGGAAGCATATCTTCCGCAGTGACCGAAATTTTTCCTTCTTCGTGCATCCTTAACTCCTAATATGTTTCAAAACTCTTGGTTTGAGCGAATGAGTGCTCAAGATGAACAGACTAATAGAAAGCATTGTGCCAGAAGCTTGATTTCAAATTGAAACAGCAGAAACAGAATGAGATTGCCCGGGCTGCATACCTGGCTCTGCTGACCAAAACCAGGGATGTCCAATACTTAACCCCAAGACAGGAAAATTAGGACTTTCAGGATCAATTTTTCCAATCGGTCAAACAATAGATCAAGCTGTCAGTGAGTCAGCAAAACTAGAACTTAAGTCTTCTCTCAAATCCGAACTGGAAGTCCTTGTCAGCTTCACTGTCGCTTAAATCAAACTGGTGATCCAAGCTTTCCCTCTTGAGAATCAGTCCAAGTTCATCATCCAATTGAAACTCCAGTTTTGTTTCCGACTTTGTTCCATAATAAAGTCGCTCTTCTTCATGAGTCAGACGAACATCTTGACCCAGGCGAGTTCCCATTCTAATTCGTCCCAATCCCTTGTTTTCGCCAATCAAATTAGGTTGCAGGGAAATGTCCTCCAGACGAAACAATCCAGATAACAATGATTCAAATGGCCTGCCCAGAACTTCATCCTCCAGGGTCGCTGAAATTTGTCCCCCAATGAGAGTCTCATCTTGTCGGGAATCTGTTTGAAAAACCTCATTATCTCCTCCCGGTCCATAAGCGGGGACTCTGGTTCCAGGAGCTCTTCCCAGTCCCTTGCTTGCCAGAAGTCGAAGAATATCGCCTCGGTTCAAAGTACCGTCATCACTGTACAGTGAATAATTCATAGTCTCCAGGGGGCCATTGAGAGCCAGGGTTACCCTGCGCCGAGCCACTTCTGTTTCCGCTCTCAGATTCAGGCGAGTTTCAAAAGTCTTCTTTTCCTGACCCGGCAGCAAACTGTACACAGTTCCAGTCGAGCCTTCTTTTCCTGTTTTCCAGAGGGTATCCAGCTTGTCCTCAAGACTGCTCGTTTGAAAGCTGGATTGATTCCAGATCTGGTTGGGATCCAGTGAATCGATCTCACCGGAATTTAAATTGAGATTTTGTTGACGGGGAATGAATCGGATCAAACTTCCCTGCTCCAGTCGGAATCGATTTCTGGCCATCTCCAGATGACCATCCCGGACCAGAATATGACCATCCAGAATAGTCTCTTTGGAACCAATTGTTATGGTCAAATCCGGCTCGATTTCCATTTGAAAATAATCTGCCTTGAGCTGAACACCCTTCTTCTGAGCAATCTTGAGTCCGAAGTCATAATGACGAATATAGGGGATTTGAAGCTTTTCTGTATCTCGCTCAATCCAGCTCATGAGGTCTTCATAATCAACCACACCTCTTTGAGCTTCCAGATTTCCAAAACCGCTCAAGCGATCCCCGACTCCGGTGAGATAGACATTGCTTAATCGAACTCCATCGATACGCAGGTATTCGTTAGTAAAAGTGGGTCTCGCCAAATTACCCTTCAGGATAAACCTGTAGTTTTCAAGTGGAAAAAACTCACCACTGAAGTGGAAAACAGCTTGATGAAAATTCCCACTGAGGCGAAGCACTTCCAATGATTCACCGCGCATTTTTACATCCAGCCTGGTTGCGCTTAGCGGGTATACATTTCCATCATCCCAAATCTCCATGGAATCCAGATCAAGTGAGAAGTCTCCGTGGAGTTCCGGCTTTGAAAGTGTTCCTGTCAGCTGAGAATCCAGGGAAAAATCTCCCTTGAGCTTGTCCAGTGATTTTGGAAGAAAATCCCGAATAACTCCAACAGGAGTCTTTGGTAACTGAACCTTCAAATTCAGCTCTTTTCCTTCAACTTCCTCAAATCCCTGAACCCAACTCATAGGCTTTACAGGCAAGTAGCCCTGAATCTGAAACTCACTGCCAGCCTTGCTTAGCCTGATATCTTCAACTTCCATTCCTTCTGAGTTCCATTTCAGATTGCCTTCCAGTTTTTCAACGTAAGTATCTCCCCCAACGACATCCACATACAGTGGTTGCGCGCGAAGATAAAATGATAGTTGCGGGTCGGATTTCAATGACTTCCCCGAAAGCTTGAGGTTTAAGTTTCCATGGAGAGGTATCTGGTGATTCTCCGGGGCAAATTCTCTTAGAAGTCCCAGGGTGAAATCTTGTAAAGACAAACTTAGATCCTCATTTTTGAGTGAAAAGCTGGCTACTTGTTTATTGGAATTGTTCAATCCATTTTTATGGGTGATTTGAAACCGGGTTTCTATACCGGTTTGAGTTTCATACCTAATCTCGGCTGGTGCACCGAGTTCCAGAGTGTGATTGGTTCCCGTAAACCGTATTCTCTGGGCGGTTACCCTTGCACTGCTGGGGTCAAAGTCACCCTTTAACTCAAAATCTCCTTTGCTAAAGCGCAAATTCTTCAAAATTGGAAAACTCTTGTATCTGGCAAAGTTATCCTCCTTGATCTCAAAGCGGGTAGCTCCCAAATACTCCCACAAACTTTCTCCCACCAAACTCCCGCCATCCAGCTTGGCTGCCAGATGATGAAATCCATGAAACATCACTCTCGCCGACTCATCCCAAAATCTTAACTGATACTTCTTCTCCTTAAGATGAACTTCCATACCAGGCTTCACCAATTCCAGATTTTGAAAGTCAATTTTTTCACTGTCTACTTTCAGATGGGCATGAAAAATAGGCTCAAACTTCAAGTCTAGATTCCAGTTGCTGATTCCTACAAAGGGAAAATCCTTGAATCTCTGTTTGAAATAGGCAAGATCAAAATTATTACCCTGAAGGGAAATCAAGCCTCGCGGGTCCATCAAGTCCATTTTCAGATGAAATTTGCCGTCTTTTACAGGGAGGCCCAAATCCCACTTCCATTCGTTCTGATCTTTGTTTCTCCTGTAGTCAAAGCGTAGATACTCAATAGGAAGTCCTCCAACTTCCACTTCATGAAAGGATCCTTTGGAACTTAACTCGAAATCCCTTTTGGAGAACAATACTCTTCCCTCAAGATCTACATTGGCCCGACCAGTCACCTTCACCTTGTGAGCTCGTTTTTTTATGGGATCAATATCTTTTAGAGCAACATCTTCGCAATGCAGCTTGAAAGCAAATGCCTCCCGATTCAGATCCCCCTCAATACTGTCCACAAAAGCACCCAGCCAGGAGCCTCCCCTACTGTGAAACTTGAGATAGGGACTCGAAAGCAAACTGGCAAAATCAACCGACTCCACTGCTATCTGCTTTAGAAATACAGGAGTACCAAGATAAGACAATTCATGAACTTCCATAGGACTAAAGTTCAGGACTCCCTTTTCTCCTTCCATTGAGAAGGAAAACTCACCTTTCAAATCCTCCTGCAGTTGTGGAATTTTTAAAGCACCCATCAATTTATCGATTTTCATCTTTTTCATACTGGCTTCATAGGAATGAACCTTGTTCCCACCCTGATTGTAATCATAGGAACCCTGAATCAAAGACCCCAGAAAAAGAGCCTGTGAATGAGCCAGCTCAAATTGGCGATGGGTCCACAATCCCCTAAGGTAGAGATCATTCAATTCCAGATCCAGGTATCTGAGATAACTGCTAAACAAACGTCCTTCGCCCCGCAGAGAGTAATAGATCGGATCACCTCTCAAAAAATCCACTTTTGCAGGAAATTTCCCTGCCCGGTCTTGATGGGTGGAAAACACCAGACGACTTTCCATTGTAATACTGCCGTCATAGCTTAAACCTTTCATCGTAACCAGATTTCGTACAGAAGTGCCTTTGGACCGAAGGGCCACTTCGCCTTCTATGTTTTTCCAATCCAGAATAAGTTCCAGCTGAATGGGTAAAAGTGCATTAGCGGCGCGAGAGTTGAAGTCCTGGGCTTTTGCTATCATTTTCACCAGCCGATCATCCCATTCAAGACTACCCTGAAAACGAATCTGCTCATTGAACTTCAAGTCATTTTGCTTGAACAGCTCTTCCTGTTTGGACAGAAACAGCTCCAGTGGGTTCACCAGTTTCAAGTTATAAAACATGAGTCTTGAGCAGGAAACCGAACGAAAAATTTCAAATGTTTCCCTAGAGAGAGCCTCTTGTGACTCAGAGAGATTCACCAGATTCTGAAAGAAGTCATCCAGGTTTGCGACACTCACTTCAATATCATGAACTTTAGCCTGCTCTATCGTAAGTTCCCTGGAAATCAGATCAAAGGGATTGACCTTTAAATAAACAGAACCCAACTCTACCAATTGCTGCTTCTCATTGCCGATGTGGTTTTGAATTCTTACATCTCTGAGAAGAAAGCCTGTGATCAACCCCCCCGTTACCTTGTCGCACTGGAGACTATAGTTTTTATAGCGGGTCTCCTGAATATGGGAGGAAATATAGTGAAGGAAGATAGAGTTTATCAGCCCGGTGATAATTACCATGAACCCCGTAGTGCTGACAAACAGAACGAGGAAATACTTTTGAAGTTCCCTCAATCGATGTATCGTCATTCCTTATGAAACCCTTGCTCTTCGATGCTGATCCCCTTCACGATCCCATGATAAAATTTCCCAAGCCCCTTAGAAAGAAGTATCGTCAAACTTTCCGTTAGTAACAAGGGAAAATCCGGGCTCAAAAGAGCAACTTACTGTTCAGGGGAAAGCTTCGAAAGCTCTGGATTCCTGCTATACTTTGAATATGGGCCAACACATTCCTTGTTTTCAAATCCTCTTGATTCTTTCCACTTTTTGTCCATCTTTGATGGCGCAGGCGTCTCCAGCTACATTACAAAGCAGGTTTGATCAAGCTGTTAAACTTCATCAAAGTGGCAACAGCATGCAGGCTACGAGTCTTTTGGAGGGAATGTTCAAAGAGGATTTAAATCCCGTTCAAGCAAGAAACCTTAAAACCAGTCTCGCCCAACTCTACCTTGAAAGTGGTCGGTTTCAGGACTCTTTGATGCTACTGGAGCAAGTCGTTGATCAATACGCTTCTACCGAACAAAAGGATGTCCTTCTGTTGATTGCAAGAGCGCGTTCGGGACTCGAAGATGAACTGGGGGCGTGGAGAGATCTTCAAAACCTCGCCTATCTTTTCCCAGGAGATGAGTTAATTGTCCGTGAAAGATTGAACCAGGCCCTCAAGATGAATAAGCTCGCACAAGCACGCGAGTTGCTGCGAAAGCTACAAGAGATTTCACCATCACAGGATTTAAGAGATCTTCAAGAGCGACTCAATAACAGAGAGGCGCGAGTCGGGAATTATGTTGAGATCTACTCGAGCAGTTTTCATCTGAAAGTTCCTTCCAGCAGCTATGAAGACTTAATGACTGAGTTACTGCCAATCATGGAAGAGGAAGCCAATCGATTGAATGATTTTTTTGGCGTGACTCCCAAGGGACTTGTCAGAGTATTACTTCTCGAATCCAACGACTACCAGAGTGAACATCACCAAAGCCTTCCCAAACTTACACTCGGGGTCTCCGATTCACAATTTCAGGAAATCCGGATTCCACTGAGCAAGTTTCGCTCACCTGCTCTAAGCCTCCCCCTGTTTCGCCGGGTCATCGCCCATGAATATGTTCATCACATCCTTAGAATTCTGGCTGGTCCTTACCTGAGGATTCCAGTCTGGTTTCATGAAGGACTGGCCCAACTGCTTGAATCCTCAACAGTGGATCAAACAGTTTTATTGAAAAAACTGAGACCTATGACTGCCTCCATTCCTGATATCTCAAGACAGGTAGTTTTTCATACCAGACCACAGGCTGCCTATGCTTACGCTCTACTGTGCATCTACAACCTGCAGCAAATTGGAAAGCTCAACGAACTTCTATTGGGGATTTCAAAATTCAAGTCACTGGGTAATTTTGACGATATATTCAGT
>Ga0255768_10007232_pt1 | contig 10436 bp, 6 predicted proteins | sample 071ome_33_FD_179983 | JGI IMG/M metagenome (GOLD analysis project Ga0255768, IMG submission 179983) | Coastal salt marsh microbial communities from the Groves Creek Marsh, Skidaway Island, Georgia - 071412AT metaG (version 2) | ecosystem: Environmental > Aquatic > Marine > Intertidal zone > Salt...
CGGCGTACACGACGCCCGTGGCGACGCGCGGTGGCGCGGAGCGGACCGAGTGGGCGACGGCATCGTCCGATTCGGCGTCGCCGCGCACGCCTCCTGTCTGCAACTTTGCGAACATGCTCTTCAGAGCGTGGCCTGAAATGTCACGCGACGTCAAGAAGCGCGTGGAGGCGTTCGAGGCGCTCGCGGCAACGATCGAACGCATCGAGGAGGAGATCCAAAAGCTTCAAGAAGAAGAGCGAGTGACCGTCACGCTGGTCCAAGTGTTCGCTGCATTGGCGGAGCACGCTGGGATTTTCGACATCCTCCGAACGCCGCAAGACGAGCACGCGTCGCCTCATATCACGTGAGACTGCTTCGCCTGATACGGCGTTTGTAACACTGCGCGCATAAACGACGAAGAAACCGATGATTACAACGCGTCGAAAGTTAGGCATTCATTTTTCTTTTGCATTTTTGTCTGTGTTGTTGTAAAAATACTACTGTACTGTACGCGAACCATTCAATCTATCTCTACTTCCGCCTCGTGGAGACATTACTGGACGTCGGTGGCGTTCATTTGACGATGCGCTCGAAGCGTCGCGCCGATGAGTCGCCGTTCTTCCTCCGTTCGCGGCATGTCTTCGCTGCCACCTGCTTCCTCACCCCGTTGCGTTGCTGACCGCGCTTTCTTCTCCGCCTCGTAATCCTTGAACTTTTTTAAAAGAGCGCCACCTGGCGCGCCACCCGCCCGAAGCACAAAACCAGATGTGACCAAGTCGTGCGCGAGACGAGCGTGTAATTCGACTGGCACGAGAGGCATCAACCTTCGAAACAATCCATCGACGGTTTTTGCAGACGTATCCTCGCGCGCGGCGTGTGACGCGTCGACGACGTCTCCCCCTCGTCGAGCCGCGACGACGTCTCCGTCTCCGTTTGACTCGAGCGCGTCCACCCTTTTCTCCTTTTCGTTCATAGTGACATCCGTCACGTCGGCGAACGTGCGTCTAAGTATCTGTGCGCCGGATAAAAGTTTCGTTTCGTCATCCTCGCGGTACTCGCGCGCGACGCGCGTCATCGGCCCGAGAGCTAAAAATTCCTCCTCCGCCCTGTGTAAGTTTTCGAGCGAAAGCAATCGTTCGTCAGTCGACCGAGATCGCGTCTCGACGAATCGCAGCACAAGAAAACAAGCGACGTACCACCATCTATGTCTTCGCTCGGTTGGGAACGGTTTTGAGAGGAACACCGACACGTTGGCGGTGGGAAACTGGTACGAGATGTCTCGCGCCCGATTCTTGAGCGCGCGCAACCTCGAGTTCCATCGACTCAGGACCGCTCTTCTCTCGGCCACGTTCAGAAGGGGTATGTCTTCCGCGCTGAGCGGTGACGCCTTGGGTCGTAGCAACGCGCCGTCCGTGTGCGCGTTCACGGTTTGCGCGCGGTCGCCGTTCGGCGCGTGTCTTCCGGCAGCCTCATCATCATCATCATCATCACCGCTCGCATTCGACTCGTGCGCGTCCGCCCCGGGATTCCTCGGTTGCTGCTGTTGCGGCGGCGGCGGCGCGACGCCACCGGTGATTCCTCTCGCTCGCTTTGCCGGCGGCGCTCGCGCCGTCTTTCCCGCCTCCCTCCCGCGCGGCATCGCGCGCGAGGCACGTCTGACGCGACACGCGTCGCACGACCGACGTCTGATTCGCCTCTTCGTCGTCGCGCTGTCGAACATAGCCCTACGACGAATATAGACCACAAAACAATGTGAACGATGAATACAAAGTCGTGCGACGCACAAATCGGCAATCATATATATATAGTACAAGACCAAAGTTTGGTCAAATGTGCGTTTGACCAAACTAATTTTGAAAACGACGCGTTTTGAGTGACGTTGTCGACGCGTCGGAAACCATTTCCCGTCGCCGCGCCGGAAGAAGACGAAGAACGGCGCGACGCGCGCACCGCGGTGATGGGGTCGAAGAAAACAGAGGTGCGGACCCGCAGACGAACCCGGCGACCGCGAAGTCGCGCGGCGGCGGTTCGGGCGCGATTCGGTTGCGCGACATGCACACGCGAAAACGCGTCGCGCGCAGCGTTGACGCCGCTCGCGAGCCCGGCGATGACGCGATGGCGTGCGACGCGGCTCGAAACGCTCCGGCGTAAATCCGTTTCGCCGTCGACCGCTCGCATGTGCGTGCGCGCGCGCCGTCGACGTCGCTGGAGGCGCGATCATCCAGATTGTCAGTCAGCCGGTCGGTTGTCGGCGGATGTGCAGATGTGGTAGGGGGTGGGCGGATTAGGAAGACTAGGACGATACTGACTGACCAACGCGGCTTGACGCGCGCAGTTGAAACAATCACGCTTGTTTGACGTTGGTGTGAAAGTCCAGGCAGAGAATCGCGCAGCGAATGGTGGCGTCGCCAAGCGTGTGAGTGTGGCGGAGTTTCACGCTCTGATTGAGCAGTTCAAAAAGGGTGAGCGTCCGAAGTTGCATGGCATGGAGGTTGATTTTCCCGTGCGAATCAAGCAAGGTGCTGGATTCTCCATCAAATGCCACGATGGTCAATTACACCGCGATTCCATGGCGTGGGCGACGGTATATTTCGACTCGCAACGGTGTCGGTACGTCGTGGCGTGCGGACGCAACAAGACTCATACTCAGGATTTTGTGAAGGCGCAGGCGCCCGACGCGCTCGTTTTGGAGGGTCTCGTCGCGCCGTGGAACAAAAAATTTTACCAATCTCTTTTGAGCAACGTGCGCAAGAATTATGCGGCATTACCAGACGACGAGAAAGTCCGACGCTATCATGCGAAGCACGACAGAGTCATCAACGTGGATGGACGCACGTTAACGTTTCGCGAAAAAAAACTTCAAAAGGAAAAGAGACAACGCGATACCATCAGAAATATGCACAACCAATGTTTGTTCGCTGAGATAGCGAGCGAAAACTCGACGTTGATGGAGCAATTCACCGAGTTGAAGCGTGTGTATAATCTTTCACTTTATTCGCCGTCGCAACGGCGCGAGCTTCGTGACAAAATCATGACGTCAAAATATCAGTGTTTACAATGGACTAACAACGCTTTGATCCCGACTGATAAGTTCGTCTCGATTCACGATCTCACGAACCCGGACAACTTTGATGAGGTCTATGCCGGCTTTTCACGTTGGGCTCCACACACCCCAGGGTACCGTCATGAAGCTTCGAACGCCGTGCGTTACACGTACGGCCGAGAAGCGAACAACATGTACGTGCTCGATGTTGCGAATGATTTGCCTCTTTACGAAGCTGGCGGTGACAAAACTTCCGTGGAGGCATTTGTGCAGGCGAAGATGAGACAAATCGGTGTCAACTGCCTTCATGGCGAGGTGTACCGCACCGCTAACGGCGGTAGCTACACCGAGGAAGAAAAGACGTTGCGGAAAACGCTCGTAGAAGACGGTTTCAGTGACGCTAGCGCCAAACGTTTCATCGCACTCAAACGTGCGGCCGAAACGCGAGGAAACATTTTTGTCTCTTGTTTTCCCAAGGGTAAGGGCGGTTGGCAAGGGAAGACTTTGCGCAAAGTCGGCCATCCTGGAGAGCGGACGATCCCTGTGAAAACCGGAATCGACCTCGTTCGCCGAAACGCTCATTATGACAACGTGGCGTCAACCTCCACTCGACCGCGACCGCGACCGCGCAACGTGAATTGATAACGAATAGTAACGAACAGTAACGATTAGCATCGCCCACAATTGATGAGTTGTAATACATTCTGATACGGTACCCATGCACACATGACAATACACGAGTCTCCCCGTCACCGATCTCGGCAGATTGACACGAGTCTCCCCGTCACCGATTTTAAATTTTTTCTAAGTTGTTCATTGCTGGCCGATGCCCAACAACATGTTGGCTTAGCTCAAATTTTGATTGTTTGAAGACACACACTGCGACGCGCGATAGTCATGCTTCGTCGAGCGACGAGAACGATTGCGGACCGAGCATTGACGTCGACGTCGACGTCGTCGACGCGTGGCCATCGCGGGCAGCGGGTGCACGCGTCGTCGAGGGCGGGATTCGTTAAGGATGGGAAACACCAGTACGATAAGAAGGCTTCGACGACGACGACGACGACGAAGACGGCGAGCGCAGGGGAAACGGTGGAGATGGAGGAGCTATCGGTGTTTCGGGCGATCGGTGGACTCGTCGCGGCGGCGGCGGGGGGGACGCTGGTGTTCGCGTTGGGGGCGGGCGCGGTGACGGGAGTGGCGTCGACGCTCGCGGGAGCGTTGGGAAGGACGGTGCGGGCGAAAGACGCGATGCGGGAGCGAGAGGCGTTGGAGAGGGAGTTGGAAGGGGTAAATGGATGGGGTTTCGGGGCGCGGAGGCGAAGAAGGGAGATTCGGGAGAGGTTGGATGCGTTGGCTGAGGAGGAGACGGCGTGAGAATGTTTTGCAGCCAGCGCTCGCGTTTTGATTTCTTGTAACGTCTACTACCGTACAGTGTGTTAATCTAAGCCGCTCCTAATCGCTTTTTGCGTCTTCGTGTTGTTGTTGTCCGTCCTCCGCGTTCTTCTCCTCGGTGGCGTCTACCTCTGGCGACGTGTCGGGTTCGTCGCTCGCTTCAGCGAGTTCGTCCGTTGTCGTCACCTTTGGAATGACGATTTCCATGGCCTTGAGTTCGCTCACGAGAGCGGTGAGCGACTCGGTTGCGGAGTCGCTCTGCATCATCGGTAGCTCTTGGATTGTCGCGTTGACGTTATCGAGATCTACACGCAGTTGAGTCACCAATCGAGCGTCGCTTGTCGCGTCGACATCGAGCGAACGCACGTAGGATGTCAACGACGCGGCGGATTCCGAACGAACTCGTCCGAGCACGTCTCGGCAATCATCCTCGGATAACAACTCGTTAATCACCCTTCGCAGCGTTCCCATCTCTTTCGTCAGAGCCATGGCGAAATCACTCTCTACGGTAACCTCTAAAACTTCGCCTTGTTTGGCTCTCGTGCGCTCTACGATTGACGACAGAGTCTGCAGATGAACGCTGACTCTATCTCTCATGATGCTGACGAGCTTTTCGTGAATTTCGCTTTTGTGCAAATCCAAATCTTTCTTCAAACGATCAAACTCTTGCGTGAGTAAGAAATGCTTCGGACCTTCGATGAGCTTGCACGTGCCCTCTTGAATGTGGGGCAAAATTGCCGACAACAACGAAATGCTTTGCTGCGCGAGGCACAAGTGCTTGGCCGTGATTGATTTGAGTTTCGACACCTGCATCGCGCCCGCTCCGAGTATCAATTGACAAACTCCCGCGTTGTACTTTTTAATCAAATCGAGCACGCGATGCGTGCACTCTGTCGCCAGAGAAGGGAGCTGGTGCGCCAACCTCACGTACTCGGCAACCATGTGTACGAGCCAAAGAGAACTCTTCACCGGGCGGAAGGCGTCGTTCACCACGACGACTGTCGTGTCGCTACCGACTTCATCTATCTGGACTTCGGGTGAATGCGACGGCTCACGCACGAGCGCGTCGACGAGCTCTTGAAAATTTCTCGGAAGAGTCGACGCAGTCCAGGTTTCACCCTCTAGTAAGGATGCCAACTTGGCGGAAGACGCGGTGTGTCGTTCTCTGATGAAAGCCTTGCTTTGGTTGGCCAAGGTGGAGTGTAAACTCAAGCAACGATGCTTCCCGATACTCTCTGCCATTTTTAAAAATCTGTTCGCCGCCTTGATGATGCGCATGAACTCATGCAACTCGAGGGCGACATTCATCGGCGCTCTCACTCCAAACAGCTTTGCCACGCGTCCTTGCGCAATGTCAATCATCTTGTTCAGCGTCTCTTTCGCGACAGACAAAGTGGCTTGCGAGGTGGAATAATCTACATCTGTGGCGGCTTCTTGAGCAGCGGAAACTAAACTCTCATCCATCGCCCTCAGGGCTTTGAGTGACTCTTCATCGCCGCCTATGACGCCTCTGATCATCGATTGAACCAGCATTGTCCGCTGAAAGTATCTTTTGAATGTTTCGCTCAGCGCGTCAATCATCGCAGCGAAGAGCTCCGCCGGGAGATTCCTGATTGGGTTGGCGCGAGCTGAATCGAACGCAGCCTCTTCTAAGGAAGACGTCGAGGCGTACCTCTGATCGCCAGTCACGTGAGCGAGTATCTCCGCTGTGGCGATGCGTTCCACCTGGCGCGTATCTTCGCCCAACGACTGTGACCATAGCGTCAAGGCCTCGACTAACATGCCATTGCCCGAGTATAACAGAGCGATGAATGGTGGAATCATATTCCCCAGCACGCTCGCGGCGTCCTCGATCAGCTCTTCGCCCTGCGTCACTTTCTTTGCTGGAATTTCCAATCCGCAACCAGTCGCCACCTCGCGCAGATGCTCAATTTGATCCTTACTCACGATAGACTTGGCGTCTACGACGACGTTAGCCCCCTTGATGAAATCGCCAACCATCGCCTGTTTGACATTCGAAACCGTTCGCTCGACATGTTCCGGTAACTTTCTAAAGCACGCTAATTTACCTAGCACTTCATCTTCACGCAAAATTCTCTGAATATCCTCTGCAATTTGAAGCGCGCCCGAGTAGTCTGCGCTCTCCACGAAGACGTCCATGTCCAACCTCATTTGATGAAGCGACGATATGGATATGAATGTTTTCTCTAGTCCACGAAGATTTTCACGCTTATCGTGCAAAGTCTTTATCAATTTACCAGGCTTTACCATTCGCTCGCCTAGAGTCTCCATGCTGTCCACCATGGTGCTCACCTTGATTTGCGTCTCAGACATGGATTCGTGAAGGTCGCTCAACGCTTTGAGCGCTTCGAAAAATTCATCGCTCTTGGCAGTAATCTCACGAATCAAATGCTGCTCTATCGTGTCCAAATGCACGCCCAAACGTTCCTGAACCTCTGTCGAAGCTCGAGCGAGCTCGCGCAGTCCGCGATTTTCTATCCCGGCGCACGCCTTGGAAAAGACGTGCGGTTTACTCAACGCAAACGCATAGTCATCATCGAAAAATAACTCGGGTACCGTGGACAAATCTCCAACCTCTTCATCGAGCTCAAACCTCGCCAATCTCGCCTCGCGTCGAGCTGATGAATCCCCTCTCGCGCGCTCAGCATACGAACGGTGCTCCACAAACGCGGCGTACTTCTCCCGAGTTCGCCGCAAATACCCCTCGAAATCGTGCATCTTCACCTCTGGGAGCAGTCTACCCGCCATCGCCTCACTCACCTCTGCCGTTCTCGCCGCCGACGCCACCGCTTCCTCGAACGCTCGCACCAAACTCGCATCTAATCCCACCGCCTCGACGTACGACGACAGCGTCCCACCTTCCCCGCTACCGTCCGTTCCACCCCCATCCGACCGTCTCGGCGTCACCGACGACAGGTACGCGCACGTCCGCACTTTTCCTAGCGCTTCCATCGCCTTTCGTTGCCGCTCTCGCCGTTCACAGCGCTCAGACGTGGACGCAGTCAACGACGAAACATCACCAACAACGGCACCGTTGCGTCGTCCAATCATCGTCACGTCGAACCGAAACGGTTCCGCACCGTCACGAACCGCGCAAAGTGTCCGAAATCACCCCCTGAGTGATCCGCCGTCGCGCGACGCTCACTCCACGCCGTCGCGCGACGCTCACTCCACGCCGTCGCGCTCCCTCGCCTCGCTCTGGCGACGTTCATTTGTGCGCGCGCGAGCAGACGGACACACACCCACACATAGACATATTGATGACACAGTATTGACTAGGGTGCACGTTTCTTCCTGGATACCGTTACTGTAGGCTTTATAGTGTATACGGCGCGAGCGCCCGTGGAGAAGGCGGCGACTCGCTCGGCACTGTTTGACTCGCGACCGGCGACGCGACGACGAAGCGAGGCAAAGCGCGCGTAGTGTTTGAAGATGTCGGAAGACGACGACGCGGCGCGCGATTTCCCGGTGGTGTGCGAAACCTGCCTCGGCCCGAACCCGTACGTGCGAATGCAAAAGCAAGACCACGGCGGGGAGTGCGCGATCAGCGGACGGCCGTTCACGACGTACAGATGGCGACCCGGGAACGATGCGAGGTATAAAAAGACGGTTGTGTGTAAAGAGGTCGCGAGAGCGAAGAATGTGTGCCAAGTGTGCCTGTTGGACCTGGATTACGGGATACCGGTGGCGGCGAGAGACGCGGCGTTGGGAAGGGTTGGCGGGGCGCTGCCGACGAGCTCTGTGAATCGAGAGTACGCTGTGAACGAGATAGCGAAAAAGTTGGATGAAGGGGAAGATGTGTACGAACAGAGCGGGAAGGATAAGAACAACGAGTTATTGATGCGGTTGGCGAAGAAGAAGCCGTATTATCAAAGAAATAAATCGCCGATTTGTACGTTTTGGTTGAGAAATGCGTGCACGCGAAACGACTGTCCGTATAGACCGTGCAACGGGGATACAAACATGCCAGAGTTGAGCGCGGCGCCTGAATTGAGAAAGCAAAACATCAAGGATAGGTACTTCGGTACGAATGATCCCGTTGCGGAAAAGATGCTCAAGCGGGCGGCGGAGCGACCGAGCCGTAAGTTGACTCCTCCGGAGGATACGAGCATCACGACGCTCTTCATCGGCGGCGTCGATCACGAAAAGGTTACTGAGGATGATCTTCAACGACGTTTCTACGAGTACGGAGACATCAAGGGTATCCGAATGATTGGCAACAAGAAGTGCGCCTTTATCACCTTTGTCACGCGCGAGGGAGCGGAAAAGGCTGCCGAAGATGCCGCCTTCAACTTGACTGTCAACGGCGAGCAGCTGCGCATTCAGTGGGGCAAGCCTCCGGCGAAGAAGACTGGTGAAAACAAAAACGCGCAGTCCAACCAACAACCGACGGTGATGATGATGGCTCCGGGCATTGAGCCACCCGCGGATGGAACCAATCTGCCGGCACACATGGCTATGCCGATGCCGGCGCCCAGCGCCATCGGGGTCAAGGCGAAGTATGCCTCTCAAGACCCAAGCGCCATGGGATCGACCGGACCTAAAAAGGATGATAATTAGAAGAATTCTTTCGCGATTGTAAGCAGCACATTTAGCGCGACGATAGAGATCAAAAGTATGTGCATCATTAAAAATATATTTTACGTACAGCTCGACAAAATGCGCGACTACTTGTCCGTCCTTTTCAACTCTTGCGTGAGCGCAATCCAATCATTGAGCGTCTTGCCAGCCTTGCCACTCTCGTGCGCCTCTCTAGCCATCGCGATCCCTTCGGTGACATCCTTCGCTTGTTGAGCCGCAGCCATGGCGACACCGGCGTTGAGGATGAGCGTTTCGGCAACCGGACCCTTCTCCCCGCTCAAGGCGTCTCGCAGAATCTTTGCGTTGACATCGGGAGTGCCTCCTCGAAGATCCTCGAGGGTGCACGCCTTAACACCTACATCCTTCGGTTCGAAGGTGTACTTACGCGTCCCAGTCGGGGTAACCTCCACCACGTCAGCCGGACCAGCAGGAGTGAGCTCGTCGAGACCCATGGAGTGCACCACCAAAGCCTTCTTCATGCCCAGCTTCATCAAGGAATCCGCCATGAGCTGTTGAACGCCAGTGCTGTACACACCAACGAGCGCGTACTTGCTACGGGCCGGGTTCAACATTGGACCGAGCATGTTAAACGCCGTGCGTACCTTTAACGCCTTGCGTACTGGGGAAACCTTCGCCATAGCTGGGTGGTATCTTGGCGCAAACATGAAACCAACGCCCACCTCTTGGACGCACCTCGCCATGGCTTCCGGACCCAACTCAATCTCCACACCGAGCGCCTCGAGAACGTCACCGGAACCACAGAGCGAAGAAACTGATCTAGATCCATGCTTTGCAACCTTGGCCCCCGCCGCGGCCGCCAAGACGCAAGAACCTGTAGAAATGTTCACGGTACCCGCGTCGTCGCCCCCCGTACCGACGATATCCAACACGTCGTCCCCCGCGTTCACCTCGATCGCCCGTGACTGCATGGCACGCGCCAACCCAGCCATTTCGCTCGCCGTTTCCCCTTTCGCCCGCAAGAGCACCAAAAACGCAGAAATCTGCGCCGGATCCGCGTCAAGAAGCGCTTCCATCGCCGCGAACGCCTCCTCTTCAGATAAATCCTTTCCGGCGCACAAATCCTCGATCACCCGTCGCAAATCCACCGCCGTTGCCGGCACCGCGGACGCAAAGACGACACCACCGGCTGAGATTTTCGGGGACGCCATCACGCGCGCGTCCCGTCGCGTTCCCATCGCCACCGTTGTCGTCGTCGTCGTCATCGAACGAAGCACGGCTGGCGTCTTCATCTTAATCATCATCATCTTATCGCCTCTCTTCCCTCGCGTCGCGACGGAACCCTTGGTCACCGACGCGCGCGTCGTCGCGTTCGCCAACATCGCGTCGATATGTATATTTCCGTTCGTTCGTTCGTTCGTTCGCTCGTTCGTTCGTTCGCGCGCGAGAATTCGTTCGC
>Ga0255768_10007240_pt1 | contig 10429 bp, 11 predicted proteins | sample 071ome_33_FD_179983 | JGI IMG/M metagenome (GOLD analysis project Ga0255768, IMG submission 179983) | Coastal salt marsh microbial communities from the Groves Creek Marsh, Skidaway Island, Georgia - 071412AT metaG (version 2) | ecosystem: Environmental > Aquatic > Marine > Intertidal zone >...
GACGTTAAGCGTACCTTTGATATTGGTATCCACGTAGGTATCAGGCGAATGATAGGAATACGGGATCGCGATCAAGGCTGCCAAGTGAAGCACTGCATCACATCCCTTCATCGCCTCACGTACACCATGCGGATCGCGAATATCTCCAGCAAAAACCTCGAATTTACCTTTCACGTCTTCTTTGCACTGATCCAACCAACCCCAAGAATTGAACGAGTTGTAAAGGACGAAAGCTTTCACATCGTAACCCGCGCGAACCAAGGCTTCAGTCAAATGAGAACCGATGAAGCCGTCGGCGCCGGTAACCAGAATTTTCTTAGACATTTTCCTGCTCAATTAAGAATTCAACCCAACGCCAATCTTGCGGGGTATCCAAGTCGACCGACCGCTCAGGCGGCATGATGTAACCCAGTGTTTCCGGCCCAATAAAATCCCGGCGCTCAAGCAACCAATCTGTTCTTGCAAGATAAAGCGCACCATTCAATGAATAGGCTGGCGGCAAATCCTGGCGTCGCGCCACATCAAGTCTCCCTTTAACAAAAGGATCAAGACTCTGAGCAGCATTAAGTTGATACACCCAGTACGGATGCTTCTCCACTTCGCAAACAGAAACTGCCGACAGCGCACCTTGCTCTTGGCAAAACTGCCAGATCCCATCAATATCTTCGGCAGAGCGCAAGGGTGAAGTCGGCTGCAATAACAAAACCCAGTCGTAATCAGGTAACTGCGAAATCGCATGCAGCACTGGAGCTATTCCTGGCGTGTCATCGGCTGCTAATTCAGCGGGTCGCATAAAAGGAACGTCTACGCCCAACTCGCGAGCCACTGAAGCAATCTCCTCGTCTTCAGTTGAAACAACAATGCGGTCTATACAAGAGGATTGTTTTGCTGCATCAATCGTCCAGCCAATCAACGGCTTGCCTGCTAATGATTTAACATTCTTGCGCGTAATGCCTTTTGAACCGCCGCGAGCGGGAATGATACCAAGTAAACTCAAAACAAGTCAGCTTGCACGCCATTAAGAGTTTCAAGACACCTTAAATGTGAGGTTCTGTCCATATCTAGAGTACGCTCCTGCCCCCATCCATCACAACATTCTGGCCATTCATATAACTAGATGCGTCAGAACAAAGAAATTGCACAGCTGCGCGATACTCTTCCCGCTTAGCCATTCTTGCCAATGGAATCAGGCTCGATAAGCGCCGAACAAATTCTTCCCCCTGACCATTAAACACACCACCCGGTGATAAAGCATTGCTGCGCACATTCTGTCCAGCCCAATACGTCGCTAAATAGCGGGTCAGCCCAACCAGCCCAGCTTTAATGACAGAATAGGTAACCGGCTTTACCGGCTGCATGTCATCTGGCAGATCTTCTTTTCTATATAGTCGCTGGTCCGGAGCAAAGACAGACAAATCTGAGGAAATGTTAAGAATGACTCCACCTTTGCCACTGTTAGCCATAGTAGATCCAAAAATCTGGCTGCATAAAAAAGCACCCGTTAATCCGACCGCTAACTGCAAATCCCACTGCTCCCTGGGGAAATTCTCCAACCTTGAGGTCTCAATAATCCCAGAATCATCTTTTACCTTAGGGTCAATTGCGGCATTGTTAACGAGAATATCAATTTGAATTCCTTGATCAGATAATTCTTTTTGAACCGAATGAATCGCCTCAGGACTAGATACATCCATCTCATAGACTAAGATGTTTGCTAATGGAAATTCACCATTTAATTTACTCTTTGCTTCTGCAAGTTGTTGCGCAGATATATCTGTAAGCACGACTGTTGCATCACATTCTAATAACGCTGCCCCATGCTCAACCCCCAATAGCCCACCCGCTCCGGTAATAAGGGCTGTCTTCCCACTTAAATCAAATCGATGTGTTGGCATAGGCAATCGATAAACTATGAATGGATCTGGCCGCCATCAAGCGCCCAGACACTTCCTGTTGCAAAACCAGAAACAGGAGATAATAAGTACGCCGTAAGATTTGCAACATCCTCAGGAACCCCAAGCTTTTCAAGCGCAACATCTCGAAACAATATCTCGGCGACAGTCTCTGGACTTAGTTCCATCTTTCTTTCCCAAACCGATCCTTCGAAGATAATATTTCCGGGTGCAATCGCGTTAATTCGGATACCTCTCTTTCCTAATGGACGCGATATACCACGAACATAAGCATGAAGAGCAGCCTTAGCAGCTGAATAGGTAACCGGCGCAGCAGGAACAACCTCCAAACCACAAATCGACGACGTGCAAACAATTGACCCTTTACTCTTAGTAAGCGCCTCAGAGGCCGCTTCAACAATGTTCGTCGTACTCCATAGGTTTACTGAGAACACCCGTTGCCATTCATTAAAATCTTCACTACCCGGCGGCACAGATCGGCCACTACCCACATTACAAACCACTGCATCAATACTGCCATGTGACCTCAATATTTCGTCAATGAGGTGTTTTGCCTGATCAGGGACAGAAACATCAGCCACAAAACCAACCGATCCAGAAAGACCTGAGACGGCCTGATCAAGTTCAACTGGATTTCGGCTATTCAACACAACGCGACACCCCTCTGCATGAAGCACCTGTGCGATTGCCAAACCAATTCCTCTACTGGAACCGGTAATCAACACAACCTTGTTATTTAGTCGCAAATCCACAAAGAGGTCTCAAAATGGTAGTCAAAATCATCATGAATTTTCAGTTTCAGTAACCAAATCCAGAACCATGTTACGATATTTAATGATAGCCCCAGCGTGATCACCATCAGCAGCGCGGGCTGTTTGGAGAATATAGTTACCGGTGTAGCTAGCTTTCTTTAGTTCTGAAAAAACGACCTTAAAATCTGCACTGCCTGTACCAAGCGGCACCGTAGCTCCACCTCGAATACGGTCTTTCACATGAACATTAACAATCCTAGCCCCGTAGGCATCAAACTCATCCCTCGGTTCAAATCCAAGCGCAGCACTATTTCCAATATCGTAGTTAATGCCAAAGCGATCACTCGGCAAACGATTGATGAAACGTTTTAGATTTAAAGGTTCAAAATCTGACTCAAACAAAATTTTTATACTTTTGCGTGAAAAGCATTTCTCGTTGGAAAGAAGAAAATCGACTAATCGGTCTTCTTGTTGATTATTTTCCAAACAGCCATTATCCACCAAGGGTACAACGACCATCTTTATACCAACAGTTGAACAGGCATCACAGACCGCCAAAAAATCATTCTGCAATTTAGACTCGAGATCAGCACTACTCTTCCAAAATGGTGCTTGCATAAAGCAGTCACCCGTTAGTGATGGAATAGCGACATGATGGAAAGAACTAAGAGCCCTAATCTTTCGCTGACCCTCTTTAGTCATAAGAGGATTTTCGTAAAGTTTTTCTTGATCTAGCGTCCACTCCATTGCCGACACATTAATACTCTCAGCAATGGAAAACTCAACTTCCCAATTTTCCCAAGGAAACGCTTGGATTTTACCATCAACTTGATCGCATAAGCGGCCTTGCATAAAACCTAAAATGCTTTTAAGAGAGTTCATTGGTAAATTTTTCAAAAAGAACCTCTGCCATATGCCAGTCAATTGGATTATTAATATCAATATCAATTCGATCTGGAGCAGAAACCATAATTCTCGGGTTTTCTCCATACATACTCAAATTGCCATCGACAGAGAATAAATTTTCAGGCTTGAACATATAAACATAATCATTCCTAATGTAAGCGGGTGTTAAATTTTGCCGTGTACCCCAACCATCTGTGAGGCTTTTCCCCGAATATCTCTCAACGTATCCGTTTGAATCAAGACTAATCATCCAGTCTGGATGCTGATTTGCAACCGCCTGCTTGACAGAAAAAACACATGTTATATGTTCATTATCCTCAAAAAGAGAGTTCGCATCTAAAATATCAGATGCCCTTCTGAATGGGGAAGTCGGTTGGAGAAGAGCTAGTCTGTTAATTTTTTTTCGCCCAATTTTTTCAACAGCATGCTTTAGAACGGATTCAGTTGTAGCTGTGTCAGTTGATAATAATCTAGGCCTTATAAATGGGACTTCCGCCCCCAAACTTCTTACGTAGTCTGCGATCTCAACACTATCGGTACTAACAAAAACACGACCCCACGAGGATTCTTTGGCCGACTTTAAAGCCCAGTATATTAATGGCTTCCCACAAAAAATTTTCATATTTTTATTGGGAATGCTTTTCGATCCAGCCCTGGCAGGTATTAGTATAATGTTTTCCATTTCATTTCACACATTATGGGCTAACGCTCATGAAAAGCCATGAGACTCAAATCGAATATGCGCCCTAAGCTTTTCAGCAATAGGGATTTCGTCTTGGATGATTTTTTTCTGTCCATCTCCAAGCGCCTTTTCAATTTTCCTAACGGCACCGACTAATTGGCGCAACCCATTTGGCTCAACAGAAGCAGACTGGTCAGATCCATACATTGCGCGATCAAGAGTAATATGGCGTTCAAGCGAGGTGATACCCATAGCTGCTGCAGCATAAGAAATTGCCAAACCAACTTCATGCCCACTATAACCAACATCACACTTATAGCGATCACGAAGAGTATTAATAAGCTTCAGATTAGCATCCTCATCGCGCATTGGATAGGTTGAGATGGTGTGCATCAATTCGAAGGAGCAGCCCGCGTCCCGGAAAATATCAACAGCGTTTTGAATATCGTCATAGGTACTCATGCCTGTTGATATAAATGTGTGCTTTCCTTCTTCCGCGACCATTCTTAGTAAGTCATTGTGCACAATCATCGCTGAAGCAATTTTGTTAAATTTACAGTCAAATTGGCGCAAGAAACCTTGGCTATTTGTATCCCAAGCGGACGCAAACCACTCAATACCTTTATTAGCACAGTAGGCAGCAATCTCTTCGTACTGTTTCTTGCTAAACTCTAGCCCCTCTTTTTGTGCGCGTTGCGTTTTGCCCCATGGGCTTTCGCGTGGACTATCCAACAAGTCCTTGGTATAAACCTGATTGATATCGCGCTTTTGGAACTTCACTGCGTCACAGCCAGTATCCGCAGCGATATCAATAAGCTCTTTACAAATACCCATATCCCCATTGTGATTAATGCCAATTTCGGCAACAAAGAAAATACTCATTTATTTAGCCCCTCTTTCCAGAATTAAAATAGTTCAGCTACTTCGCTAGCAGACATGTTTTCAAGCCCAATCAATAATTCGATGAATGCACGAACAAACCCATCACCTCCTTTATTAGGCAAAACTAGATCCGCTTGTTCAAGAATCACTTTATGAGCATCTTTAGGTGCTACCGAGAAACCTGCGCTTCGCATCGCAGCTAGATCATTGAGGTCATTTCCCAAGTAGACCAATCCTTCAGCCTTCAAATTATTTTCATCGAAGTATTTCGCTAAATAATCTGCTTTGTTAGACATTGACTGGAAACAATCGACCCGAAGCTTCACTGCGCGCACTGAGACAACCGGATTTTTCTCTTTTGAAAGAATGAAGCAATTTGGAGCCCAACTGTTTGCTTTCATGAAATTGTGCAAAATATCAAAACCTAGCCCATCACCACGATCACAGCAGACCGACTCGACACCATTCTCATCGACCCAAACCTTGTTATCGGTAAAAACACCATCGAAATCGAAAACAATTGTATGGATATCTTTCCAATCTGGTAGCTTTTTATCAGACAAGCCCGAGCTCCTGCTCAATCAAATCACAGAGAATGTGGCCAATTAAGATATGCGCCTCTTGGATGCGTGCCGTTGATTCGCTTGGGATTACAATCGCCATATCGGCTAAAGCTTTCGCCTCACCACCGTCTTTTCCTAAAAGTGCGATTGTTTTAACTCCAAGCTCTCTTGCAGTTCTTAGAGCGCGCAAAATATTCTCACTATTTCCAGAAGTTGAAATCGCCACTAGCACATCAGCATCTCTCGCCAGCGCCTCAAGTTGCCTTGAAAAAATATCTTCATAACTGTAGTCATTTGCGACACAAGTCAGAACCGAAGTATCCGTTGTGAGGGCAATTGATCGAAGCGCCTTGCGGTCTTTCTTAAATCGTCCAACAAATTCGGCTGCCAGGTGCTGACTGTCAGCAGCGCTACCACCATTACCACACCAGAATAACGTGCGATCCTTTGCTAATGACTCAGAAATTTGCCTGCCTACAATAGTGGTTGCTTCCAAACAAATAGCTGCTGACTCAGTAATTACCTTTAAGTGCTCATTGAAGTGAGCGGAAATCTTATCTGACATATTCATCTTTCAGGTCCATAAAGTATCTATTGGATTGAATTTAAGCTTTATTGAGAAGCATCCAGCATCGCAAAATATTGGTTGTTGGCAGTGAGTTCGTCATACGAACCACTGGCCTTCAACTCGCCATGCTCCAGAAGATAGATCTGATCGCACTGGCGCACAGTGGAGAGCCTATGGGCAATAAGAATGATTGTGATTTCATGGCCGAGATTGTTAACCGATTCCATAACGGCTTGTTCGGTCAGGTTGTCCAGTGCACTGGTAGCCTCATCCAAGATAAGTACCTGAGGGTTATGGTAAAGCGCGCGGGCAATACCGATGCGCTGACGCTGCCCGCCTGAGAGGCGAACGCCGCGCTCTCCCACCTTTGTGTCGTAGCCTTGCGGCATGTTGTTAACCACAAACTCATGCAAATTGGCGATCTTGGCTGCGCGCTCCACCGCATGTTGATCAATATCCTTAATATTAACACCAAAAGCTATATTGGCGGCCACGCTGTCATCAGCTAAGTAAATATGCTGCGGTACATATCCGATGCCGCGTTGCCACTGGCGGCGGTTGGCGCTAGTGATGGGTTTGCCATCGATCTTCAGTACGCCATCTTGTGGCTCGAGCAACCCCAGAATCACATCCAAGGTGGTGGTTTTGCCGCTTCCACTGGCGCCAACAAAGCCCACCGTGCTAAGCGCGGGGATGGTAAATTCAACTCTTTTCAGCGCCGGCTGTGAGGCATTGGGATAGCGGTAGATGACTTGGCTTAGCGTGATGGCTTGAGTAAGCGGCAGCGGCCTGAGATGGTCGTGGTGAGCATCAGTGGCTTGCAGGCTCATGAGATCCTGATGCAAGACGTCCAACGCTGGGCCGACAAAACGCAGCAGAGCTAAGGCTTGGTAGATTTGTTGAAGCGCAGGTATAAGGCGATAACCGGCAAAAGCATAGAGCGCGATGACAGGCAGCATGTTCTCTAAACTCGCGCTTCTGGCCATAAGGTAAAGAATTACCAGCAGCATGCCACCAAAGGCGATGGCCTCAAGAAGAAAGCGCGGCAGCTGGCTAATAACTCGGACAGAGGAGTTACTTTTTGCAAAGATTTCTGCAGGTTTGGCAAAACGTTGTGCGTAGGCCAGCTCTAGCCCACCCACTTTCACTTCTTTGACGGCGCCAAAAGCCTCACTTAGGGCAATAAAGCGCTCTTGGTTGGACTGAGTGCGTACTTGGCCCAGACGTTTTAACCAACCGCTCATGACGGCTAAAATGATGGCATAAGCCAGTATTAACCCCAAACCAACATTGAGCGCCAGAAGCGGGTCAACGATGATCAGCAAAATCAGTAACATCAATGCGACCGCGACTTGCGTCATCAGCGTCATCAACGGTAGCAAGCCGTTACCAATGATAGTACCGACTTCTGAAAGAACTGTCTTGCCAAGATCCGCGCTATTACGATTCAAAAACCAGCTGTAGGGCTGATGAAGATAGCCTTCCACCATGCGCTTCCCAATATTGTATTCACGCATCATCACAAAGCGAGTTTGAGCGTAGATTGTAAGCGCCTTGAAAACCAACGAAGTGACCAGCAGCAGAAAGAAAAACACACCGAGGGCAAAGAGGAACTGCTCAACGGTCTTGACGCCAATATAGCCGCTCATTATGAATGCAGCATTGAGCAAGGCGTTGGACTGCGCCAGCTCGGGTTTAGTTAGCACCGTCATAAATGGCAGGATTGATGCCACACCCAGCGCCTCCAAAATCGACATCACTAGGACCATGCCAAACAAAGCAGCAGCGCGCTTGCGCTCGAGAGGAGTTAGCAGGGCGAAAAGTTTTTTTATTGTGTTCATTTTTTATTTAAAAAATATAAACCTGAAATCAGCAGGATTAAGAAAGACACGCAAGAGGAGGAAGTTCCGCCATTAATGGTGCACAAAAATCAGTAGCAATTAAGGCTTTTTCAGGATGCATCTTGGAGGAATTAACCTAGCAAAAATATAAACTGTTCATTTATAGAGATCTGATAATGGCTATTATCGAAGGTCAATTTCCACCCGACAGACAATAGCTACCGCACGACAATTTGGGTTGAAATTGAAGCGAAAAAAAAACATAACTGAAATTATACATATTCCCTAAAAAAAACAGGGTTTAATCTGACATATAAATGTGATTTATGTGAATTATTTTAGACACTCTTTAAGTGATTTTTGCTAGGATGGGATCTTAAGACTGAAGTGGTTTGTAATTTTTTATTTCCTAACTACTTTCTAACTTCTCTCTTCGGATGAATTGTTAATTCACCATTACAATTCTTACAAATTTTATTTAGACTTTTGCATAATCAATACAATACGTACATTCAAATGAACATATCATTGCATCTGAAGAATAAGATAAAGCCTTATTGCAAATCTCAAACTCTGATTTCATCCCTAACGCCCTTCACTCCCACTCAATTGTTTTTTATATTGCAACTAATTGATTTTTAATATTTTTATTTTCATTTGGAAACCACTTGGAAACTGAGTGGTTAAAATCCAATAGTTTCAAGTCCGGACATACTTGCCAATTTTAGTTCTGTCTTAAAGTAGTAACAAGATGCTACTTAGTACGTTTATTGAATTGTTCACCAAGGCAGAATTCAATTTGTCTCTTGTTGAAGATACCTAATGGTTTTTCAACTAGTTCAAAATAGTGCTGGTCAAATTCCTCATGGTGAAAGTATGACCAATCTCTCTGCAAATTGGTTTTTAGGAAACGAGCATTTGCACTTCTTCCGTCAACAACAATCAGTGTCCCTGGAAGTAAGAAGTGCTCAATCGCAAGAATATCAGCAGACATCGGCAGTCTATCTGGATGATTAGTTGATATACCCCTGACATCTCCTAATGGAGAAAATTGGTCAGGACCATCAAGATAAATTAAATCAGGGCAAATGTTAGGTAAGTTATCAAAGAGGGTGCAGACTCGTCCATTGAAAGTTGATACGGAGCATTGAGAATAATGATAGTTAACGAGACTTGTTTTTGCAGTATTTTTGCAAACCGTTATCCAGTCTTCATTATTGTCTACTGAAAAGCATTGAAACGGGTTACTTCGTCTCAAGTTATCTTTAACAAATGATGCATGTTGTTGCTTATTCGAATTCAAAGCATGGTCAAAAACAATTGAACTTTTACCTACCCCAAACTCGAGGACCGTAGTCACTTTTCTAGAAGTAACGAGATAATGCAACCGAACCAAATCATCTAATTCTGCAGCAAGTGCTTCCTCCAAGTCAGGGTTCACAGAATGATAAGGAGATTTGTCAATTTTTTTACTAACTTCACCATACTGGTCCAAATCAATACCTAATATTTCATGGAAAGGATTTTCTATTAGGTAATTCTCATAAGATTCCAGTTCATCAAAAAAGGACATAAAAACTCCATTAGTAAAAAATGTTTATTTGATATTTTATTACTTTTTTAGGTGTCTCTATTGCATTTGTAGGTTTGAAAATATTCCTAGTCTTGCCCCCCTTGAAAGATAGTCAATCAAAGATACACTCTACTATCACTAGGTAGAATCTAGTGATAAAACTATAACCCCCAAAAAACTCTATCAATAGACTTGATTCCTAGACTGTACAAAAATGTGCGATTTTGACTAATTAGAGGGTTTATTTAATTAAGAAGCGTTAGATCAAAAACGGCTATTAATTTAAAGGCATCAACCTTCTTTAACAAAAAAATAATTATTTGAGTTATTTACGCCATCAATTTGATTGAATCCAAAATCTGCAAGTAGACTAAAAACGTCATTCTTATTTCTACTCACCTCAACCATCAAAGCATTTACATTTTTAAGAGTGTTAGACGCACCTTTCAGAACATCATACTCAGCACCCTCAACATCAATTTTGATGAAATTTGGCACAAAATTATTTTGGCTACAGATATTATCAAGCGTGTCCGTTTCAACGATTACTGAACTAACTTTAGATGACACATTCTGAGACGCAATATGTGATTCATTTTTCGAAATCGTAAATTCCTCAACTAAAGAATTGGTGAATCCACCAAACTCCTCAACGAAAAACTCTGCTTGGCCTTTTTTAAATGAAGCCGCTTTTTCGATCACAGTGGTATTAGAGCGTACATTTTTTTTAAGTATCGAAGACTACTTTG
>Ga0255768_10007248_pt1 | contig 10422 bp, 3 predicted proteins | sample 071ome_33_FD_179983 | JGI IMG/M metagenome (GOLD analysis project Ga0255768, IMG submission 179983) | Coastal salt marsh microbial communities from the Groves Creek Marsh, Skidaway Island, Georgia - 071412AT metaG (version 2) | ecosystem: Environmental > Aquatic > Marine > Intertidal zone > Salt...
TCCTCGCGAAAGATCCGCAAAGAGAAGACGACCAATCTCCCTTGCCGGAAAAGGCGATGTTTGCGCTCTTGAAATTTCTTCGACAAAGTCGTCGATTCCACACGAACAAAGACAGCGACGATGATGCGTCCACCAACGCAAGTTATCGTCGGTTTTTGAAGCACTGCTTACTCAGGACGAGTGGACCGAGACTCGCGTCACTCGCGTTGATTGAACTTCGCGACGTTCTATTTTCATCGCACAAAGAAAAAGGTTCTTCTTCTGGCTCGATCGAAGATAATTATCAATACTACCTCCGAGCTGCGAAGTTTTTCTCCGCCACGGACGACGCGATTACGCGAAAGGCATCTGCAAATCTCATAGGAGCGATGCTCAAATTGAACTTATTCACAGAGAGCGACGTCGAATCGCTCGTCTCCGCGTTCTTAGAGACGGCTTCAAAAGCAGTCGCTTTGAACGAAAGCGACACCGCGGCAGCCGCAAGCTTACGTGCGGAGATTGCTGACGGTGCTTTACGGTCTTTGAGTGCGCTGATATCCATGTCATCGACAGAAGTCAATTCTTCGAGTTTATTCACGCCGGAGCGCTACGAAATGGCGAAATGTATTTTTCGTAAGGCTGTACTCAACGTGCCTCGGACGGACGCGCCTTCGAAAGAAGTCTTGCTAGGTGTTGCTGGATGCGAGTGTTTAGGAAGATTGTTTTCTTCAATCAACAGTTTCGCAATATCCGATGATGATATCGCTGCGTTATCGCAAGCAATGGATCGCGCTCTCGCTGCTCCTAAAGTTGCCGCCTCGGCTGCTTTTGCCGCTGGGTGCGCACTACGCCGCGACGTCACGATCGCACCATCGCTCGATGCTGTGAAACCACTCGTTGAAAAACTCTTTTCATTACTTACGGTCAAGAAAGACGACGTTCGATTTGCAGTTGCAGATTCTATAAAGTTTGGTTTTTATGGCGAGCGCGATCTTGTTATGAGCACCGATGCCGCGAGCGAGGATGGCAGCGATGCGAGTTTGACGCCGTTTGTCCGGGACATCGACCGCGAGGTTGATGAATTATTTGAATCTTCAAAAGAGTCATCCGAATGTATGGATATCAATACCGATGCGACAGATCCTGCGAAGATCGACGACGATGGTTCGACAGACGTTACCGTTGGTAACCGAAACGTTCTTCGCGAAATAATATTGCAATACCTATTTGATGATGACGGTAAGGAAAGCGAGTCTAAGGTGGGGTTCTTGTTCAGTTCGCGCGAAGAGATTCGATGTGGCGCAACGGCTGTTCTGTGCTCTCTTGTGAACCCGACAATCACCTCTGCATCAATTATTTCAGACGACGCGAACGATGCGAGCGATAGCGACTTCAATGGAAAGAATGGTGCGAAGGTGAACGCCATCCCTTTGCTCGAGTCCCGTTTCGACGATGCGCACGACGCGCTCCTATCGGCGCTCGGGGATACAAATACCACTACCCAAGAAATGGCCTCGACGGGTTTATCCGCGTTATATGATCGAGGAGACGAAGCGAGCAAAGCAAATTTGCTCGAAAGTCTCACCAAAGCTTTGAGTGGTGAAACGAGCAAGAAAGGCAAGAAACGCGTGATGTCAAAAGTTGAGGGCGATACGGTTGTGTTTCAAGACGGTTTGAACTTGACTGGCGACGACGCATTGAAAGCAAAAGCAAAAGATAAGACAAAAACTGCGAGCGATAGCGGTGGCGGTGGTGGTGGTAGCAACGGAGGTGATTCTATGTTGAGCACTTACAAAGAACTCTGTTCGGTCGTGTCTGATATCGGACAGCCGGACTTGTTGTATAAATTCATGGAAATTTCAAACCATCAGAAGAAAGTTAATCGCGCCGCCTCTGCGGGTGCTGGTATCGCTAGAATTGCCAAGAAAGCGGGTATTTCATTATCTGCGCACAGCGAACAACTCGCCCCTCGGTTATATCGTTTACGAAAAGATGTCAATTTGAACATGCGCGAAACCGCTGAGGCAGCTTGGCAAACCCTCGTGGCGGCTGAGAAAGAAAAGAAAAGTGATGGTGAAGATGTTACAAAAACAGTCGCCGCTTCTGATTTATCGGTAAAAATGTTCGACCAGATTTGTGAAAGGCTCCTTCTCGATTGCTCTTCGCGCGAATGGCGCGTGCGCCAGTCCGCCGCGGAAGCGTTGGCTGAATTATTCTCGAGTGGAGGTGCCGGTAAGACTTTTGATATCGTCGAGAAAAAACTTGCTGAGGCCTGGACGATTGCCTTTAGAGTTGCAGATGATATAAAAGAGACAGTTCGAATTCGAGGGATGATGTTTGTGAAGACGTTGCGGTCCTTGTCGTTGCGATTGACTGATGCCAATCAAATAGGGGATTCTTCAGCTTCTGGCACGCGGGACGAAAAGAGAGACATCGCAAAGAAGGCCTGCATTTTGATCCTTCCGCAACTTTTCGAGAAGGGATTAAAATCAGACTCCTCAGTCGCCAGGGAGCTTTCGCTATTCGTCGCGTGTGAAATCTTGAAGAAAGCTCCCGCGGAGGCTTTGAAACCGCACTGCGTGACGGCAGTGGAGGCGTTGTTGGAGGCTCTTTCCACGTTTGAAGATACGCGGTTGAACTATTACGAACAAAGAGTCACCGCGATGTTCGGAAACGATACGGACGCTAACGGGAACAACTCTGTCGTCGAAAACTTTCAAAATGCGCGCGTGCAAGCGAGTTCAAACTCGATCGTTTCGGATGCCTTGGATGCGTTCATACAACACGTCGATTTAGAGGAAACGAAATTGTTAGCGCCGGTGTTTACAAATATTTTTAAGAGAGGGTTAGGTTTGAACACAAAGGTTGGCGCGGGACGATTCTGCGTTCGCCTGTGTGCGCGTCGACCGGATGCGGCGAAAGGTTTTTTCTCTGGTAAAATTTGCGAAGCTTTACTCGCCTCACCAGATGTCCTGTCCTCGGGCGGCGCGTCTTCAAAAATCGTCTTTCGGCAATACTGCCAAACATTCGCGACGTGTTTACGTTTTGCCACGCTTAAACGTCAAGAGAAAACAATCGCAGACGTCTTGAAACTCGCCAACGATGACAGCAGCGACAGTTCAAGCCGCGAAGCAGCGGCCGAAATCATCTCTGAAATGGCAAAAGATTCTCGAGGTGTCGAGTGCTTGAAAGATTTCGAGGACGACCTGCTTCCGTTGGCTTATTTCGGAACGTTCGATGAAAACGCATCCGTCGCGAAGTGTTGGGAGAGCGCGTGGGAAGAGTTGAGCGGAGGTGGTGCCGGCGCCGCCGGAGGAGGTTCCGCCATCGACAAACATTTTCCAAATCTGTGGAAGTCTTTCTTGAAGCCACACTTGGAAGGGTCGAACTATTCTCTCAAATCGAGAGCGGCGAGAACGATATCCGCGGCGATGCAAAGCGCGAGTTTCAGTACCAAAGATGCGTCCATGAAAAATACAGATGAAATGAATGCAAATAAAGAAAAGATGATGCGCGACATTTTAGAAGCGCTTTCGAGCGAGTTACGCTCGAATCGCGCGTTCAAAGGTAAAAGTGATTTGACGATTGCGTTAGGGGACGCGTTGAAAGCGATGATTTCCATGGCAATGGTTGAAAAAAATGGAAGTAATAAAGATGCGTCCTTCGAAGCCTTGAATCGCTTGACGAAATGCGTGGAGAGTAAAGATGACGGGTATGCCGCGGCGAGCGTGCAAGCACTGAAGAACGCTCTCGAAAAGCTAGTGGCGAATGGTCCAGGCGAGGAGGAGAACGTCGCACCTTCGTCTTTCCTGAAGGAAGAAAAGTTTCAGAATTTCATCGAAGCGCTCGTGTCGAATCTTGCCGCACGCGTGAGCAGTATTGCAGATGGACGTGATGCTGGAACGAGTGAGACGCGTGACGATGACGACGAAATGGAAGTAGATGCTGGAGCCGACGCAGAGGCGGAACGGTTCGAAAAGAACAAATCGAAAACGGTGTTCACGGAACGCGCCATGGAATGTTTGAGCGTCGTCGGTGAGTTGAGCGTTGCCTCTTCGAACGTGCACTCTGCCCTTTATCGCATCGCTTTAGAAAACTCGCCACTTGGCAAGCCGTGGCAAATCCGAGTTTCTTCGTTTCGAATGTTTCGAGGTTTGTTTGCTTCTTCCAACAAAACATTGTTCGAAAGTGAAAAACATAGCGACGATTTTTTGCGCATCTCGAGCGAAGCGTTGAGCGAAGTAGGTAACAGCGCGCCGGCTGCGCTCAGAATTGAAACGATCAAAGCAGTCGGCGCGCTACTTTCGCGAGCAAAAGCAGAATCGAACGGCTCAAACGCACTCAGAGATTCGTGTGAATCTATGATTAAGCGCGCTTTGGAGGACGATCGTTCGCCGGATGTCCGCAGAGAAGCTGCGAGCGTTTTCGCGCTGGTTTAAGAGAAAATAGAAAACTTTTAAGATTTGAAGGCGTTCTAGTATGCAAAATTAGTATAAATTAAAGCTTTTAGTATCCAATCGCGCCGGTCGCTCCTGGCGTCGCCACGTTCACGTCGCCTCTCCCCACGAACAATAAAATGCCCGCCACCGTCAACAGCAACAAAATCGCGTTCCACACCGCGCCTTGCACCGCAAACATCGTCCCCGTCGCTAACATCCGACTCACTTCCACCTTATCGTCCTCGGTCAGACCAACCGCGTTATCCGTCAACGAACTCGTCACCTTATCCTGTCCTCGCTCTAACCAAAACTGCTCTTCCTCTGCTTTCTCCAACCGCAAATCGTTCAACATCAGCAACACTTTCTCTCGCCGTTTCTCCTCGTCTTCGTCTTCCTCCGTCAAACTCTTCTCCGCGAGCATATCTTGAAAGCTTTGGAGCAACTTCAAATCGTTCTTCGCTCCAGCCACGTACCGACGTATCAGGGGCAACTTCATGTTCATCTGCGTTAAATCGGAGACGTACTTTTTACAGTCCGCGATCTGCGCCCGGTTCTCTTCCTCGGAGAGCGACGCGAACACTTTAAACGACGACGACGACGATAAAGACGACGACGATGCTGTTCTTCGTCCACCAAATCCCCTCGCGCTTCTACTTCTTCTTCTTCCAAAAGTGCCCGGAAAAATCGAAGAACAGGACGCTTCTTCTCCTCCTACTCTTCCTCCGCGCGAGGCCGCTCTTCTGTTGTTGTTGTTATTCGTAACCGCTCCGACGCGAGCGCGGACGACGGGAGAGAACAACATCCTCGTCGTCGTCGTTGTCGTCGTCGTTCCCTTTTTAGTGCGTTTCTTTGTGTCGTTGTTGTTGTTTTGGATCTATTACGAGAGCGTTTAGGGTTTCACAAAAAATATCTTTTTTCAAAAAGTCCCTTTACGATTTATTTTGACCTTTTGAACGTTTTTGGCAGATTCCCTTCTGCACAATTAACAAAACGATCATTACACGCGGGCCATCGATCGCTCTGCGCTCCCAAACCTGTGCAGAAGAGATGGTTCGGTTCTTGGCTTTCGCGTTGTTCTGCTTTATATCCACCTTTGCGAACTTCTTCTTCTTCTTCGCGCGCGCGGTAACGCCGTTGACGGATTTGACCTTCATCGATGCCATCGATAATTGCCTCTCGGAAGCACCGGTCGATGGCCTGTGCACCGTTTACGGAACGTCGAGCGGGTACGGAACGATGCCGAATTGGGACGTGTCGCAAATCACTAAAATTAACATGTTTTTGTCGGATACGTTTTCGTATCAAGGTTGGGGGAATAAGGAGACGTTCAACGCGGATTTGTCCAATTGGGACGTTTCGAGCGTGCAAGACATGTATCGAGCATTCACTGGATGCGACGATTTCAATCAAAATTTGAACGCCTGGGACATGAGCTCGGTAACGAACGTGTATCAAATGTTTTACGGATGCACAAACTTCAACGGAGCCATAGGAAATTGGAACGTGTCGAGTATCGGTAGCCTAGGCGCGATGTTCTACAACGCGGAGAGTTTCAACCAGGACCTTTCCAATTGGGACGTATCGAAAATGTGGTCGTTCGATCAGGCCTTTTACGGCACCGACTCGTTTCAAGGCCTCGGACTGGAGAATTGGGACGTGAGCGGCGCTTATTCCATGGTGAGCATGTTTTCTAATTCGGCGTTTAACGCGGATATTTCTGGATGGGATGTGAGTTCGGTCACTTCTATGGACAAGATGTTCTACAAAGCGACGGCGTTCAACGGGGACATATCCGGTTGGAACACTTCGCGAAATAAGGTTTTGACGAGTTTCTTCCGCAGTTGTTCGACGTGCGTTTCGGACTTGTCGAATTGGGACACGTCGTCGGTAACGATGATGAATTACGCGTTTAACGGCGCGTCAAACTTTAACTCTGATATTTCTCGATGGGATGTTTCCAAGGTCAAGTCCTTTTCCAACTGTTTCAAGGACGCTTCCGTTTTCAATCAGGACATCACCAACTGGGATGTCTCTTCGGCGACAGACATGCGTTCGATATTTCGAAACGCGGGAGCTTTTGAAATAGCGAGTTTAAGCACTTGGGACGTTTCCTCTGTGGTTAACATGGGGGATGCTTTCAGAGACGCGACGAAATTCAACGGCGACTTACGAAATTGGGACGTTTCGCAAGTCACGGACATGGGCTCCATGTTTTCGAGCACTGATTTTTTCAATTCGAAAATATCAAACTGGAACACGGCGAAAAATCGTGATTTTTCGTACATGTTTTACAACGCCAAGGCTTTCAATCAGGATATCAGCGGTTGGCCAACTGACGCTGCGACGACGTATTCCACCATGTTTGACGGTGCGACGGAATTTATTTCAAAGTATTCGTGCGTCGCAGCTTCAACGACTCCGACGGATTTATCTTTGTGCACGGATGTCAACGCTGGCTGGCTCGCTCCGAGTCCGCCTCCCTCGCCACCTCCTTCGCCTTATCCTCCACCGAACCCACCAAGTCCGCCTCCGCCAAACCCACCTCCTCCAACCTGCGGCAACGGAATTTTGGATCCTGGAGAAGAGTGTGACGATTGGAGTAATGACTTTAACGGTCACATTGGGTGTTCTGGTTCGTGCACTGTTTTACCTGGTTTTACGTGTTCTCTAGAACGCGGCGACGAGCGCGTCGCGCGAAACTGCACGTGTTCTAACACTCCGGGAACCTGGGCAACTATTGAAAACATGTGTTCTGATATTCGCGAGTGCCCGTTCCCGATTCGTTGCCCGGGTTTTGGAAACAGCTGCAGCGCTGGAGCCACTGACGATCTCTGCGCAAACTGTAAAGAAGATTACTACAAGTTTGGTGAAAGGTGTAAATCGTGCGAACAAAACTTTATCGCGTATGCAGCAGCGGCTCTCGCAACGACCTTCGCGATATTGCTTTTCTTCTTTTTTTCAGATTTGCTAGATCCTGTCATGATATCAGCCTTGAAGTCATTTTTTGTAACGTTGCAATACATTTCAATATCGCTCTCGATGCCGTTCGCCTGGCCGACCGATATCATTGACTTGAGCGGTATTTTTGATGTCTTAAACTTTGGCGTAGAAATCTTTGGCTTGGAGTGCTTCAAAAACGTCACGTGGCATAAGGTCTTTTGGAGTGGAGTTTTGGGCACACCATCGGTGATTGCCGTTGTGTCTTTGTTCGCATATTCGCTCGCGTCGATGAAGTACAAGTCTCTTTTACGATCGATTCGATACGATAAACAAGCGGGCGGATATTTTATTGAATCGCGTCTCTTTTCCGCGAAACGGAAATTATCCGAAAGCGGTGATCTTGTCATGTACGCTCTTCACAGAGCGCACAAGGTGAAAGCATCTGTTTCGAAATTTGTCATTTTGTTGACTGCGATCGCGTACTTGCCCGTGTTGCGGTTATGTATGGACGCGTTCAATTGCATCGATGTTGGAGAAGGAAAATCTTTACTCGCTGTAGATACGAGAGTCGATTGTGCTTCAGAAGAGCACAAAAATGTGCAGATTGTTGCGGGTATTTTATTGATTGTTTTGGGAATCGGTGTTCCCTTGTATATTCTCATCAAAGTTTATCGAATTCGAAAATCGAACCGTTTGGACGACAACCGCACGTTGGATGTATCTGGAACGTATTATGAAATGTTCAAACGCCCTGAAATCGAAGCGTTCGAATTCGTAAAGGAAAAAAGTATGAAGCTGACGAAGTCGAAATCGTTAATCGGTGGTAATAAAACCGTTTCAGAGAAAAAGAAAGCGGCTGAACTGGAAGAACTCGACGCTCAAGTAGAAATCATCAAATTGACTTTGAGTCAAACGCGTAAAAATGTGGAAGAAGATAAATACATGGCGGACGTTGAAAACGCTAAAGCTGCGGTGAACGAAGCCAAGGGAGAAAAATATCATTACACGATTGGAAGTTTATTCGCCATCCACTACACGAGCGTCGAACTCATGCAGCGCTTTGTTGTTTTACTCTTCTCTTCGAGTAGTACGACGAACGACAACGATATCCTCGCCGCCGGGCTTTTGGTCGTAACGTATCTGTTGAATGCTCTCCTCATTTACGTGATTCAACCGTGGAGGGGTATCGTTATGCACTTTTGCTCTTTTAAGTTATACAACGTTATGAATCGTGCAGACTTTCTGAACTTCATAGGTCAGGCGCTCTTGGTTGTAATTGGCGTAGTGAATAAGGAAGGGGAGAGCACGAAAAGTGATGGCATCGTCGGGGCTGTCGTTCTGCTTGTCGTGTGCTTGACAATGTTTCGCGTCTATCTTATTCTTTCTCTGGTTGGCGCGAAGATACGGCAAAAATTTTCAGATAAATCCGAAAAGGTCTCGTTTAATGTCAATCCAGAGCTCGCGAACGCCGCTGCTGCTGAACGTCTTTATCAAATTGCCTCTGATTCTCATCAAGTGACAGAAGTTGTGCTTTTCATTACCAATCTAGAAGCGAATATGAAACGTCGACGTGCGATTGGCCGTTTGGAGGAATCGCTGGAGAATATCACTGAGCAAACGAAAGTCACATCGAGCGAGATAAATAAGATGGCGTTGCTTCAATTAATTCAGCAGATTACTGACCGAATTGCGATGCTTTCTCCTCAAAGACTCGATGGGAAGACGAGCGTCGAGGACATGTTTGAAGAGGCTAGAAAGCCTGCCACAGAGGCGCAAGTGATGTTTGAGAATTTAAAAATTTCCTTTGCGAATCCAACCTTTGAATCAGCTTCTTCGACGCAAAAAGCCAAGCAGCAGAAAGGCGCGAAAACGCCGACTATCACGACGATGTTGTCCAAGGAGCGCGTTATTTCCACCACGGACGCGCTCACTTCGCACAGGGTGATCATGTTGTTAAACAGCGCTTCTCAGCGTCTTGACCGGCTGGCAAGAGTCTTCGCCGATTGCGAACAAATTCCGCAACTTTGTGAAATAGCGAGAGAGAAGAAGATCATCCACGATAAGATTGAAGAGATTGCTGTTATGTTTGGCATGTACGAATCGCACACAATCGAAAGTTACGTTGGTGAAGTGACGGATACGCAAGTTTTACCGGCCATCCGGAACGCGGATTTCAAATCTTTTATTAAGGCAATACTTTCGATTGAAAACAAAGTCGCAGATGTTGACAGAATGATTGTGTCTGTTGAATCGGAAATCGAGTCAACCGTCGATGAAAGCACGAGGTTCGTCGCTAACGAGAAGAAGCTTGATTTAATACATCAAGAGGTGAGGAGAATCGCCAACGTGTGCATCGAAAACTTACGCAAAAGAATTATGGAAACGAAAACGACTTTGCAACGAGAAATTGCCAATGGGTGGAACGCGTATTTACCGTTGCTGGTTTCTTCTTCATCCGATGGATCGTCTCGAATCTCTGCGGACGATGCAAAGAAGAAAGTCGAGGAGCTCGGAAGCCTACGCACCACCGTTACAACTAGCGCGAGGGACAGAGCCATGGAAATTTATGAGAACAAGATTTTAGGCAGATCAACCACTCTCGCCGCCCTCGCGAAAGTGAACCTGGTTTCTTCGCTGGATTCCGCACAAACTCAGAAAACGACGCGAAATACAAAATTTGCCTCGCTCGTTTGCCCCGCGTGCGAAGCTTCTCTTCTCAACGATGTTTCGGGGATGAAATATTGCTACAAGTGCGGGAAGGAGTTGCCCAAAAAAATATAAACTTTACAATCATTTACCTGTATGAGTCAGTTAGATATTTATATACATGCGAACTTACGATATTGAATCACAACTCGTCGTTTAGCTCTGGCTCGTCGCTCTCTCTTTGTCCGTCTTGTTCGTCCAAAACGAAAAAAGGAAGTTTCACGTGCTCTTCATTTACGTCCTCGTCGTCTTCGACGATAGGCGCCTCTCGCGAAAGTTTTGCCATCGTCAACGCTAACGTCTCGACGCCTTTTCGCATTTGATCTTCGGTGGAAAACTCGTCTGGTCGATGCGAGTA
>Ga0255768_10007250_pt1 | contig 10421 bp, 11 predicted proteins | sample 071ome_33_FD_179983 | JGI IMG/M metagenome (GOLD analysis project Ga0255768, IMG submission 179983) | Coastal salt marsh microbial communities from the Groves Creek Marsh, Skidaway Island, Georgia - 071412AT metaG (version 2) | ecosystem: Environmental > Aquatic > Marine > Intertidal zone >...
TTTACTGTTACAGAAGAAACACATGTCTTGTATCATGGGGCATGTTCAAGATAGAGCTATATCATTCAGTCGTAAAGCTGACGGTAAAGGTATCACTGGTATCTTTGCTGGTATCTTCTATCAGCACAATGAGGACTATCTGTCTGCACAGACTAATGGTAGCTGGTCTGGAATATGGATGCTGAATGAAGTAGATAACGGTAGTTTCGATGAGATGCCTGTATCAATCACTTACTTAAGGAAACAATATGGAGGATAGAGAAAAAATACTAACTGTAATTAGTTTAGGTGTAGGGGTTCAAAGCTCAGCTATGGCTTTAATGGCTGCTAAAGGTGATCTACCAATGCCTGACTGTGCTGTGTTTGCTGATACAGGAGCAGAACCTGATTCTATCTATTCTTATTTAGAGTTTTTAAAATCAGAGTTACCTTTTCCTATTTATGTAGTACAGAAAGGAAACTTAACAGAAGATACCTTAAACCCTAAAGTACGCTCTGCATCTGCTCCATTCTTTGTAAAAAATTCTGACGGTAGTAAAGGAATGTTAAGGAGGCAGTGTACTAACGAATATAAAATACAACCAGTAAGGAGAAAAGTTAGAGAGCTTTGTGGTGTTGAATTCGGTAAAAGATTTCCTAAAGGAAAATATGTTGAACAATGGATAGGAATATCTACTGACGAAATTCAAAGAATGAAACCGTCAAGAGATAAATACATTGAGAATAGACATCCTCTTATTGAATTAAACATCAGTAGAAATCAATGCTTACAGTGGTTTAAAGACAATAACTATCCATTACCTGAGAAGTCTGCTTGTTTCTTTTGTCCTTATAAGAGTGACGATCATTGGATTGACACTAGAGATAGATTTCCTAAAGAGTTTGAACAAGCAATAAACTTTGATAGGTCTTTACGAGTAAACGGAAATTCTAAAATAAAAGGTCAAACGTTCTTACATAGATCTTGTACTCCACTAGATCAAGTAGAATTTAAGCCTAAATTAGCAGACAGTCAGATGGATCTTTTTGATAACGAATGTGAAGGGATGTGTGGATTATGAATGAAGTAAATAATATATTAGATGATAGAGCAGCAACATATGGTAAATACACAATGGTGAGTCATATCAGTCAATCACTTAAAAAGATAATTAGGGATTCCCCGAACTATAAGTTTATGCCTGTCTATATGAGAGAAAGTTTGGATATGATTGCAAATAAGTTAGCTAGGATTCTAAACGGTGATTACTATTATAAAGATAGTTATATTGACATCAATGGATACATAGCTCTGATATTATTAGAAATGGAGAATGAGGCTAAACCAGATGAACTTAACGATTGATGAGTTAAAAGAAAAGTTGATGCAGTTTGATGAGACTGTTATACTCGAACTGCTAGACTTGACTTCTGCTGATATCCTCAACAGATTTGAAGATGTAATTGAAGATAACTATGAACAACTAATAAAGGAAATAGAATGATGGACTTTTACCAGCAATATATTGCAAAGTCTCGATACTCTCGATTCTTAGACTCTGACAATCGTAGAGAGGATTGGTATGAAACTGTAGATAGATACATGGACTTTATGTCTAATCATCTACAAGCTAAACATGGCTACAAGATACCTGTGGAGACTGACTCAGAGCTTCGTGAGGCGATCAAGAACCTAGAGGTAGTACCATCTATGCGGTCTATAATGACTGCTGGTAAAGCGTTAGAGAGAGACAATACAGCAGGTTATAACTGTAGTTATCTTGCGGTAGATGATCCTAAAGCCTTCGATGAAGCAATGTACATTCTATTGTGTGGTACTGGTGTAGGCTTCAGCGTTGAACAGAAGTATGTCAACAAGCTACCAGAAGTACCAGAGAAGATGTTTGACTCTGATACCACTGTTGTTGTGTCTGACAGCAAAGAGGGTTGGGCTAAGGCATTACGTCAGATCATTGCTCTACTGTACTCTGGTGAGATACCTAAATGGAATCTGGATAAGATCAGACCAGCAGGTGCTAGGTTAAAGACATTCGGTGGTAGAGCTAGTGGTCCTGGTCCTCTACAAGAACTGTTTGAGTTTGTTGTTCGTAAGTTTACTACTGCTGCTGGACGTAAGCTAAACACACTAGAGTGCCATGACTTAATGTGTAAAATTGCTGAAGTTGTGGTCGTAGGGGGTGTCAGGAGGTCTGCTATGATCTCTTTGTCTGACCTTGACGATGACAAAATGAGACACGCTAAGACTGGTCAGTGGTGGACAGATAATCCTCAGAGAGCATTGGCTAACAACTCTGCGGTTTATAACCAGAAGCCTGATGTTGGTCAGTACATGAATGAGTGGTCTAGTTTGTATCACAGTCACAGTGGTGAGCGTGGTATCTTCAATAGAGAGGCAGCAATCAAGCAAGCTAAGAGAAGTGGGAGGAGAGATGCTGACCAGGAGTTTGGTACTAATCCTTGTTCTGAAATTATACTCAGACCTAACCAATTCTGTAATCTTTCAGAGGTTGTTGTTCGAGAGGGAGACAGTATTTATGACCTCGAACGAAAGGTAAGGCTAGCCTCTATACTTGGTGTCTATCAGTCTACACTTACACACTTCCCATACCTTCGTAAGATATGGCAGCGTAACACCGAGGAAGAAAGATTGTTAGGTGTGTCACTGACTGGTATCTTAGATAATAAGATGTTAGGAGATAATAATGAGCAACTTAAGACTCTTTTGCAGAGACTCAAGATGGTATCAGTTGATGAGTGCATACAGCTTTCCACTGACCTTAATATCCCTTGTCCTTCTTCCGTCACTTGTGTTAAGCCTAGTGGCACTGTCAGTCAACTTGTTGATAGTGCTAGTGGTATTCATCCTAGACATTCTAAGTATTATATTAGAAGAGTTAGGGGTGACAAGAAAGATCCGCTTACTACGTTCATGGTTCAACAGGGTATTCCTGCAGAAGATTGTGTGATGCGTCCAGAGTCTACTACTGTGTTCTCTTTCCCTAAGAAAGCACCAGAGGCTGCAACACTTAGAGATGATCTAACAGCTATTGAGCATTTAGACTTATGGATGACATACCAGAAGCATTGGTGTGAACACAAACCATCTGTCACTATCTCTGTCAAGGAAGATGAGTGGGTAGAAGTTGGTTCATGGGTATGGAAGAACTTTGATGATATCAGTGGTGTGTCGTTCCTACCATATGATGGAGGCACATACAAACAAGCACCTTATGAGGAGTGTACTGAGGAACAGTATCTTGATCTCCTAAATAAGATGCCTGGTAATATCTTCTGGGATGAGTTAATAGAGGAAGATGATAACGTAGAAGGAGCGCAGCAGTTAGCTTGTGTAGCAGGAGTGTGTGAAATCTAATGGGGAGAAAACTATGCTCGAAACAGTACTTAGCTTCTTGGCTTTGTTTAATTGCTATCCATACGATGTAACAGTAACACCAAGTAACTCAACGTTCTATCTGGCTGGTGATATGGGTGTCGTGTATGTACGACCTGATATGATGAAGGATCATGTCTTAGTGCATGAACTCTATCACCATTGTCAGTGGCAGAAAGCAGGCAAGAAACCTGCTAAGACATGGGATGAGTGGAGACACAGAGAGGAGGAGGCAGCAAAGATAGAGGATATCTATCTTAACTTAAAGTAGTTATTTCTTACCGTTGATTAGGTCAAACAAGGCTCGTACTTTTTCTTCTAGTACGCTTAGCCTTGCGCTGACCTCTGCCTTCCAAGTAATACCTAAGAAGATTACGATCACAAGCCCTGAGAGTATCTCCCAGTAAGTCGTAATGAAGTTTTCCATAAATTACTTTAATTTAATACCTTGAGAGAGAACATCATCAGTGTAGTATGATAATGCTTCCTGACCTCCCTCATGTCTTATTATAGCTCTTAACCATGCTTTCTTGTCTATATTCTTTGGAAACTTAGATGAAGAGTCTGACAAGCCTTGACTTCTAGCTAAAGCATCAGCATAGTTTTGGAGATGAGGCATTAACTTACCATTCTTCTTAAAGTATTCTTTTTCTTTTGGTTCTGATGCGTATCGATTAACAAACTCATCAAATGTATTTGTTGCTTTAATGTTTGCATCAACTACTTTGTTTAAAGCTCTTACTCCATACTCAGGAGTTTGGAAAGATTCAAATGTCTTATCACTTAAATTAGACACTCTACCTTTCCAATCATTAGCTTTGTTAATCTTTATGTTTCCAGGATTATTATTTCTTACGTTTCTTACTGACTGAGGATCAAACGCTCTTGCTTGACTAGTGTTTATAACTTCAGTTGGTGAAATAACATTTCCCATTTCGTCATACTGTACAGGAGCATCCTCAATAACATCTGATCCATAAACTGGAGACACAATCAAATCCATTAATGAATCTTTTTTGTCCTCTTCAGGTGCTGGGAATCTGTTTAATAATCTTTGAACTTCTAAATCAGCCTCCTCTTGAGTGTATCCTTCTGCTGCTGCTTGATCTAATGCTTCTTCTCTTTGTTGTTTTCTTCTAGCTTGTTCTTCTTCCACTCTTCTCTGACCAAGCTGACTCTTTACTTGTCTTTGCGCTTCTCTTGGTGTTAGTCCTTGTGCAATAGCACCTTGCATCATTCTCTGTTCTATTCTGATCTTTTCTTCTGCAATATCACGAGCATTATCAGCCCTTCTAGCTCTTACAGTTTGATCTCTAACATCACCAGGATTAGCTCTTTCAGCCATATCACTGAGCATACCTCCTATACCCTCAGCTATGTAACTAATCGGAGTACCTTCTAAGTCACGAGCATACGGATCACCAGTGATTAGAGCAGTGCCATCATCTAATACAGCACCTCTACCATCAGACCCAAACAAATAACCAAACATACCAGGAAGATTTAAGCTACCCCTTTCTGTTTCAAACTTAGGTCTAGTCTGACTTGCTGGTGGGACAAAGTGTGCTCTACCATAAGAATCAACAATGACCTCTTTACCAGTCTCTGCGTCTGTGGTTGTAAACACACCGTAGCTATCATCAATTGGTCTACCTCCTGCTGCAATAATTGCATCCATGTCACTCTTTGAGAAAACTGGATTTATCTCAGCAGCATCAACTGGTCCTTTAGGTGTTGTCCCCATACCATACATGCCTCTACCAGTAGACCCACCAGAGCTAGACACAGGTGCACTGTAGCTAGTAGCAGGTGCTGCAAGACCTAAACCCTTACCTGATAATAGACCAGTACCAAAGTCCATAGTCTTAGAATACTCAGGTGCTTCATAACTATAATCAGTTCTAGTATTGAAGTCATAATATTCAGCAGGACCGACAGTACCTTGACCTTCTTGAGCTTGTATATTACTAGGAGTTCTATCGTCAATAGGTTGTTGACTGTATCTTGAAGGTTGTCTTGTTTGTCCTCTAAGCCTCCTAGATTCCATGATCTCATCGTAAGTAGGCATACGTCTTTCAAACTGAGCTTTAAGAACAGGATCTCTTTCTCTCTCAATCTGTTCAGGACTCTTAGTACCTATACCAAGTCCTTTTAGTTTATTTACTACTCCACTCAGTAGATCATCAAATTGACTAGCCATTATTCTTCCTCTTCTAAGTCTCTACCTGCTATTCCTAAATAACTTGGTGTTGCTGATGGTAATACTTGTGCTGCCTGTTTTGCTTTTCTTCTTGCTTGTCCTGTTAGCTGCGCTGCTTCTCCTATTGCTCTAGGAGATGCTAATACTCCATAAGCTAGGTTACCAGGACTCAATAGACCTGATGCTAATCCTAGACCAGCACCTGGTAGACCAACACCGCCTAGTAATCTACCTTGTAAGCCTCTAGGCATTACAGATGATAACTCTTGACCAGCTATCTTATTCATAAATTTAGCACTACCTGCAGCTTCTAATTCCTCTGCTAGTGATGCTCTCTTACCATAATTAGTCTGTACATTATCCCTCATAACAGACAATAACTTCCTAAGAGCAGTATCTGGATTACCGCCTTGCTTCAAACTTAATACTTGCTTTAATTCTTTCATTGCTTCAGCAGCTTGACCATAAGTCTCCATAGTCTTTGCGTACTCTGGATCTGCTTTAACAATTAATTTTTTTACTGTATCTTGAATATGACCAACAACCTTTTGTCTTTGACTTCCTGCTGGTTGATCCATTCTTATCTCATTCAATGCTCTTTTTAGTTCATCCATTTGAACAGGAGAATTGTATCCTTGATCTTTAGCTGTTTTAAGCATTGATTCAACTCTCTTCAATACCCTAGATGTTTTAGTATCAAGAGATCCTGCTTTCTTCTTTGCTTGTGCTAATGCGTAATCTATTTCATTAAAACTAATCTTAGCTTTTGATTGACCTAGTTTCTGCATGCTTTCTTGATAAGCAGCGTTCTTACCTTGTCTAAGCTCTTCAAGATTGTTTAGTGCATCATCCAATATTAACTCAGGATCAGCACCCTTCATATTGTCTCTAAAATCTTCTAGTGCTTTACCACCTTCAAAGCCAGCCTCGTATGCTTGCTCGATAGATTTCTTACCTACACCAGATGTAAATGCCAACGCACTTGGAGCAACTGCTCCTACAGTCTTAGTGGTAGCTTTAGACACACCTTTAGCACCTAAAGTAACTGGATCTATTAGCGCAGCCTTCTCAGCAGCCTTCTTCATAGCTGGAGCTACTTTAGCTAACCTTGCAGACTTAGTAGCTATCTTACCTGCGATAGTCGCACCGCCACTTAGTATACCAGCTAAGTCAGCAGCAAATCCTGCTGAGTCTGTGGCTATGGTTTTCTTAATGTTCTCAAGACCACCATATCTATCAGCAATGTACTCGCCAACAGCAGAAGCTAATTCTCTACTTTCTTTATCTTCACCAATAGCTTGAACTACACTTTCAGGAAGTATGTTCTGAATGACTCCAGCACCTAGATCCAATACTGTCATAGCAGTATCAATAGGATTAGTAACCGCTTCCCAGATGCCAGCTACCTCTCTACCTAAAGATGGTAAGAAACTTTCAACTGCTCCTTCTGCTACTTCACCAGCAGTTAATGGTCCAGTATCCTCTTCTGGTTTCTGTTCTTCTGTAACAGCTTCTGGTTGTTGCTGAGAAGCATATAGCTCTTGAGCTTTAGCTAACACCTCTTCTTGTGAGGCTCCTTCAGGACCAGTAATAACTAACTGTTTTCCGTCAGGTGCTGTTACTTTATATTTAGCCATTATTCAATTACCTCTATAGACCACTCACCGCTTGTTGCTGTAGGCGATTCTGCTACACCTGCTAGTCCTTCAAGACCAGACACTTTCCATCCTTGTTCTCTATGTACCTCTACTTTTGCATTGTAAGCATCTCTAAGAATTCTAGCTTGAGTCTCTAAGTTTCGTTTAGCAATCTCTGAGTCCATTCCTGGAGTAACCATTGCTTTTAAGAATTCATCCTTTTCTGTCTGAGTCAAGGCTGAACCAAACAAATCATTTCTAACAGCGTTAACTTGTTCTTGATACTTCATCCACCAAGCAGTTAAGTCTCTATCAAATTCACTCATCGGTGCTGCTCTTGCTTGTAACTTCTTTAGCTCACCTAGAGCATCAACTCCATATCCTGTAAATCTAGGATCAAATGTACTAGCTAGATTAGCATAAGACTTTGCTACTTTTGCTTCACCAAGAAAGTCATTGAGCATCTTACCTGTCATTTTATCTCCAGGACCGCCTTCAAGCTCTTTTTGTGACTTCAATATGTCTATTTTCTTTTGTTGAAGATCAAGATCATCTAATATTGCTTTTCTCTGAGCTTCTTGTGCAGATACAGCACCTGCTTTAGCTTGCTCCATTAGTTGCATAGCTTCTCTAGGATAACCCATCTGACCTAGCTCTCCAGACATCTGAGCTAACACTTCAGGACTAGACATATCTTGTCCCTTGTACTTGTCTAGGATCTGTTTCATTACAGTAGCTCTTTCCATCTCTGGAGAAGGAGACTCACCAAACAATCGAGTACCTCTTAGCTTCTCACCTGTCTCAAGACCAGCCCTAGCTACTCCACCATATATACCAAACTCAGAACCATAAGATGGTAACTTAGCTAAATATTCCTGCCTAGCTTGTTGTTCTTGTTCCTGCCTTCTTTTGTATTCTAACTCTTCAGGAGTTGGACCAAATATAGTATCTGCAATTGAAGCCATAACTATTCCTTAAAATGATCTCTGACCAAACATGATTCCAGGTGTGGACATACCAGCACCATAATTAACAGCACCACCGCCAATACCACCACCGGGGGTAAATAGACCGCCTAAGTATCCACCAATCTTTTGGATTCCAGTACCTATATCACCCATTAAGTTTTCATTACCTAGTAGACCAGACATTGTGTCATATCTTCTCTGATTCGCAGCCTGTTGAGCTTGAGCTTGGTTAAATGCTGCATCTGCCATCTTATCAGCAGCAAACTGAGAACCTGACATAGCTCTACCACCTAGCTCTGCACCCAATCTTAATGGTTCTTGAGCTAATGATTCTAGTTTAGCTTGGTTAGCTAAGTAGCTCTGATATGGTGCTAATGCTCCTTGCATCAGATCATATCCAGTACCCATCAACCCAGCAGCTTTACCTAATTGCTGTGTACCAAAACCTACCTGTTGCTGTGCAGCTTGTTCTGCTTGAGCAGCTAATTGTAAATTACGTCTGTTTCTTGATTCCTGTAGAGCTTGTAAATAAGGATTACCGCCAGCACCTACACTTAAACCACCAGCACCTCTACCAAAAGCAGTTCTAGCTAGTCTTTGCTCTTCCTCAATGTCGTAAGGGCGCAAGACATCCATCTGTTGTTGCATATAACGCTGTCTAGCCTCTTCAGGTGTCTGAGCAAGATACTCTTGACCTAAGTTAAATAAGCCTTGCGCTGGGGCTGCGTATTGCTCTGCAAACGGTACAGCTTGTTCAGCAGCAGTTAATCCTTGTCCCATCAATACACCAAGTCTACCTTGTTGTTCTTGTACAGACTCAGATGGAGTGTAACTAGCAGAAGTAACTGCACCTGTAGTTGGATCTACTTTAAATTCAGATTGACCATATAGTGTTTTTACTCCAACAGGTCTAAACATGCCCATCTGCCCAGCTTGTTGCATACGCTGAGCATACTGAGCAGCAGTTTCATTTGCCTGTCTAGCAAGTTGCTTACTTGCACCATATTGACCTAAAGCACTTCCAGCAGCAGATAGCCAGGGTTGACCTGTCACCATGCCTCCTATTTGCATTGCTGGTGCTGCTATCTTTGCTACTTTAGAAAATAGACCCATCTCTTTACCCTCTTACCATTTACCTAATGGACATTGATTTTGTTCAAACTTAACTTTAAATTTAATAACACAACCACACTTAGTACAAATACCTATCTTATTCTTTTCACAGTTGTCACAGATTTCTTTACGCTTTTCTTCTAACTCTTTAGGAGTTGCTGTTGGAATTATGACCATGAGAACTGAACTGCTCCTGCTACACCTGCTCCACCGTTTCCTGTACAACCACCGCCAGTACCTCCTGTACCATAACCAGTACCGTTAGTACCACCAGGAGAAGTAAAATCAGTACCACTAGCATAAATACCGCAACCTCTAGCTCCGCCTGATCGTGAATACAAAGTAGTAGCTCCTCGTTTTACTGATGTTGTACCCCCTACTACACCACATACTTGAGGTGCTTGGAAAGCCCAACAACAACCTCCTGCTCCGCCTGCACCTACAATAACTGTAAGTGTTTCTCCAGGTGTCACAGATATTGTTATGTTGTCTGACGATGTGTAAGCTGCTCCAGCACTACCTGCAAAACCTGCGTGACAGTCACCACTGTGATAACCTGTTGCACCACCACCTCCTCCACCAGACATAATAGGCATACTTAAACTATAAATACCTTGAGGCACTACAAATGAATAAGTACCTGCTGTACTAAACGTTTGAGTACCTACAGGAGGATAAGCCTGTTTCCAAACACCTGAACTGTGTACATAAATATTCTGTACAGTTTTCCATGTACCAGAATCCTTTACGAATATCTCTAAAGGATCTTTAATAGTTCCAGAATGTTTAACAGATACAGTCATACTACTTTATACCAAATGTCTCCGTCAGATCCACCACTAGGACTAGCAGTTGATATTGTCTTAGTTCCTGTTGCATTACTACCTACTGTAAAAGTATTAACAGTAGTTCCTGTCAATGTCCCACCAGTAATAGCTACTGCTGTTGCATCTTGAGTAGCCATAGTTCCTAGATTCTCATTAGCAATAGCTGTAGTTACAAACGCTGTACTAGCAATCTGTGTGCTGTTAGTTCCTGCTGTAGCTGTTGGTGCTGCTGGTGTGCCTGTAAACGTAGGACTATCACTGTCAGCTTTAGAATTAACTGCTGAT
>Ga0255768_10007251_pt1 | contig 10421 bp, 6 predicted proteins | sample 071ome_33_FD_179983 | JGI IMG/M metagenome (GOLD analysis project Ga0255768, IMG submission 179983) | Coastal salt marsh microbial communities from the Groves Creek Marsh, Skidaway Island, Georgia - 071412AT metaG (version 2) | ecosystem: Environmental > Aquatic > Marine > Intertidal zone > Salt...
AAAAATACTCGAAAAGGAGAAGAGAGTTGCCAAAAATAAACACGCGACAAACACACACATGATCACGACGACGCCACCATCGACGCCGGCATCTTCGGAGCTTTTCGAAGGAGAAGAAGATCATCTTCATCATCGCAACGAGGAGCACGACGTGGAGCAGCAGCAGCAGCAGCAACAACAGCAACAGCGCGAGTTTACTCGATGCTCGGAAGAGGAGGAAGAGCAGAAACAAGAAGAAGAAGAAGGTGTTGACTTGTTTTCGATGGAAAAGAACGACACGAACAAACGCGCGATGACGTTGCAACTGAAACGCGCGTCGTTGTTCCACGCGCTCGCGAAAGAAGCGGACGAGAAGGCGAAGAGAGACGCGGAAGAGGCGCTGCGTAAAAAACGCGAGACGCAAGCGCACATACGCCAAACGCTCGATTCGCAACAGGAGCAAAAACGACTCGCGAGGGAGAAGGAAAAAATGGTCGAGAGGATGTTGGACACGCAACAGAGACGCACGGCGGAAAAACTCGACGAGGAAAGAAACAGGAAAGAGAAAGAGAAGAGGCAGTTGGATCAAGAGCGAGCGAGAGAGGCGGAGTTTGAGATGCGCAAAGCGAGAGAGGAGAAGGCGTTGCGTAAAAAACAAGAGGTGGAACGCGCGGCGGAGTTTGTGAGGAAAGCGGAAGAAGCGCAGGAGATGTTGGACGCGAAACGCGCGGAGGAGAAGAAGAGACGGTTGATGCTGGTCGAGGCAAAGATGGCACAAGGTGACGGTGAAGGCATCGAGAAGAGACGAGTGGAATTTCTCGAGATGGAAGAGGAAAGGTTCCGATTAGAGGCGAGGAAGAAAATCGAAGCGCTCGAGGAACGAGAGAGAAGAGAGAAGGAAACGAGACGACTGAACGATTTGAAGTGGCGCGAGAGTTTGGAGGTGCAAGTGGCGGAAAAGGAACAGCGAGAATTAGACATGGCGATTGGAAACATGTCTTTGCGAGAGATGCAGTTTAATGGCATCTCGGCGTGATGAGCGCGCGCGCTCGCGAGCACACTCTCCGCGCTTCGCTCGTTTGCGAAAGAACGAATATTTGCGCGTAACCAACCAACCAACCAACCAACGAACCGGTTGCTCGCACAGAGATGATTTTGGAGAGAAAAGGGAGATGCAGAGACAGAGAGAAAGAAACACTATTATTATTATCGTTATTATACTTTTTACAAACTATTCTTCGCGACTTCCTCCGCCGCGTCGGCGACGACGCTCTTCTCCCCTAAATTCGCCCACACCTTCTCCACCAAACTTTCGCTCGGTTGCATCTTCTCCGGCATCTTCTCCTTCCAAAACTCCAAAAGTTTCGGCCACCCGGTTTCTCTCAGATACGGTTTCACGTATTCAAAGTGTAACTTTTCTATTCGCTTCCCGAAAATCATCCACGCGATGCACGTCGTCAGCAGGAGGAAAAAGACGTTCAAAACGAACGCCTTGTACGGATGCGCGTCCAACCACTTGTCGATTTTTTTCGAGTAATACTCCATCGGATCCTTTTCGCGCAGCTTTCGCATGGACGCTCTCTGTTGACCTCTCGCGTTTCGGGCGGATACAGGTTTAGAAGAAACATTTCTTCCGCGTTGTTTTGCCGATGGTGGTGGTGGCATGACGTTGGTCTTTCTTTCTGTCTGTCTGTCTGTCCGCGCGCGCGAACGCGTTTCTGATGATTTTGTGTAGGTGTTTTCCAAAAATCTGAAACCCTAAACAATGAGTACAGAAAATTTCAAAAGGGGGAAAGACAGAAAAAAAGAGAGAGAGAGACACGCGAAAACACACGCGCGCACACACACGCAAGGAAGAGATACGCACGCGCACGCAAGCATATATACGATACATATATAGCATATAGGCTTGGAACTGGCGTATTCTTTTATCATTATAGCGCATACACACACACACACACAGAGAGAGAGAGAGAGAGTTAAGATTATATATATATAAGTTTTTAGGGGAAAACCGAAGAAAAACGATGCGCGCGTCGTTGGTGTCGTCGTCCTCTGCTAAAACCGTCGCCGGTGGTGCTCCTCCTTCTCGGGGAGACGACGAAAACGCGCTGTGGAACGCGCTGAGTTCTCGCGACGAGAACGCGAGCGACGACGCTTTCGTGATGATAAAATCGCGACGACAGCAAATGCGCTCGTTAGGAACGTCGTCGAGGAAAAAGAAGAATGCCGTTGAAGCGAATAAGAATAAGAAGAATAACAACTTTGACGGGAAAAAAGAGGCGAGAGACGTCTCCTTGCGCTCGATGAGCGTGGTACCGGTGGTGAGGTTTGGCGTCGTTGAGATTACGAAATCTGCGGAAGAGAGAGTGAAAATAGTCAACGATACGAACCGGAATTGGAAAATTTGCGAGTATCGGTTTGAGAGCGTTGAAGAGGAGGAAAGCGACGGCGGCGGCGAGAGCGAATACGAAGCGCTCGGATTCGCGAAAGAGAAGTTACCGAGAATCGTGCGAAGAGATGAAGAGTTGACGCTGTCGTTGAAATGGACGCCGAAAGTTATTTCGAAGAAAGCGACGGCGGTGGGAGCGTTGAAACTTGTGTGTAAGACGTGCGCGACGGAGGTGTTCGACGAAGGAGAGGCGAAGACGTTTACGGTGAGATTGAGAGGAGTGACCGTGATGAAGAAGGAAGAAAAAGTGTCCGAGCAAAAGCACGGGCAAGAAAAAAAGGATTATAAAATGAATGCAAATAACGAAGAAGAGAGTGAAGAAGAAGAGGAAGAAGACGCGTTTGGCGCGAACAAGGAGAACGTCATCGAAGACGACGCGTTTGACGAAGCGTACGAAGGTTATAAAGGGTTGCCGAGCGCGTACGCGGCGGCGGCTTCGTGGCGAAGACAGTCGAACCAGGAAACTTTGGCGAAGCACGCAGCCGCTACGAAAGCGAAAGAAAAACTCGCGAAGGAGTCGGAACGCGAAGAGGAAGAAGACGCGTCGGTGCCGATGATGACTTCGTTGCGTTTGCTCAACTCTAAAAATGCATCAACAAAATCATCTTTAAAAGCTAATGATAGGGTGGCGTCCGAACCGACAACGGAGAAAAGAACAGAAGTAAAAACATGCAGCGCGTCGTCTGTTACCTCAGACGGGTTTGAAAGTGCGAGAGAGTTTGCGAGTCAACAGGAAGCCGAGTTTGTGTCTTGGTTGAACCGAACGATATCGCCTCGCGATACCTCTGAAGAAGTAGCGTCGACGTCTTACTCTATGAAAATGAAATCCGAACAGTTGCGAGCGCGCGAGTTGCGAGACGCACGAGCCGCATCGCGGCGAGTCATGGCATATCTGTACTCACAAGACGCGGAAGTTGGCGTCATTATGCGCGAGGTGGAATACAGAAACACGAGTAAGCTCATACGCTTGAAAAGCGACGGCGGTATTTTCCTTCGCGACTTGCGCATGAAGCAAGATTTCATTAAAACGCTCAGCTCGGTGAATGCATTTTGGTTGAAACTCGGCGTTGATGCCGTATTGGGGGACACCATGAGATGGCAACCGCAAAATCCCAGAGAATGCGCGAAAGAATGCTGCGAAAAGTTGTTTCGTTCGCACGAGATGGAGATCAAATACGGATTAGGTGACGAATTCCCGGGTCAACCGCCATTTGCGGACGGCTACGAGAACGCGTTGAACGACGTCGTGTTGCAAAGAATCTTATTGCTCGTCTTGTTGCTCGACCGCGCGCAAAACCACAAGGCTCATCCAAAAGCACCGAAACTGTTCAACTTAGATGCCTCGATCAAGTCGACGAGAGAATTAGCGCAAAAATTGCTCACGGCGTCCTGTTACGGCGAAGGTGACATTTTGCGCAACTTGAAGAAAGCCGGTTTTATTGTGCCTTACGAACAAACTGCCGCGAGCGAGTACGATTTCACGGTCACAAACTTAGCCAGCGATCTCAGAGACGGCATTCGGTTGTGCAAACTCATCGAAATGCTAGCGCCGGACGTGACCTTTGCCTCCATCGATAAGAAGACGCAAAAAGTAGTCGAACATCACTCGTTGCTCTCGGAGTGCGCGTTTCCGGTGAAAACGAGAGAGGATAAACTAAACAACGTCCGAGTAGCTTTAAATGCTGCGAAAGATGTTTTGGGAGTCGCGTTTCCCGGTGCGTGGTCGAAAATAGCGCCGTCAGATATTGTTGATGGCCATCGCGAGGCGACGTGTGGTATTCTCTGGGCGATGATGACGCACGAGCACACGAAAAATATGAGCCGTAACGCGCTCGCGGCACCGAAAAACATGTTGACGAAAGAAATTTGTAAGTTTCCAAACGCGACGATACCTACGAGCACGATTCAGGCGTTAGAACGCGAGATGCGCAACAACAAAGGTGCACTCGCGTCTCGCCCGAACGGCATGCCGAGATGTAGCCTCGAGGCGCTTCTCTTGACGTGGGCAAAAGCGTGTTGTTCCGAGTTATCTCTCTCTTCTTCCTACTCAATCAAATGTTCCAATTTAGGAAGCGATTTTGCCGATGGACGGGTGCTACTTGCCATTCTCCGTAAGTACGCACCGAGCCTTACCGGTTTGAGGCGTTTATCGCGAGAAAATCTCGATTTGAATAATCCGATTGATATGGACGAACGCAAACGCGCGAGAGAAATTGCGGCAAAGAACTTTTTGCAAGTATCCGAATGTTTGAAAGCCATCGGCGGTGTCCCAATTCCTGGATTCGATGTCCGCTTCTACACGTCCGCTTCGGCATTGCCGTCCTCTAATAACATCAGCGGCAGTTTCAATTTAGAGAAGGATATTCCGATTCCGCTAACTGGAGACGTGGCTACCTACCTCTTGTGTTTGTGTTCGCGAGTGATTCAGCACGTGGAACGAGTCGACTCAGCGAAAAAAATTCAGCGCTGGTGGCGATTGAAACGACCGAACAGACCGAAAGTAGCAGACGTTGCTCGCATGTGGTCTCGAGCGCAAACGGTGATTAGTAAACATTTGAGAGGATATTTAGCCAGGAAAGAGTTCAAGCGCTCGTTGGACGCGGTGGTGACGCTTCAAAAAATATACAGAGGACGAGCCGTCCGAAAGGAGATCCAGAAGAAACACGTTGCCGCAGTTGTCATAGAAAAACACGCGCGGGGCTTCGTTGCGAAGAAAGGATACGTGAGATATCGCGAGAATGTTATTCGAATGCAATCCTTCTACCGCGCTAGACGAGCGACGTTGGAAGCGAACGTCAAGTACAACATGGCGATGGTGATTCAAGCGTCAGTCAGAGGATGGCAAGTAAGACGCAAACTGCGCGTACAAAAAGCAGCGATAATTGAGATCCAGAAATGCTTTCGAGGGTATTTAGGCCGCAAACGCGTAAAGGAGGTTGTAGAGGCGAGGAGGAAGCAAACAGAGCGCGAGGAAATGGAGAAGCGAGAGGAAAGGGAAAAGCTAGAACGGTTGATTGAAGAAGAAATGCGACGGAAAGCGCTCGTTTTGGAAACGGCTGCGATTGCTATTCAAAGCGCGTTTCGAACTTTCAAGTTACGAAATGAGTTCGTAGTCAAACGTGCAGCCACCGAGAGTGTTCAAAATATTTACAGAATCCATCGAGAGCGAAGAGAGCGACGAAGGGCGAACCAGGAGCGACGAGCGTTGAAAGAAATTGACGAGAGGAATCGAAAGGAAGAGGAACGAGTCAAAGCTGCGATAATGATCCAAAGCTGTTACAGGATGTATTTCGCGAAGGAGTTGTTAAAGTTCCGCAAATACCGTCGAGACAAAAACGCAGCGATGAAACTGGTAAAGTTCCAGGCGCGCGTTCGAGGAGTTTTGGCGCGTAAAGCTTTCGCAGCGGCGCAAAAAGAGAAGGATGAAAAATACCATCTCGCGGCTATGACAATGCAACGCCACGTCCGCGGTTTCTTGCATCGTCGTCGTTTACGAAAGCACAACGAACGGAGAATGAATGCCTTGTTCAAATCCTCCCGAGCGTGTGGGCGCAAAGATGTGAAAACGTTGATCGCGAACTACGCGTCCATTGCGAAAATATGCCGGTCGAAACTCTTTGGTCACTTTGCGATCGAGGATTGTTACCTGCGGTGTCCAGATTCTGTGACTATTCTCGTGGAAACCTTGCAAATGTGTAGAGATTACGAGAGCGCATCAGATCTCGAAAATCCATTCCTGTTGGCGTGCGATGTCCTCCACTCCATTTGCGTTTACAAAAACGCCAAATTTTGCGAGTCAATCATGCGATCGCACCAATACTCTCGAGACGTTGCGAGATGTCGAAAAATTAAGGATACGACTATGTATCTTTCCTTGACGAACGAAAATCGGGCGAACGTGTTAGCATCGGCTATTAAAAGGAAGAACGCAGTTGTCGGAAACGATGAAGACGAGGTCAACGACGAAGACAAGATTATTTTGAACGAATTGCGAGCGTCTGCCGAGCAGTGCAGGAAACACGCGGATAAATTGAACGTTGTGTTGGAATGCTTAAGAGACGCACAACCTTCGATTTGGGAGTACGCGCAAACTCCAAAGAAGAAGAAAAAGAGCGTTTGGGACGCGCAGCAGCAGGAACAGCGGCAACCTTCCTTTCCGCAAATGTCGTCGCCGCAGAAAGCCTCTCCGCAAAAGAAACCTAGCGTTGCTCACGCGAAATCGCCGACATCAAAGAAAAAAATAGTATCCATCGCTTCACCGGCGGTACGTCAATCACCGCGCTTGTTAGAGCTCAAGGAGAAAAAGAAAATGGCGTAATGTACATTGCACATAGCATAGACTTTTTGTAGATTAAACGAGTAGTAAATTATGGTGTTACATGCCTTTTTGATCGTGTAAATCCCCTCTTCCGAAAATGACGACGTAATATCATTTCATCGTGAAACTGACGTCAGTCAGCCCAATTCTCACAAAATCCAACAGCAATGTCACCAGCATGCAACTACCTAAACTCTCCCAAACCACTCGCCACATAGAATACACGTTCTTTTTCCCTTTCGGTGAGGTTACGTCTTCATCCACCATTAAAAACATTGGAAAACTGACTATGAAATAAATCCCGTAAAACGCGCTCCCGAGCGTATACGCCATGTTCCTATCCGTAAACTCCCAATACGGAAACGCGCAAATAGTCAACGTTTCCATAAACGCCGTCGTATACGCTAACGTTGCCACTACTGCCGCATAAAACACATCGCGAAACACATCCTTCTCGTAACTCGTCTTAATCTTCCGTAAAATCGAATTCGTAACCGCGTGATAAAACATGAAATACGCGTGCGTCATGAGATACATCGAAATCGGCACGTCGTTCAACCTGTGCGCGTCAAAAGTGTACTTCGCGTTCAACACGGAATAAAAGTAGTGCGTCCATATGTAATTCCCGACGAAGGATAAAATTGCAATCCACGCGTTCGCTTTCACGACGTACCGTTCCAAAACCGGTACGCCTTTATCCGCCTCGAACGGTTTCCAAATCGGGTACAGAATATACGGCAGCGCGCACGCCGCGCAGTACGATAAATAATGCCATCGCGTGAATTGTTCGTACAGTTGAAACGCGATGATTATCACCACCGAGAATATCCAGCAAAAGGAGACGATAAATATAAACCTCTCCGCGCTTTTCTTCGAAGGGTTCGTTTCGCACTCGAACGAAGAGGTAGAAAAAGACGACGACGACGACGACGACGAAGTCGTGGTGCTTTTCCTCGTGCCGCTGCTCCTCTTCTTCTTCGCGACGACAGCGACGGGGGTTAAAAATCGTCCGAGGATGAAGCAGGAGAGGAAAATCGAGGCGAAAATCTTCGCCATTTGCGCTTGGATCGATGTCATCTCTTCCTCTTTCTCTCTCTTCTCTGTGTAACTTCTGCGGAATTCGCGTTTTCAAATTTCCCCAAAAAAGAAACACGCGCGCTTATTTATAATAATAATCATTCAAACATGGGAGTGGTATTAGAGAGCGATTCCGACGACGAGGAGAAGAAGGAGACGAAGAAGATTGTCGAGAAGGAAGAGGAGGAGTCCGAGGTGCGCTCGCTTTGCCCCCCGCTCTGTTTTTACTTTTTACCCTGTTTTACTCTCCGCTTTGTTAACATCATCACATCTTTGCCGCTGCTCTTGCTGCTGCGCGGGGAGGACACTTTTGAAAACGTCGCGTTCGCACACACACACACACACACACACACACACACACACCCTCTCTCTCTCTCTGACGCGCTCTTTCTCTCTCTCGATATCGTCCAGGAGGAAGCCGAAAGCACGGACGAAGAAGAAGAAGAAGACGAACAACCAAAGAAAAAGAAGCAAAAGAAAGACAAAAAGTCAAAGAAGAAAAAAGCTGATTCGGATTCGGAAAACTCAGACGTCATCGACGATTTATCCGGCGATGAAGTCGACGCTTCGCTCATCATTCCCGGTGGCAGGTCCACTCGATCGACCAGGCCGGTGTTTACGAAGCAAATGTACGCGGCGGCGAACTTGGACGACGAGTCAGAGGACGAAGAGTGAACGTAATAGTTTTTAAATAAGATTTGAAAATTTTTTTCCCTAATATTAACACAGTTGTACCTCTCAAAGTCACATATTCTCGCTTCACTTAAAATAATGTCCTCTACCTCCTCCTCCGTCCTCCAGCGCAACCGCGCGGAAGTGTTCTCTTTGTTTCGCCAGTGTTTCCGCGTGGCGTTGAAAATGACCCAAAAAACAACAGGAGCAACGACAACGACAGCCGCAAAAGAGGATTTAGCGAGACAAGCGGAGTACATCAAGACGGAGTCCCGGAATAGATTTCGACAGAACCGATTTTTGAAAGAACGAGCGCACATTCAATCGGCGATCGATTACGCGAAGATGAGGATATACATGGCTGAGAATTACGGCATCGCGTACGAGAGGATGGCGAACGTGGCGAGTTCGGGAGGTGGTGATGTGAAAATTATTCACGAGGGGTTACGAGAGGAAGTTGGGAGTTTCCAAAGCGTCGGTTTGCCGAAGAATGTGTCGGGGGAAGAGGCGAGAAGGCGAGCGAGGGAGAAGAGGAGACGGATGTCGGAGAGTTTGGAAAGTAGTAGTAGTAGTAGTAGTAGCAGCAGCAGGAGTAGTGATAATAGTAGCAACAGTAGCGGCGCCGTTTGAGCGAGCGACATCGCAGGTATTAGTTTTTATGATTAGGTGAATATTTACTACGACGCGCGCTTTCTATGTGCCTACTTTAAAACAAATGCATGCTATTTCGCGTCACCACCACTGCTGGGAGTGAACACGCTCTCTGTGCCGTAATTTTTCCTTTCTTTGTACCCATCGATGGCGTACAGGAACTGCAATATCGGGCGTCGCACATCTTTACTCTTATTTCCGATGCCTCTGTGCATCAGACGATAATCGTACATGACCCAATCTCCTGCTTTAGCGTTTTGATTCGATTGGACGCCACCTAAAGAGAGCGCAGCTGGACCAAATCCGAGTAAACCACCATTTTTATGCGATGTCGGCCAAAACTCTGTGTAGCCAACCGTATCGTCCAAATCGACCAAGGTCATGAACACGCAGACGGCGTACGGCTTAGCGTGCGCTTTGAGTAAAGCGCCCGTTTGTTCGTCGTACGTTTCCTGGTCGCCTCGATGTGCACCGTCGCAGTGCCACTCTTGGTCCATGCAATTCGGTTCCGTCCAAACGATGGATATGTTGATGTCGATATCCTCGTCGTCCCGTAAAATTTCCTTCACCGGGTGCACCCAAGGCGCTTCCGATTTGGCGAAGCGAAAAAGCGCGTCTTCTTCCTCTTTTTCTTTATCGAATAACGCGTCGAATCGATACTTTCCTCTGCTCCCGATTTCTTTATAAGCAAACACATCGGTTCCTACGTTAACGTGCGAATGATTCTTTCGCATGGCGTTCAATATCGCCTCGATTCTCTCGTTTGTTTTCGTTCGAAACGAGTCTACGAGCGTTTTCGACACTCGACTTTCGCTTCTGTCCGCGGCGATTAAATATCCGTTCGTTTGGAAGTTTTCTCTCAAACTCTCGTCGTTTATCCTACATCTATCGTAACTATACCTATCAAACCCACATTCTCCGTCGTCGTCGTCGTCGTCTTTTAAAAACGGGAACCGGCACGGTGCCGACATCAACACGTCCGCGTCCTTCGCTTTTATTTTCATCCCTCGCACAAACTCGAGCACATTCTCGTTACGTCTCACTCGTTTCCACATCTTTCTCAACAGAAGCGACTCGTCCCCAGACGTCGCTAAAAACGACACGAGGATGTCAAAATACGTCTTAATTTCCTTTTTCTCCTTTGCTTCTTCTTCTTCTTCTTCTTCCAATCGAGCTCCGCGCTCATCTCTCACTATTCTCCACTCGTGCGCTTTCAACCGTCTTCGCTTCCACTTCAACTCAAAAACGTCTTCATCTTTGTCTTCTCCTTGA
>Ga0255768_10007252_pt1 | contig 10420 bp, 9 predicted proteins | sample 071ome_33_FD_179983 | JGI IMG/M metagenome (GOLD analysis project Ga0255768, IMG submission 179983) | Coastal salt marsh microbial communities from the Groves Creek Marsh, Skidaway Island, Georgia - 071412AT metaG (version 2) | ecosystem: Environmental > Aquatic > Marine > Intertidal zone > Salt...
CAATTGCTCGTGCGGCAGAACGTGCGTCATTGTCATTTTCGTACAATGCATCCTGTACCCATTTAGGCTGGTCTTCTGCCCAAGTATGAAAGTCGTCACTGTCACGAATTTCATCAAAGTCAGGATGCAAACGCATAAGTTCTGCTTCAGCTTTTTCTTTAGTTGCACTAAGTTGCATCTCATCAATTGCTTTGAGGCGTTCTTCCAAAGCAGATGATTGCTCACGTGCTTTCTTCATTGCAATTGTTTCAACGATAGCTGCTACGTCTGGATAATCTCTTGCCCACTGTTCAATGTCTTCATCAGACTTAGGCAGCTTCATTTCTTTTTTAGTAGCTTCACTTAGCTGTCGTTTAAGAGTTTCTAACTCAGCTTTAAACTCTTCAGCTTGTTTCTGTTGATGCCTACGTAGATCAGAGTAACGCTTCTTAAATGTTTTCTCTTCTGCTGATGTAGGCTCTTCTTCTTCAGGTTCAGCAGCTTCTTGCTCTACCTCACCTCGTTGTTCCTTGAGCAACTGTTCAAGTTCTTCTTCTTCCATTTTGCGTTTTTCTTCGTTAGTGTATTTACGATTTGCAAACGCAACTTTCTTTTCAGGCTGCATTTCTTCAGCCATAATTGTAGCAGATTCTGCCATTTTTCTATTCTCCTAGTTGGGGCCAACCGTAGCCACATCGGGGTGGGGGATCAGGTAGCCAACATATATGTGGACTATTTTTTAGAAGCTAGTCCACCTCGCTTCATCTTTTTAGTTTTAGGTTTTGGTTTGTTAATTAAACCACCTTTAGCGCGAAAATCATCAAAACCTCCGCCTATACCACCGCCACCTCTGTCTGTATCTCTATCGTATCCAGTGCCACTTCCTGTACCACTAGAAGATGAACTTCCGCTCCAATCTGCACCAGAAGATTTAGTAGTACCGCTAGATGAAGGACCACTTCCATCACCTTCTTTTTTAGGTGCTTGTGATGGAGAAGTGCCTCTATTAGCTTCAAAAGGATTAATTATCCGTCCTGTATCTTTATTAATATTTCCCTTTTCTGCCTGTTTGTACATTTCTTGTTTTACAGCCCGAATATTATCTCTTTCTTCTTTTGTTTCTGCTCTACTTAGTGCTTCTTCATATCTATTGTCTACTGCTTCTTTGCGAATGTTAAAATCACCAGAACGTAATACGTCAGCCACGACATCTTTATTTGTTAGATTTGTTTTTAATGTATTGTATTCTTTTCCAGTTAAAAGATATTTTTCATCTCCTCGTTGCAAAGTTACTTTTGCGCTTTCTGGAACGGGCTTTCCCATTGCTAAAGAAAAAGCAGTGGCTCCTGCTGTAGCAACTCCGGGAATAAATGTATCACCCATATCAAAAGAAACACCATATGTATCTCCAAGAATGGCCAATCGTCCACCACCCGGACCATACATTTCTTCTTCACGGCGTTGACGTTCTGCGTCACCATCTCCTTCTGGTTTAGTAACTTGTGTTGTCTGGTATGTTGTAGGCGCAGTGGTTACTTCTTCTGTCTTAGTTGCTGTGGGGTCAACCCAGCTATAGCCTTCAGGCAATACTTCGCCCGGAAGAAGTTCACCGCGACTGCCCTTTTTAATGCGTAGTTGAATTTCCTGACCTGCTTCATTACGGAAGGTAGCAAACTCAAAGTCTACCTCTGGAACACCCGGACCCGTAATTTGTCCGAAAGTCGGCAAAGGTGTAGGCATTGTTTGAACAGGAACGTATGCTTGTGCGGGGCGACTTACTGGCTGCACAAACTGTTGTGAGGCAGCTTGAACAGGTTGTGTAGCAAATGAAGTAGTAGGCATCGGTGCCGCTTGGTATCCCGATATTCCCATTTCTTGCTGCTGTTGATTAGCAGGAACAAAACCACCTACATTATACTCTAGTTCGTCTTCCATGTCAAGATCATTAATGTCAAATGGAATGTCGTCAGGAATAGTGGCTTCTTCGCTATTACCCATCTGCCCCATTTCTTCCATCATGCGTAGACCCATCTTAGCTTGTTGGCGCATACGCATAAGAGTGTCCAGTCCCCAGTATCGAACTACATCTGCTGGAAATACAAACTCTCCTTCACTAAGCTGTGCAGGGATGTCATCACGTACTTCTTCTTGTGTAGAACCGGGCGGCACGTCGTTGCCAGACACAGGGTCTACTGTGCCGCCTTCATCCATGAGTCCACCGTCCTCAAAAAGTTCCATTTGTTCTTTCATAGGTACTACTCCACCTTCTTGCAGCATCAAGCCGCCTTTATTCTTCATGTATTTTGGATCACCTTTAGTCATACCACCAAACAAACCTTTAGCTTGATCTGGCTCAAGAAGCATATAGCTATCAGCAAATCTACTATTCATGTCTATAGTAGAAGGGTCTATTTCGCCTCTACTAGCTTTTTGTATCTGCTCTACAAGAGCATCTAAACTCTGCTCGTCTGTACCTTCATGTTCATTTTTATACACAAAGGAATCATATCCGTGTTTATTTGCCGTTTGTTTTAGCGTATTAAACCACTCTACACGGTCTTTTTGATTATTTATTGTGTCTAGCCCAATCCGTTTTGCTTTATGTGCCTGAAGAATTAGGTCTTTCCATAATTTTTCATCCATTCCCATGCGCATTACATCAGGAAGCATAGAGTATGTATCACCACCAACTGTAACCCGTGGAGCCTTTGCTAACAAATATGCATCAGCCGGATCACCAAGTAACAATTCAATTCTCTGTCTATCGCTTTTAGCCACAGACATATTCCCTATCCAACGCATAGGCTCTTTAAAAGAACTAACATCTGGAATACGAGCAGGTTTAAGATTTTCTTTTAGTACCATAGGCAGAATACGCTCATCTTTAACCATTTGTTCGGCTAAATCTTTATCGTACTTTATATTTGTAGAGCCTCTTGCATTTGCTTGCGCAGCAGTTCCGACATGAAAACCTATGTCACTTGTACCACTACCTATTACGTCAGCTGTGTCAAAATCTTTTTTAGTTAAATGAAATACCCGTGATGCAGGGTCTTCCGGGTTATACCCTTTACGCACTGCTTTTGCCGCTTTTCTTAAACCCTTTGAAGCTGCATCACCTATAATTGGAACAAGCCCTAATGCTCCAGCAGTTCCTTCAATAGCAGCACCAACATAATCGCCTTCATCTATAGCATCGGAAGTACGTTTTGCAGCAATAGCTTCACCAACACCCGGAGTTGATTCTGCAATAAACATTGGACCTTCTTCTTTAATAGTCTTGCGAATAGACTTTAAATCAGCCATCTGCTCTGCAAGCATTTCTTCTTTTGTGCGAGTATCAACACCACTGTCAATATCTTCTGCCTCTTTTATTGCTTGCATTTGTGCTTCAGTCGTTGCCAATTACTTCATCCCTAAGTTGTTTTAGTCTGCGTAGCACCGCAATTGCACCTTGCTGTCTGTGCAACGCAATAACGTCTGTTGATTGTTCCATTACTTTATGATGCTGATTAATCATATCATCTAAGTAATTACTGAATGCCTCCCATTGGCGGCTGTTGTTGGCCCACGGCTTGAGGCGGCTGAGTATCTGTTGTTTGTCCATTTCCACTAAATCCTTGTTCACCCGGAATAGGAGCCTGTCCTACACCAATTGTACCGCCGCCAGCACCAGATGTATCCATAGCGTCAGCACCTGCTGGTGCTGGCTGTTGCTGTGGTTGTTCTGGTATTGGTGCTTGGAACTGTTTCATCAGTTCTGCTTGCAGGGCGGCTTCATTCATATTGTTGGTTACTTTGTCGGGATCAAGGTCCATAGACTTTGCAATCTCACGGATTACATACTGGAACTTTGCAAAAGGTGCCAGAGCAGGACTGCTTGCTACCTGCAAGAACTGCATCAAGCGTTGGCTACGTACTTCATTAGCCATCAGGCTTTCTGTACCACGTGCTTTGACTTCTAAATCACCTTTGATTTCAGGGTCAAAGTCAAACTGCATGTTAAAGCGGAAGAAACCCTCGCCAAGAGGACGAAGCAAATAATCATCTACATTCTTGATAACGGTCTTAATACTGCCAGCAGCGGCACCCATAAGCATTGAGATACCGCTAGCCGTCCGACCAACACCAGATACGCCAGTTTGCCCGTGAGCAAAAGATGGGAAGCCAGTGCTTTCATCCGCAAGGACACGTGCCTTATCAAACAGCATCATGTTTTCGCTAGACACATTGGGAAACTTAGTTCCAAAGATAGCTTGACCCGGCGCACCGCCTTGTCTACGGAATATCTTGCCCGGATAAAGCGATAGGTCTTGACCCGGAACCAAGTTAGTCTCATCAACTTCAACGATAAGATTACCCGATAATACCGCATTATCTACTGCCATACGCATAAAGCCATTCATTAGCGTCTGCGTATCGTCCATATTTTCTGCAATACCTACACCAAAGAAACTGTAAGGATTAAGTTCATACGGTGCAGCCACGTAAGGAATACGTGCTGGCTTAAATGGATTAAGAACCATACGCAGAAGTTTGCCATTACAAATCCAGACGTTTGCTTGCAGTTCGTCAAAGTCTTTCAGTTCACGTGGAACATCTACGTTGTTTTCTTCAAGTAGTTCTGTATCTACAGTACCCCAATATTCTAGTACCTCAAAACGATCAATGCCATGTTCTGGTGCATAGTCAGACAGATCATCTTCCCAATATTTCTTGTTATAGTTTTCCCCCATTTGAATGGCTTCATCAATAACTTGGCTACGGAAGTAAGGACGCTTTTTAAGCTGCCGCATTTGAGAGCGTGACATCTTATGTCGTTCAATAACAAACTGTGCTTCATCCATATTATTGGCGTCAGGGTCTGGATAAAAGTTCCAGACGGATACGTGATTTACCTGCGGCACGGTTTTAAACAGTGGATCATACTCGCCGTCGTCATTCCAGTTAGGATATTCTTTATCTGTAGCAAACGGACCTTTCATAATGCCCGTACCAAACAACGCCATTTCAAATGCACTACTACGCAAATTTTTGTTAGCACCAGACTCTTCAAGTTGGTCGTGAATTTTTTTCTGCATCTTTTTAGCTGCAATCATTGCTGGGCTAAATTCAATTGCAGTTGGTGTTTTACCCGGACCTTCTTTCAGTTTGTCTTCTACGCCTTCAAGTTTGCCAGCTAAAGGTCCAAGCTGTTCTGACAAAGATTTAGCAGTAGCACCCGGTGGCAGGTCTTGTCCATCGCCAGCAAAACCATAAGGACTGGACAACGCCGTTTCACCTCGAAGTTCCTCTGGTTCTTGTGGATCAAAGTGTACGTCAGCTACTACTCCTTCTGGCAATTCTGTAGGCTCAATAGAAAGAGGAAACTTGTTATTAGCAAACAATACATCTACAATCTGGCCATAAGCTGCCAGAGTCTTGGTCTTCGTTACCTTAATAAATACACGAGACTTTTCTGCCTCAGTAAACTGGACATCTGGTCCATACAAACCACGATAATTACGATAAGCCTTTAACCAGCGTTCTTCATCTTGGTATCGGTAATCTTCGGCCCGTTTATATTTTTCCATGATAACAGGAATAATGTTAGACACATCCGCATCATACTGCACAGAATCGTCTGTATCCTCCAACGCAATAGCGTCGTCTTCAATCATGATTTCATCTTCATCCATAATGTTTTTCCTTAATATCCAAAGGTTGCATCCGCTACTCGCATACCACCACCGGGTTTGCCCATAGGATCGTAATCAAATATACTAAACCTTGGTCTTGACATTATACCATATCTTAACGCATCATACAAGTGATCTTCTGAATTAGTGTCGATATCTTCGGGGTTTTTCTTGTCCAGCGGTATGGCGGGAAGTTGGGCCGTGATGTTTGTGCAAGTATTAAAGAAAACAAGTCTAGGTTCCTCTGTAAATTCATCTACCTGTAAACGCCTGTGTATTTCGTTTTTACCAGCTACACGGCTGCCCCTACTTCTATCGGATGGACGCCAACGGCATCCTCGACTAATCATTTGTTCAGCAAGGCTAGGACCAGTATCGCCACGCTTATGCCAAAGAGAACTGTCAAGAACACCATACTTAATATTGCCGTCTCCTGCCTCTGCCTCTAAGATCATATCTGCCAAGTCTGTTGCCAGAACTTTTGACACGTATAATTCTCTATATACGATAAGCTGTTCATCAGGTGCGACAGCAAACCAAACAACGCCAGACTTGCTACCATAACCATAGTCACAGGCACGAAACTTAACCCAGTTGTTAGGGATATCGTAAGGCTCAATAACATGAACACGGCGATCAAACTCAGTAAACGCCGCACCTTCTTTGATATCCCAATCCCCTTCAAGAAGTTGCCTTCTTTGCTGCTCCGGCAAGGAGAGAAGCATTGCTTCGTAATCTCCTGCTTCCGCAAGGTATGGATTATCAGAAAGTCGTGCGGGTATAAACCTTCGCTTAAAAAGAGATTTTCCAGCCTTGCTATGTCCTGCTGGGTATCGTAATACTTCTCCTGTTTCACTGTCCGTTGCCTCAAACGCTTTATTATATGGCGAGGGATCAATGAACATTTTCTTTACCCAGTGATGCCCTCTACCACCGGGGTTAGTTGTAGCCCTCATAAAGATAGGCAAGTCAGGCGCAGTGGACCGTAGACGAGAACGCATATAATTCCATGCGTAGGGTGTGGACCATTGAGTTAACTCGTCAAACCCTATCCAGCTAAATGCTAGACCCTGATAACGCAACACATCATCATCTCTGTCGAGGTATGACATCCACAACCTTGCGCCAGACGGTGCAGTCCACTGCATCTTTCTTTCTGACCATTTAATTCCGGGCCAGATTTTTGGGTACAGTTCTTGCGATTTAAAAATAAGTTCTCGCAATTCTTCTGTGGTATGGCGAAGAAGCAATCCACTGAAAGCGGGATGCCCCATGTACCTAAGAGGATCAGCCAGCATAGCGTAAGATTTACCGCCACCCGCTGAACCACCGTACAATACCTCTCGTTCACTTGCTGCAAGAAACTCAGTCTGTGGGCCGGGGTTGGGTTTAAATAATACGTTAGCGTGTTCTTCTATACTGCTAGTTTCGTATTCAGGTGCTACAGTTTCCTGTATTTCAACCGTTGGCTTTTGCGCCGGTTCTCGCTTCTTCGATTGCTTTCGCTTTGGCGATTGCCGTTTCCGCATATTCTGCCCACTTGCGGAGGCTTCTAGCTTGGTCCTTACGCTGTCGCTCATTTGCTAACCGTTTCCTTAATCCCACGTGAGATATATATCTATTTGTATTTGCACTAAGCCAATTCGCTACTTCACGATACGAATACTGATTTACGTGTTGCCTAGCTTTTTCAAGCAAATCTAATTCAATTTTTATTGGGTCAAGAATGTCGGGGTCTTCTTCGTTTTGCTTATAGCCAAATGGTACAGTCCTTGCAATGCGAGGTATCTGTACCCATTCGTTTTCTTCTTTAATGTCTGTTGGCTGTGGTAGTTTCCACTTGCCTATGCTTCGGGTCATTTGTTTTTTCGTCTATCCACAGTTGACAACACCATGCCACCTTTACGGAAGTCTTGTGTGCCTTTACTAGACTTTGTTACAGAGCCGCCTTTGTTTTTCTTTACTGTTTCAAACTTAAAAGTTACGCCAGACTCTTCTTTCTTTTGCCTTTTTGGTTTTGGCATAGGTAAATTTTTTGGCATTGGCTTACTTTTTGGCTTAGACTTTGGAAGTGTTTTTGGCGTGGTATTTGACGCACCTTCTTTTGGAGCCGTTTTTGGTTTAGGTTTTGGTCCCTGATCTTTTCTAGGATCGCTATCGCTTCCCTTTGTTCTCTCTGCTGCGGAAAGGGTTCCGTCAGCAACGGAAGAGATACCAAGCATATCATGAATAAAGTCAACGACACCGTAGGTGGCAGCACCACCAGCGGCAGCAGCACCAACACGGCGATTGATATTCTTACGCTTGTTACGCATATACTGTTGACTCTCATCCAGAATAGCACCCTTTACTTGATTATCAGAAAGATTGTCTAGTATATCTTTATCCATACCAAGTTTAGTACCCAGCTTATTAAGCTGCCGTCCAGTGGCTTGCGCCAAGAAATCTGCAAGTTTCATACCTGCTTTAATTTTGCCCATTAGTCTTCCTCCTCAACGGGTGCTTTAGGTGGCATAAGCATCACACCACCAGTTGCTTCTACCTGCATCTTCTCTGTCTTCACCAGACCTACACGGTCAAGCAGTTCTTTCGCGGCAGACATCTTATCACGAATACCAAGTTCCGTTGGATTATACAACGCACCTGTCATCGCCATCGCAGCCTTCGGCGCATTACGTGCCATATACATTTGAGTTGCCTCAAGTATCTCTTCTTTAAGACCCTTAACAATTTCGCCAGTGCTAGAAGTGTCAGCATACCCTGCCATTTTCTTGGCAGTAACCATATCACCGCCAGCTTCATCAAATAGTACAGCAAGAAATTTTTGCTGTTTCTCTGTTAATTGCCTAGCCATTTGTTTTCATCCTCTGTATAAGGCCACATATTATTTGCCTTTGTTTTGACACTTACCTACGGCCTTACAGTTGCTTGGTGTAGGGCAATTCTTACAAGGTTTAAACATTAAAATTCTCCGTTATGCATTGCATTTGCTAGTTTTGTTGAACGTGATTTTACCTGAATTGCCCACCTGCTGTCAAGCATTTCTTTTGCTGCATTAGGAAAATCTTCATTGTGGATAGCGTTCCACATATTTTTAAATTTACACAGACGTGGCACACCCATGTTAAAAGCCATGTCCATGAGTACAAGCTGACGTACAGAGTCCAACCTGTCTACGCAAGGGTGCGATCTCACAAGTTCCTCTTCGACAATCTGCACGTCATTCTCTGCAAGATACCGTGCATCAGCTTCTGTAATACCATGCTCATAAACTACAGCCATACTTGGTATGTCCATGTAGTCTAACTCTTCTTTGCTGATACCACGGTCTTCTAGGTTCCTACCAATTCCAATGGTGTCAATACCAAGGCTATCTTGGTACACAGTCAAGACCAACCCCTCATGTTCTATTAACTTGTCGATAAAGTTGGCTCTACTGTATTTCATTTTTCATGCCCCATCCAGACTGCAAACGCACCAGTCATTGCACCAGTTACAACGCTAACCAATGCGGACTGTTGTGTTGTAGGGTCTGGTAACGTCATAAACCACTCCACAACCCGCCAAGCGGATATTGACATCATAATCATCATCAAGCGGGGTAGTAGCTTCCACGCTAGAACTCTTTCCATTACTATTGTCACGATTTTTCCTCGCCTGTTCTTCTGTAGTTTGTTGGTGCGCTGCCCACATAGTCATTATTTTTTACCAAAGAATTTTGTAGCTGAACGTACGCCAAAAGAAGCGGCAACGATAACTCCCAAGGAATATTGATACCATTCAGGCATCGCATTGAGTTGCGCGAACCCATTTGCAACTACTTCTTCCATACCCGGAATGAACGCAAGAATGAGAGGAATGCTGAACAGTATCGTAAGCCACTCGTCTTTCCACGAATTGCTAGACCCTTTAGCCATTTCCAAATCCCAATCAATCTCGCCTGTCGCCTTTTTTTCCATGATGACAGCTTCCGCTTTAGCTTTCGCCACTTTGGTTGCAGCTTCTGCTTTAGTCTTTTCAACTTTTCCATTTAACCACGTTCCTGCCAGTTCAGTGACTGGTCCAATCAATAAGTTTAACATTACATACCCCTCCTAAACCGTGCTGTCTTTTTGGCAATAGATTTAGGCTGTTTTACAAACTGCTTTCCTGCAGCGGTTCCTTTTCTCTTGGCTCTAGTTGTAGCAGAATATTCAGCAGATGTCAAGGATTTAATAGCTTTCTCAGGTAAATACCTTTCACCTGTCTTTGCAGAAGGCTGTCCACTTTTAGTGCGCCACTTTTGTTTTGTCCATGCTTTTAAACTTTTTTGTGGGCTTTTAAGTGCCATTAAACAATTCCTCTACGGGCCATTCCCCAATACACAAGACCAGCTAGTATGCCTATTCCTGTCATAACGGCTAGAATTATTACAACAATCTCTACAAACTTCTGCCTACGTTCTCGTTGACGGTATAATGTCTGCTGCCGCTGTTTGCGAATGTCAGCTTCCATACGAATGAGTTCATCCCATTTAGATTGACCCATCGTGTATTGTATCCACGTCTTCAGTTCTTCTCGCTGCTTCTCTGCTTTAGTCTTTGCAGCAAAGGCTTCCATAGCCTCTTGTTCTACAGACGAACCAGCAAACAGCTTCTTAAAAATGGGCGGGTTCTTTGCTTCTTTTTCTGCTTGCTCTAGGTCAGACAGTGCGCCCATCCAGCGACCTAAGTCACTAGCCATCTGCTCTATGTCACGACCTACAGCAAAACCTTTTTTAATAG
>Ga0255768_10007273_pt1 | contig 10409 bp, 2 predicted proteins | sample 071ome_33_FD_179983 | JGI IMG/M metagenome (GOLD analysis project Ga0255768, IMG submission 179983) | Coastal salt marsh microbial communities from the Groves Creek Marsh, Skidaway Island, Georgia - 071412AT metaG (version 2) | ecosystem: Environmental > Aquatic > Marine > Intertidal zone > Salt...
ATAACGAAACATGTTACATAAGAACCGTCGGTGCTAGGGATTCGTCCAAATGCACCAATCGCAGAAATGGATATTGTCGAGGTACTAATCGTGCAAAGTCCTTGATATTCGATATACTTCTCATTGTCTCCACCACCCGGTACATCAAGTTCTTCTTTTCGAAGGGCCCCTGCAATTTTGAATGCTGGCCCGCTGTAAGCAAGAGCACAACCCGCCATGTCATATTTCCATTCGCTGAAGTTGAGAGGCCGGAGAATTGGAATCGTTACGGACAAATCATCGACTTGTGCCAAAAATCCTGCAATTTCTGCCTCTCCATCAACAAGAATTTTCAAAGACGAATTATCACCATCTGCCGTAATTTTCACGCCGATTTGTGCAATCTTGATTGGACCAAACTGCTTGTTGATGACAAACCATGTTTCAAGTGACCCTGCGACATCAAAATCAATGGGATAACCATCATATTTCATGACAGCCAAGTCGAACAATGGTTTGACATTACCGCTTCCTTCGCCATTTCCTGCGAGTACACCTGCAGCGAGTCCATTCCCTCCATCTTCCTTTCCATCTCCACCGAGTGAAATGCCAAAGTCGTCAAGGTCAAGTCGGCCACCTGCAATGAATCGTTTGGTGGCATCAGTTTCAGTAAATGTCATGTCGATGACGGTCGTTATACGAACAGCGTTGAGAAGGAGGAATGCATCCAAGAGTGGTTTGCGATCTAGTTTTGTCAGCAACATTGAGAGGTAACCAATTTCAATGCTGAGGAATGGTTGGATGTTGAGATTCTGTCCGTTTATAGTATACTTCAAGAATTGAATATTGAGGCCGGGAACATATGTTTTCCCTGCACTACTAGGCACAATTGGTGTCGTGACATCATCAGATGTTCCGATGGTTAACAACAGCCCACCGATTTGGAGTTCTGTGTCTTGAAGGACGTCGATGCAAATGCCAACAAGACTGAATCCCGTTGAGCCTTCTTCGTCCATAATTGTGAGTGACACTTCAAACAGGTCATCTCCTTCCGATCCACTTGAATCAGGTGTTGTGGATTTTCGTTGATAGGTGAAGAGTTTGATTTTGTTTGAACTTTGAGAGGCTCTTTGAACACAAAAATGAACCATTTCAATGGCACCCTCAAGCAAAACATCGGTGGCTTTTCGAGTTTGAGTTGGAGTGTAATCTGATACAATTTGTTGAATTGAACGTATCGTGTATGTTCCCTGTGTGCCGCTTGCTGGTGCTGCATCATTCACATTAGGATCATTTCCCCAAACATAGGCTTTCAAGTGTACAAGCCAATTACCTAAGATTGTCAATTCTTTAAACAAGTCATTGTCGCCATCGTATAGTGGTGTATTGAGCACGTCTTGTACTGCTTCAAGATTTGAAAGAAAATCTAGTGCAGAATTTGCAGCACCGAGTGCTAATGCACCAAGATTTGGTAGACCCCATCGAGTATCCTGAATCCACGGTGTTGAGTTCGGCAGAACCTTTGCCCAAAATGCATTGACACCATCTCCTGTTTCTGGCATCATATCGGGATTGAGTTTTGAACTGATGTCCAATGTCAAGTTGCCTCCGCTTAAAGAAAAGTGAATGCCAGGTTGAATTTGAAGTGGGGATTGAATGATGGGCGAATTTGTGTATGTGTTCACAGAGACGAATGGATCAAAGTCATGGCCTGCAAATGGCAAACATGCCCCGAGTTCAGAATCAATCGTTAACAAAAGACCAGATGTCGCATCGAGAATGATGTCATTTGAATACATGAGCCAAATTGCAAGGCAATCTGAATCTCTTCGCCCAAAGCACAATACTGCAGGGTCATACCACGCCCCAGTTGAATTCGTCAACGTAATTTCATACCTTTCATTTTGAGAATCATAGTTTATGGTAAAGAAATTGTTAACGGAATCAGGAATGGCGTGTCGAATGTGTCCACCAAGTGCAAAAACGAATGCTCCAAGGCGTTGTTGATTGAAATAGGACTGAACATCTCCGCTACAGAGCTTTAGGTTGTCCATTTGGATTTGATTTGAATCCCAAAAGTCAATACTGGTAAGAAGGTCGATTAAGATTGATGAAACAGTGTATTGAACTCCATTCTCAGTGTAGACGACATCTGTTAATGAGAGGATGAATTCTGTGATAAAGATAGGAAGAATATTGTCTACGAAGTCTGCTAATATGTGTCGAAGGAATGCATTTACACCAGAGAGTGAAGGGAGAAGTTGTATCACAGAAGGAGGTGTACTATCTGCTGGATTGAAATCGACTTCAAACGAGAGATTCACTTGATTATTCATCATGCCAAACCGAATCGTGAGTGTTGATGTTGCGAACAATCCGATGAAATCTGCTAATGATTGGCTTCCAAGATTGGTAGGCAAGACTGAACCAATGTCGTATGTAAGTATACTCTGACTTCCATTCAAGTCGAAGGTTCCAGCGGGGTGCATCGTCAAAATGAGTTCTATTGAAGCATTGAGAGATGGTACACCAAAGAGTGAATCAGGCGTGCGAATTTTGAGTGAGAGCGAGCCAGGAGCAATTGGAGATTCACAAATTTCAATTTCAAATGCAATGGATTCTGCAATCCCAAGACCAATCACAACAGATGTAATCATCGAAGTTTCGTCACCAGGTACTTCATATTCGACTACCATTTCTACAGGGAACAATGACAAAATTGCATGTGATAAATTCATCATTGTCTCCATATCAAAGACTGCTCCGTCATACAGTGCATCTCTAAAATGTGCTCGAGGGTCAACAAAGATGCCAAAGAGAGACCGTGCAACTAAGGCACCATCTGAAGTGCGTTGTGCAAGGTTGAGTTCGACACATATTGTCGCAAGAGGTGAATCAGGTGAGAATTTTCGTAAAAATAATCTTTCGACTAAAAGTTGCAAGATATTATCCAAAAGAAGCCCTGGAATCATTGGGAGAAGGTTGTTTTGAACATCGGAGGCATCAAGTAAATCAATCGACGTTGGCGGATTTGTATTCCATTGAAGTCCACTTGAGTTGATCCATGGCAAAGTTGGCAGTGAAGGTAAATCAAGGTGCAGTGAGAATGAGGGTTGGATGCCCATCGTCATAGTGGCCCCTTGGAACATCCCTAAACTGGCGACATCAGCGGTCAGTGTGAGTTCAACATTGAAATGCTCGAACCAAACTTCAGGCTCAAAGACTGGGATTTGGACAAATGAACTCAAGTCAAGCGGCCCGAGTGGGATGCCAACCATCCCAATCGATAAATCACCATACCGGCCAAGATTGACGTTGATTTGATACCCTTTGAACAACCCTGGTAATTTGAAATTGAGGTGGCCATCGAAAGGGTCATCTGGGTCATCAATATAGGTCATCCAAGGCGAAGATTCGGCTAAATGGTCGAACATTGCACGATTCGTTCTTGGTAATAATTTTCCAAAGTCAATATCTCCGTTCGCGTTGGTCATCAAGTCCAAAATGTATGCTTGAGGGTCTTGTACAAAGGTCAAAAGTGCTTGTCCATCGACCCACCAACGAAGTGTGCTATCTTGAGACTGAGGGATGATCTCACTCATTGTCGTCTTGTACATGAGTCCTAAAAGGTGCATTCCTTCAAAGAAGGCTTCCACCGCAGGGTTATCAATTTCAAGTGAGTATGTGGCCAAGAATGCATCAAGACATTCAACAGCACCTTCGAGAATAGTCTCTTGATTCAATACTATACGCCCTGGTATTGGAGCATCCCAATCCATGTGCCCTAGATATGAGGCATCGTTCAGGATGACTGACGTGTTCCATTCTTGTTGATTCCATGAAGCATCTACTTCTATAGAACGCAACCTATTGGTTTCTTCAGGGTGCCCAAATAGATATGTCTGGAAGTTGTTCTCATCTTGCTTCCACAACTCAGCTTGAACATGAACTGCAGGTGTGGGATGAACAATTTCAACATCCGGGTCGCTCGTGAGATTGACAGTAAGCAAGTCGAGTCGACATTTGAGGTCCATGACATGGCCATTTTCATTATCACCTCCTCCAATTGAGTTCATCTCAAACCGAATGCCAAAACCTGCATGAGTTGGAATTGCTTCTGGAGCAATATTTGGATTCAATGAGGTTTCAATCGATTCTGCCAACTCCCCAATGATTTGTACCAATGCTGGACCTGTTGTTGCTGATGAAATTTCTGATGATATTGCCATTGTTGGTATCATGTGTTTGACCCTCCATTCTTTGATAATTTCCGACCTGATGCAACATGGGTCATAAAGAAACGTTGAATCAATATTCTTAACATTAAGTCCATAATTAATGTCATTACATCACCAACCATTTCTGAATATCTCTCATGAATCTTGTTCGAACATCTTCCAACAGTTCTCGACGATGCTCTGGATTGTCCATGTTGTATTCGTCTTGAGATGCTTTGTATGATGTGGGTGTAATTGTGGGTCCAGAATGATCTGCATGCATGCCTTTGTAATCCTTTGACTCAACGTCGATGCAAAAAGTAAGGCCAAAATTTGCAAATCTATACGTGCCATTTTTATTAAATTTTGATGAATCTACTTTGTAGATTTGATATTCGAGATCTTCAAACCTATGGTCATTAGACAAATCGCGCAGCACTTCAATAGCGGATTTGTTTACTGACGTACTAATTGCTGTAATCGCCCGGACCGAAGACCAAACTGTGGATTTAAATTTTATTTCAACCTCGAGCGAAACTTTCAGACTTTTAAATTCGAGCGGAATAATTAATTTGGTGTATCTAGCATTTGTATTGCTATCTATTTCTGGTTTGTTGCCCATGAGTTCCCTTACTTTATTGAGGCTCTCCTTGTTTTCATCATCCGTGATTTTATCCATCAAATTACTGTTTTGAGATGCGAGATTGCTATATTCCATTTGGTCTTCATACAACATAATTTCAGCATGAATTGTTTTGGATGCAGACGAATCATACAATCTATAATTGATATCAGTCGCACCTGCTTCATCCGCTCCTCGCCTTTTCCAAGCATTTTCAGTTGTGTGCCCGCCTAAAATTCCTAATGTTACAAATACATTAGCAGCAAGTTCCACCTCAAAAATCATACCTATTTTGTTTTTATTTTCATGATAATCAAATGTGATGAAGCCACCTAGTTTTCCAGAAAAGCTAATATTAACACCTAAGTTGAACAAACTTAGATCTAGGTTAATGTTTGGTAAATCAAAATTCCAACCACCTATGGCTTGTGCTGAACCATTTAATGCTATGAGCAGGGTTTCACTTGCATATGACCGTTCAATAATATTTTGTACCTCAGTTGATTCAAAATATGATAGTGGTAATAGTGGTGCTGCCGAAGACATCAGGCCATAAGGTAGTACTTTCAACAACTGATCTTTAGAATCTTTACCCCCGAGCCTATCGGCACCGTAAAATTTGTATGTTCTTGTCCAGGTGAACGTTGCAGAAACACTCAAATTGAGCCCTAGATACATACCAACAGTAGATTCCGTTTTATCCTTATTCATATGTTTAAGGTCCTTACTCCATGCACATGTTCTCACTCCAAACTCGAGTCCAGCACCTATTGTAGTTTTCGAATCGAGTGAGTAATCTAACTCATTAAGGCGTTGTATTCTGTAACCCGCTGCTGATAATACTCTAAAACTCGCCTGTCCTTCAACTTTGACTTCAGCCTCCAGGCTATCGTTGTTTGAGTTTAATCGATTCACACCTTCAGTTAATCCCATCTTGTCCATCAGGATTTCTTTCCAGTTTTTCTCATGAACAATCCCCCCCCAATCGACCTGTTTTGCTACGGAATAATCCTTCCATTCGGTAGAATGTGGAGACAAAATTTCAAAAATTTCGATTGTGATGTTTCCATCCGGTTGTGGAGCATTGTATTCAGTAACTATTTCTTGGCCGAGTGTGATGTATAAATTTCCAGGAAGATAATTACTTTCTCGAGAAGGTAAATTTGTTGGACAAACCACCTTTGAATTCTTTTGATTTGATGACGAGCATGCGCAAGGAAAGACGTTACATTCTCTACAATTAGACAACCCCCTTCCTTTATTTCGCAGGAAGAATTCATCCCCTCCATTTAATTCGATTTCCAGATAGGATGTACCATTTTTATCACACCAACTTCCTATGTTGGGCAAGTATTTTCCGAGTGGAATATTCGAAAGGAAATAGCCCTCTGGGCCCCATATTTTTAAGCGAACTCTCCAACCATTGCATGGAATCATCTTGAATACAAAAGGTTCATTTTCAAATTTAAGTTGATGTCCTTGGTAACTATGTGCCCCACCAATCATGAAGTCTTCAAATGGGTTGTTGTATGATAAAATGTATTCATCTTCTGATAGTGATTCTGAAGTGGCGATAGATAACTTAGAGTGGTTTTCGAGCAATTGCCGAATGTTCGTCATTTCATTAATTTCTAGATTCAAATCGATTGTTTTGATGTGCATGAAAAGAGTATCATCGAACTTACCTGGCTGCTCGTAAGCATCTTCAGAAATCCCTGCATGTCGTATGAAAAGATTTTGAAGAACTCGAACACCGCGCCGAGTCTTCGTACATTCTTCGCCTGTGAGTTGTCCAGAAAATAGGCCCAGAGATTTGAGGTAAGCTTGCACGGCGGTAACTGTTTTATGGTCACTCATATCAATTTTCGAAATATTCGTGAGAGGCATATTTTCTAAATTTCCAGCACATATTTCGGAAATTGAGCAATAAAATTTCGTTCTCGTATCATTGGCCAAATTCCGCATTTGAATACATGCTGATGGATCATCTCCTCTCGTTTGCTTCGAGCCGCCATACGAACCAACGACCCAATCGCTTCCATTTTCTGCACCAGCAAAAATATCGACATGGACAACCTTTCCAGATGAATTTTTGAAAAAGACCAAATCTCCAGGTGAAGGTGAATGAGAGCGTCTAAGAATTCCGGATAGTCCTGCACATGTTCGGTCCTCCCAATTCAAAGAGGGGAATTGTTTGTTCATGACATGAATGACAAATCCAGAGCAGTCTGTTCCTTCCCCTCCATCGACTACAGGAGTATTTCCTCCCCAAAAGAATGGATCGCCAAGGTATGATTTTGCTAAGTTCACAACTTGGTGCCTCAATTCCAATTCTTGATTTCGAAATATGGCTGAATCAGCATTTTCAACGACTGCGGCGATTAGTTCACCTACAGAACTTTCTTCAGTTGAACGGTAAACATTGTGAATCGAGATGATAAGAGTTTCATCAAGAGCTTCTGTTCTTGATTGAGCAATGATATTACCATTCAAACTGATTGAAAACAGTTTAAATGAAGAACCTTCACTTTGAAAATTAGAGTCAATATCGAATTCGAATTCATCGCCCCCGACAAAGTCAAATTGCCGACAACTGTACATTCCGAAGGCATTATCCCTATGCGTGACCTTGGGAGTTTTACCATTGATTTTGGTGATACATTCGTTATTAAATGTTCCAAAAGATGACCCTGCTGGAGTAAAATTTCTACTTATATACGTCATTGATGTAAAACTTCTTGAAATAATTTTGAAACACATACGCACTTTGTACCCTTGGCGAATTCTTCCCTTGATGTAACCACTTTTGTACGAGCCAAAATCCCATACGTCATACAATGCAAGTTGAGAATATCCCTGGCAATTGTACCCGCTACCTTCAAACTTTTGTGTGTCGCTGATAACGTGATGTTGACCGTCTAAATGTAGAATTTCGAAAGGTCGATCATCAGTGTTACCTTCGGGAGGTGATTTGTAATACTCCCATGATTGGACAGGCATCTCAGTGAAATCGCTCATTCATGTTGACCCCCTAAATTTTGATTGATGAGTTTCCACTGCAATAGAATGTTCGATATTTTCTCGATGAAATCATTTCCTACGTTGAAAATTTCTCCTTCAGCAACATCTTGATATTGTTCAGTCAATGATTCAGCAATCGTTTTGTCATTGTCAATTTGGATTGCTCCAATGAGTCTTAAAACATGAAGAAAAATCAACGCTGGATTTGCAATTGAATCATACGATACCGAATTTTTGGCATGTGGGGTTCCTAATGTTACTGCTCCGAGTACATCATTTTCGGGTGGTAAAAGGAGGTTCAAATCTGCTGATGGGTTGAGTGCAAGATTTGCCCATCCCTCTGTGTAATATCGTACAGCGAGCCCGCCTACTCCGACACCTATGAGGAAGACTTTACCTTGGTTTGCATCGCATATGTGATCGACTACAGTTTTTACCTGGAGTGCCAGATTTTCTCTCATTTCGTCGAGAAGATTTGGATTCAATGATGGGTTTAGCGTATTAAATGTTGACGGAGTGCCAAATTCGCCTTGACAATTTAGAATATTAGTGATGGAAGAATTTTGTAGTTCTCCGAAATCAAAAATATGTTGTACTGAATTTTGAAGATTTAATGAAGTTGAAATCAATGAACTTGTAAATTCGACTCCTGAATCACCTAGCCATGATGGGAGAACAAAGAGGACAGAGTAATTTGTAGGTTGAGAATCGAGAATAGTCGCAATAAATTCTGAAATTTCAGTGGCGACAGAAGTAGTTTTCAGTGTGTTCAATCTACTTGCCCTATGTGCGTATTTTTGCGGTACATTTTTCCAATCCTCAGTAGCATTGGATTGACTTACTGTTGGAAGAATCCCATCTGAATTGTTGAGAAATTCATCGAATATAGAAATTAAAGATGTCAGTTGTTCAATACTCATATGCCCGATTGAATGCCTTGCTCTTGGATTTAGATTTTTTAATTGGTACAACAATGTGGCAAGGGAACTTTGCCAATCTAATGCTAAACTTTCAACCGATTCGACATCAAATGAGTGATTGAATACAGATTCAAGGAGTTGAGATATGTCCTCGCTCACCTGTTCGAAGATTTCAAGAATAGTCTCCCTCGGAAGGCCGTTTGGGTCAAGCCAAAAAATGAACTCAAATTTCGGCCAACCTTTTGGTTGAAGTCCAAGAGCCCATGGGTCATCATATGTGCCGGAGCCATCAATGACCCAAGGGATTTTTGGAAGTTTAATGTTAAATGGAGAGTTCGGATTATTTCGTATGTTGTGGTCGAAGTCGAGGTCGAAATCGATGTCAAAGTTAAAATCGAAATCAAACCAAGAACCATCTCGACTTTTTTGCTGGCGATGGCCCCCCCAACCCAAATCAGGTAATCGAAGGTCTGGCAAACTACCTGAGAGTAATCCATGAATCCATCGAAGTGCAGGGAATGCGAAAGGTTCTCCACTCTTTGATGAAGTGGAGAATAACTCTCTAAAAAACAATCGAAGCCCATCAAACGGATTGTCGACAAAGATTTCAAAATCAAGTTCTGGCCAGTCGAATGGCAATGAAAATGGTCCTAAGCCAAAGTTGTTCTCCGACATTCCATGGTAAAGTTTCCATAGGTCTGGCCATGGTGGTAGGTCGAAGGTAGGCAAAGAATATCCACCTCTTGAAATGAAATGTTCCAAATTAAGGTAAGGGAAATTGGAATCAATTTTGAAGAATCCTCCAAGAAAGAAACCAAACCGTCCACCTCGGGTTGTAAGGAATTGTCCGAATAAATTCTTGATTTGAGGGAGTTTCAAGAAGTTGCCAATATTCCATGAAGCAAAATGGCCTCCCATGCTCGGAAACATTTGTTGGAAAATAGTCGAGAAGTCAAACATTGAACCATCGAAATCGATTGAACGAATAGTTAGACTTGGAAGGTTGAAAAGCGTCGTTGATGAGCCTGATTTCAAATTGATTGACGGGAGTTGAGGGAGATTTAGGTATCCTCCAAGGTCAAATGGCCATTGAATAGAGTCAAATGACAATATTGGTAGCCATCCTCCGTTGCCATCAGGTCTTCGATGCCAACCCATGTCGATACCAGAAAAAGTGATGAACGACATATCGGGGAGGTGCAAAGACAATCCATCCCATGAAAGTCCATCTAATTGAGAAAAGTCGAAATTGGGCCCCACGACACTTGGCAACTGCAAAAAGAATTGGCTCAAATCAGGTAATTGACCAGTGCATTGCAAATCATCAAGTGTGATGTAATATCCATATTCTATTGATGGTGCCCTCTCCCACTCAAGCCCAAAGGATAGTTCCTGTAGAGTTACGGATATAGCCGAGTATGAAATGATTTTCATAGGCGGTCGCGATTCACCCACCATACTTCGACGCATTGATGCATCAAGATTTGCTCGAAGAGCCCAAGCGGAATTCGCCTCACTTACTGGAGGGAGATAGGAAGAAAATAAGACGAAATAGATTCCAATATCCATTTCAAGACGTTGTCCAATCAGAAGGTCATCAAAGCCGATGAACGGCAGAATCGTTAATTTATCATCATCACTGTTGTATTC
>Ga0255768_10007279_pt1 | contig 10403 bp, 10 predicted proteins | sample 071ome_33_FD_179983 | JGI IMG/M metagenome (GOLD analysis project Ga0255768, IMG submission 179983) | Coastal salt marsh microbial communities from the Groves Creek Marsh, Skidaway Island, Georgia - 071412AT metaG (version 2) | ecosystem: Environmental > Aquatic > Marine > Intertidal zone >...
TTAAAAACTTATCTATCGGTCTAAATTTTATTGATACTTATCACCGATCTGGTCTCTACCCTATTCCTCTACCTAGTGGAATTGGATTAGAAGCCTGCGGGGAGATTGAAGAGGTTGGTTCGGAAGTAAAATTATTTAAAGTTGGTGATCGAGTTACCCATGCATCAATGCCTATTGGTGCTTATGCTGAAAAGCAAATCATGCCTGAGGACAAATTGGTAAGTGTTCCAGATGGAGTTTCAAATGAAGTTGCTTCTTGTATTACTTTAAAAGGAATTACAGCAGAATATTTACTTCATAGAGCATATCCGCTCAAAAAAGGTGATAAAGTTTTATATCATGCAGCAGCTGGAGGACTTGGTCAAATTTTATGTCCTTGGGCTAATGCTATTGGTGCAGAAGTTATTGGAACTGTTGGCTCTAAGGAAAAAGAAGAGATTGCAAAAAAAAATGGTTGTCATCACGTAATAAATTATACTGAAAAAAACTTTGTTGAAGAGATAGAAAAAATTGTGGGTAAAAATGGAATAGATGTTGTCTATGATGGCGTTGGTTTAAAAACATTTGAAGGATCAATAGAAGTTTTAAAAATAAGAGGAATGATGGTCGCTTTTGGAAATGCATCTGGATATGTAGATACTATCGATGTAAAAAAACACATCAACACCAAAGGATTATTTTTTACAAGACCATCAATAGCTCATTACACTGTTAAAAGAGAAGAGTTAGAAGAGTCAGCTAAAAAAGTCTTTGACGCAGTTTTAAGTAATAAATTTAAAGTAGAAATTTCAAAAAAATATTCTCTTGATGAAGCTCAAAAAGCTCATGAAGATCTTGAAGCAAGAAAATTAACTGGTCCTGCTGTAATACTTCCTTAAGATAAATCAACATCCATATCAGACATATGCAGCTTAAGTGCATTAGTCGATATGTGAATTTCTCTTATGAAAAATAAAATTGAAATAATCATAGATAAACAACATGATCCAAAAATCATTCTAGCTACAAATAGTTCATCTAAATAAAGTGCAAAAACAGTAAGCATATTAAAAAGAAATCCAAAAGAGGCAAAAAGAATAGTCCATCGAAGCAAAGTTATTCTTCCACTTAAATTTATAAACTGTTTTTTCCATTCGGGAGGAATGTGTTTTTCATAAACGTGTTCATCATGAAGTTGTCTGATTAAGATACTTAATGAGTGAAATCGATTACTATAAACACTCATTAACAACGGTATTGCAGGAAACATTAAAGCTGTAACAGTGTAATCTATATTCATACGAATCAATTTGATTATGAATCTAGGCTTTGTTATTTACAAGTAAATTATGATAAACCAATTAAATCTTTTCATAGAACTTGTTAGACTAAAAAAACCAATTGGGTTTATGTTGTTATTTTGGCCATGTTCATGGGGTCTTACAATTGCATATGATTTTAATCAAGATCTAGAAAAATATTTTTGGTTTTTATTATTATTTTTAGTTGGAGCAATTTTAATGAGATCTGCAGGGTGTATAATTAATGATATTGTGGACTCTGATTTTGATAAAAAAGTTGAGAGAACAAAAAATAGACCAATAGCATCAGGCAAAATTTCAAAAATAAAAGCTTTTACATATGCAATGGTTTTATGTGGGATTGCATTTTTAGTATTAATACAATTCAATAAGTTTACAATTTTGATGGCTCTACTTTCAATGCCTTTGGCATTCACTTATCCATTAATGAAAAGATTTACTTACTGGCCACAACTATTCTTAGGTATTACTTTTAATTACGGGCTAGTGCTAGCTTGGATTTCAATAACTAATGAAATTTCTATTATTCCAGTTATTTTCTATTTAGGAGCCATATTTTGGACACTCGGGTACGACACCATATATGGATTTCAAGATATTAAAGATGATGAAATCATTGGCGTTAAATCTGCATCAATAAAATTTAAAAATGAACCAAAAAAAATATTATTTTTTAGTTACTTCTTTTTTGTCACATCGTTATTATTCATGGGTATTTTAATGGACTTTAAAATTCAGTATTTTTTATTTCTATCAATTCCTATGACACATCTTATTTTACAAGTTAAAAAACTTAACATTTCTTTACCAGATGTTTGCTTAAAAATTTTTAAAAGTAATAATTTTTTAGGATTATTAATTTTAATGAATATCTTAATTGGAAAACTACTTTAGAATGCAAACTAGCCATACTCTTAAAAGATTGTATCAAGATTATACCTCTAGTCATTTAACAAGTATATTAGCTGCTGCCTTCTTGTCAGTAATTGTTGCAGCAAGCACTTCAGCAATAGCTTGGCTTTTAGATCCTGCAATTGAAAAAATATTTTTAAATAAAGACAAAACATTAATTTTTTTAATTCCATTAGCAATAATCATAGCCTTTACTGCTAAAGGCGTTTCACTTTATTTAGCAAAAATATTAATGATTAAAGTTGGAGAGGAAATTAAAAAAGATATCCAAATAAATATGCTGGGCTCTTTTATAGATGCGGATACTCAGTTTATTGATAGCAACCATACAGGTAAATATATTTCAAACTTAAATTTTGACGTAATGCAGATTACAAAAATGCTATCTGAGGCTTTTTTAAATATATTTAAAGATGGTTTAACTTTAATTGGCCTCTTGTCCGTAATGTTTTTTCAAAATTGGAAATTGTCACTTATAGCAATTGTTATGATACCGTTGGCTTCTATCACTGCAAAAATCTTAGGTAAACGAATGGGAAAAGTAACGACTGAAGCTCAAGAAAAATCAGGAGATTTGAACCGATACTTAATTGATATATTCAAAAATCATAAAATAATTAAAATCTTTCAACGAGAGATTTTTGAAAAAAAAAGATCACTCAAATTTGTTAATGATCTTAAAGAAAAAAATATAAAAATTGCTTCTGTATACGTTAGATCGGCTCCTATAATGGAGTTTTTAACAGGTATTTTAATTGCAGTTCTAATCTTTTTCTCGGGAAAATTAATTTTTGATGGTGAATTAGGTATAAATAACTTTTTCTCATTTCTTGCGGCAATGATGTTGGCTTATCAACCAGTTAAAACTTTAACAAAAGTTAATATCTCAATTAGTCAAGGCCTATCAGCTGCAAAAAGAATTCTTCCAATTATAGATACAAAAAATAATATTGATGCCAACCTTGATAAGAAGAAGATAGAAATCACTAATGGAAATTTAGAATTTAAAAATGTAAATTTTTCTTACCAATCAAATATTAATTCCAAGGTTCTTGTTGATATTTCTGTAAAAATTGAGGGAAGGAAAATGACAGCCTTAGTTGGACACAGTGGATCTGGAAAATCTACATTTCTCAATTTAATACCTCGTATCTATGATCCTAGTTCTGGTGAAATAAATATTGATCATCAAGACTTAAAATCAGTTAATCTTAATTCTTTAAGAGAAAAAATTTCTATAGTTGATCAAAATACAACTTTGTTTGATGATACAGTTTTCAATAATATTAAGTATGCTAATCCAGATGCCTCTGAAGAAGAAATATATAATGCTGCTAAATTTGCAATGTGTGAAACATTTATAAATAAGTTGGATAAAGGTTATTCGACTTATATAGGGGAAAATGGAACTAGACTGTCTGGAGGAGAAAAACAAAGACTATCAATAGCAAGAGCTTTTTTGAAGAAAAGTGAATTCATCTTATTGGATGAGGCAACTTCAGCATTAGACTCTGAAACTGAAAAACAAATACAAATAGCTCTGGATAAATTACTTGTTAACAAAACTACCATAGTAATTGCACATCGATTATCAACTATACTGAATTCAAATAAGATACTAGTTTTTGATAAAGGTAAAATAATAGATAGTGGAAATCATGAAGAGCTTCTTCAGAAATCTGACCTTTATAAAAATTTTTATAATAAGCAAATTCAAAAATAAAAATGTTTGCTATCTATCAGTTTTTTATTAGCTTTATATTGCTTATTTCACCATTAATTATTTTGATTAGATTATTTAATGGTAAAGAGGATAAAAATAGATTTAAGGAAAAATTTTCCATAATTAATCACCAACCTATAAATGGAAAAACAATTTGGTTTCATGCAGCAAGTGTAGGTGAAATCATGAGTATAATTTCAATTTTAAAATATTATGAAAAAAAGCGAGAAATAAAAACAATATTAGTTACCACTACTACTTTGAGTTCAGCTAGAATAATTAAAAATCTAAAGTTTACTAAAGTAATTCATCAATTTTACCCCATAGATCATCTCATAATTGTTAAAAAATTTTTAAATCATTGGAAACCAAAAATTGCAATTTTTTTAGAGTCAGAAATCTGGCCAGCAATGTTTTATGCACTAAACAAAAAAGAAATTCCGTTGGTTTTATTGAATGCACGATTAACTGAAAAATCATTTAATCGATGGATGATTTTAGAAAATTTTGCAAAAAAAATATTCTCATTAATAAAAAAAACATTTCCTCAAAATCAACAAACAAAATTTTTTTTAAAAAAACTAGGGATCAATAAACAACAGCAAGTGGGAAATTTAAAATATATTGAAAATAAAAATGAAACTAAAAATTTATCAAATAAAAAAATTTTAAAAAATTTATCAAAATATAAAATCTGGGTGGCTGCAAGTACTCACTCTGGAGAAGAACTTCTAGCTGCAAAAGCACATATTTTGTTAAAAGAAAAACAAAAAAACTTAATCACTATAATTATACCAAGACACATAAATAGAATAAATAAGATTATTGATGAAATTAAAAATCTAAATCTAAAAATAACAACTTACAGTTCAAAACAGAAAAATTTTAAAGATACTGACATTTATATTGTAGATGCCTTTGGTTTATCTAAGAATTTTTATGAAATATCACCAACGGTATATCTTGGAAAATCTATTTTACATAAAGGTGGGCAAAATCCTTTGGAGGCCTCTAGGTTTAATTGTAATATTTTGCACGGGCCAAATATTGAAAATTTTCAAGATATTTATAATCACTTAAATAAATTAAAAATTTCAAAAAAAATAAACTCTCTAAATGATTTAGTATCTAATATTAAATTCAAAAAAAATTATTCGGCTTCAGTGAAACTTAAAAAAATAAGCAATAAGATATTTAAAAAAACCATTCTAGAGTTAGATAACCATATAAACTGATGTATTTTAAAAAGCCAAAATTTTGGGATGAAAAATTTAGTTTAATTTCTTATCTTTTGTGGCCTCTTACTTTTTTATTAAAAATAAATAATTTTTTTCGACATCACAAAAAAAAAGCGCTCTCAAATAAAATTAAAACAATCTGTATCGGAAATATATATATTGGCGGCACAGGAAAAACTCCCTCAACGATCAAGATTTATGATTTAATCAAAAAAATTAAAACTGTTAGAACAGCAAAAAAATATTATTCATCTCAAAAAGATGAAGAGATTTTACTAAGAGAAAAAACAAAATTTTTAACGGCAAATAATAGAAAAGAAATTGTAAAATTAGCTATCAAAAAAAAAATTGAAGTAGTTATTTTTGATGATGGACTACAAGATGGGCAAATTGACTATAATTTTAAAATTGTATGTTTTGATGCTGAAACTAATATAGGAAATGGATTTTTAATCCCTGCGGGACCCCTTAGAGAAAATCTTGATAGTTTAAAAAAATATGATGCAGTTTTGATTAAGTGTAATGATCAGGGCCCGCATTTTCTTTCAAAATTAATAAGAAAACATAGCTCTAAAATTAAAATTTTTACTTCAAATTATAAAGTTGCAAATTTAGATAAAATTAAGAGACATAATAAATATTTTATTTTTTCAGGTATTGGAAATCCAAATAGTTTTGAAAAAATTTTAAAAGAAAATAAGATTAAAATTGGTGGTAAATTAATATTTCCTGATCATTATTCTTTTACAGATAAAGATATTCAAAATATCATAAATAAAGCAAAAAAAGATAAAGCTAGTGTTTTAACTACTGAGAAAGATTATGTTAAAATACCAAAAAAATACAAAAAACATATCCAATATTTAAAATTGAAATTAATTATTCATAAACAACAAGAATTAATGAAATTAATAAAGCTTAAAATTAAATGATAAAGATTAAATATTTCATTCAATTCATTTTAATATTATTTCTATTTAGTTTATTTAAGATTATTGGTATTAACAAATCGTCTAAACTATCTGCACAATTATTCTTATTATTGGGTCCTTTTTTTAGGTCCAAAAAAATTTTTCAAAAAAATATAAAAAAAGTTTTTCCTGAAATTAAATCAGATCAAGAAAATAAAATTTTTAAAAATATGTGGCATAACTATGGAAAGATGTTTGCTGAATACATGTTTATAAAAGATTTTAGATATTCAAAAAAATTTGAAGAAAATTTAATTATAGAAAATTTTAGTATTTTAGAGAAAATCAAAAAAGATAAAGAGCCAGTAATATTTATATCAGGTCATTTTAATAATTTTGAACTCATGGCAATGCAAATTGAAAAAGCAGGGATCAATTTAGCCGCTATTTATAGACCATTAAACAATATTTATCTTAATCCAATTATGGAAGAAATTAGAAAAAAGTATATTTGCAAAAAACAAATTAAAAAGGGTATCTCAGGAACAAAACAAATCTTAAAAGAATACAAAAACGGGGCTTCTATAGCTCTAATGATTGATCAACGAGTATCTGAGGGAATATTATCTAATTTTTTTGGCCAAAATGCTTTAACTACAACAATACCCGCCCAATTTGTTAAAAAATTTAACACAAAAGTTGTTCCAATTTATATTGAAAGATTAAATAATAATAAATTCAAAATAACAGTCCATGATATCATTGAGTTTGATAATGCTCATGATATTGAAACCATTACATTTAAACTTAATAAAATTTTAGAAAATATGGTCTTAAAAAATCCAGCTCAATGGATTTGGACACACGATAGATGGAAGTAAATTAATTGTTCTCACTTTCTCTTTTTTGATGAGCTTCAACATAAGAATAATATGCCTCCTGTAAATCTACATTCCAATAATTTAGGTTTTCCAAAGAAATTTTTTTTCCAGAAATTGCGCAAAGAACATGATCTCCTTGTTCAATAATTTCAAAATTATTTGGTAAATATTTTATTTTCGCTAATTTTTTGAGCATTTTTGGTTTATAAGTTATATATGAATGTTGCAGTAATAGGAAGTGGTGGAAGAGAACATGCTATTTGTGAAAGCATTATAAAATCTAAAAAAATCAAAAAATTATACTGTATACCGGGCAATGGAGGGACTGCATCAATTGCTCAAAATATCAATATTGATTTATTAAATTTTAGAAAAATTAGAGATTTTATAAAAGAAAATGAAATAAGCTTAGTAGTAGTTGGCCCTGAAAAGCCATTAGTGGAGGGAATTACAAATTATTTAGAAAAATATAAGATTAAGGTATTTGGTCCTAATAAGTTTGCTTCTAAACTTGAGGGGTCTAAAATTTTTACAAAAAATATTTGTAAAAAATATAAAATTCCAACTGCAAAATTTGAGGTAAAACAAAATAGAAGCCAGTCACTAAAATATATTCAAAACACGAAATTTCCATTAATTATTAAAGCGGACAACCTTGCTTCAGGGAAAGGAGTATATATTTGCAAAAATCCACTAGAAGCCAGAAAAGCAATAAATGAAATATTTAATGGTAAATTTGGAATTGCAAAAAAAATACTCTTTGAAGAATTTTTATTGGGTGAAGAAATGAGTTATTTTATTATCAGTGATGGTTTAACTTTTAAATACTTTGGTAGCGCTCAAGACCATAAAAGAGTTCTAGAGGGTGACAAAGGTAAAAATACTGGAGGCATGGGTGCATATTCTCCGTCAAGACTTTTTTCAAAAAATTTAGAAAAAAAAATAATTGAGAAAATAATAAAACCAACATTAAAAGCATTAAAAGATAAAAAAGAAAAATTTAAAGGATTTTTATATGCTGGACTTATGATTAAAAACAACGAACCTTATTTAATTGAATATAATGTTAGAATGGGTGATCCAGAATGTCAGACTATCCTACCTAATTTAAAAAGTGATTTTTTAGATATTTTAATTGCTTGTTGCAGAAATAAACTTTCAGAGAAAAAAATTAAATGGCATAACAAAAAGAGTATTTGCATCGTATTATGTTCTAAAGGATATCCGGATAAATTTAAAAAAAATATTGAGATAAAAAAATTAGAAAGAATTAAAAAGAAAAAAAATCAATTTATTTTTCATGCAGGAACCTTCAAAAAAGAGCAAAGTTTCTTTTCTACCGGTGGCAGAGTGTTGAATTTTGTGTCCACATCCATGAATTTAGCAAAATCTAGAGCCCAAGTTTTAAAAACATTAAAGAATTTAAATTGGCAAAATGGTTTTTTTAGAAAAGACATTGGATATAAAGTTATTAATAAATGAGAATAATAAGTGGTGATTTAAAAGGACAAAAAATCTCACTTCCAAGAGACAGTAATACACGTCCACTTAAGGATTTGGTAAAAGAGTCTATTTTTAATATAATAAATCACTCAAATAAATTTTCTGTATCTATCGAAGGCTCCACAATACTTGATTTATTTTCAGGCGTAGGTTCTTTTGGGATTGAAGCTTTATCTAGAAAAGCTAAGGATGTGACTTTTGTTGAATACTATCCAAAAGTTTTACAAATATTAGAGGCTAATATTGATAAGTTTAAATTAAGAGATAAATGTAAAATTTTAAAAACAGATATATTTGAAGACAAGTTGTATGAGGAATTAAAAAAAGAATTTAATCTAATATTTATTGATGCTCCTTTTAAGGAAAAAAGAATAGATCTAATAATTAACAATATTAAAAAAAATAATTTATTAAAAAAAGGTGGAATAATTATTCTCCACAGGCAAGTTTCATTGGAAGATAATTTTGGAACAACTTTTAATGTTATAGAGTATAAGAAATATGGAATTTCTAAAATTATTTTTGGAAATTATTTTTGAGCAAACTGCTTTTTTGTTTCAATTTTTATTAATTCGACTGCAGGCTGATTGAAGGGATTTACACCCAAAGCTCTACCAAGCAAAATTGTTTCAAGTATAAAATAGCAAAATAATCCACCAATTGAATTTTCATCTCTTTTAGAAACAACAATGCTTCTAAAAGGTAGTTTTTGTTTATAAAATACTTTTTGTGTAGCTATAGATTGTTTTTCAAGAATTTGATTTACAGTTTGGTCTTTCAGATAATTATGAGTTTCATGTAATAGTCGTGATTTCATAATTTTAGTTTTATTTACTGGAGAATTTTTGCTGAAAAAAAAAGTATAGAAATTGTTTTTTTTACCTTCCAAATAATATTGCATCAAACTATGGTTATCTTTTGGCATTGTTGAAATAATTGGCAAAATCCCTTTGTTTTGTTTTCCCAAACTCTCCGATACTAATTGTTGGTACCATTCAAACAAACTATTTGCTTGAGAGTCATAATTAATAATAATTGAATTATAATTTTTTTTGGAATAATTTAAAATTGCATTCGTATTCATTATAAGCGAATTTAAAAATTTTTTATCTTTTATTATGTCATTTAGTTTTCTAAAATTAGAAGCTTTAAAACCCATAAGTTCAGCAGGAAACATTCCAGTTTCAGATAATACAGAAAATCTTCCTCCGATAAAATTGTTGTGATGAATTATTTCAGATTTAAGTTCTTTGGCTAAAATAGAAAGGTAGTTATTTCTATTTTCTGTTAAAAAGATTTTTTTATTTTTAGATTTTACAAAGATATTAATATTAACAATTGTTTCTAAAGTATTTCCAGATTTTGAAATTATTAAATCTAAAAAATTTTCTTTTTTATTAAATGGAGTTTTTTCATCTATATTGTCTATGAAATAAAATTTTTTTTTAATTTTTTCTTTTAAAAAGTCATAAATTGCTTTTGCTCCAAGTATAGAACCACCCATTCCAAAAATTCTAACATTTTGCTTATCAAGTTTATTAACTAATTTTTTATAATTGTAATTATTTTTATATTTGTTCCCCAAAGATAGTATTAATTGGCTTTGATCTTTTAAAAGGCTAGATAAAATTCTTAAAATATTTTTATTTTTTTTTTTATATTTAAAATTTTTTATTTTTTTTTTTTGTGAAATCATTCACTTATTTTTTAATTTCTTTTAATATCAAACTTTCAATAGAATTCGATTGAGTTTGATTTTTATCAACCTTTGTTTCTTTTTCTTTATTTGAGCCTTTTAACAATTTTTCTAAACTAGATGTTTTTTTACTCTCATCTTTGTTATTTTCCTCTAAAACTGTATTTGGTAAAGGTAATTTTTCAAAATTAGGAGGCATTGTTAGTGGTTGTTTTTTTTGAACAAGAAACTCATCCGT
>Ga0255768_10007286_pt1 | contig 10399 bp, 8 predicted proteins | sample 071ome_33_FD_179983 | JGI IMG/M metagenome (GOLD analysis project Ga0255768, IMG submission 179983) | Coastal salt marsh microbial communities from the Groves Creek Marsh, Skidaway Island, Georgia - 071412AT metaG (version 2) | ecosystem: Environmental > Aquatic > Marine > Intertidal zone > Salt...
AAATAACTTCTATGTTTTTCTAATTCGTCTTTATAATGTATAGGGACAGATAGGGGAGATATACAATTTTCAGAATATATTTTGTTTAAAAACTCTTTTTTATCACCAGATGCTTTAAACCGGTTTCTTTCTTTTAATAGAGTTTCTGTATCCATATCTTTAAACTCTTTGCTACTTTCATATCCGATAGTCCATATATCGGATGTATAGTAATGTGTTTTTCTCCATTTACCATTTTCACATAGTTTAAAATTAATTCTTAAAAACATTCTATTATTTTTACTGTAAAACTCAATATTTATAAGTTCTTTCATAAAAGATTTTATTTTTTTATACCTATTAAATAAGCTTACTACTTCGTGGTGACTCCACAATAAGTCTATATAACTCATATTATGTATTAACTGCTCTGCATTTGTTGGTGGTATAGAATACAAGTTAAATAATTTATCATATAACTCATTAAAACTATATACTGTAAATATTATGTTAGTCATTTCTTTCCTCTTCCTATTTATATATATAAGCAAAGCTTTAAGTATGTTTGCTATATTATATAACAACTTATTATATAGTATATACAACATTATAGAAAGCCGCTAAAACCCCTCTAAATGTTATGTATAAATATACACAACATACTTAAAGACATCGTTATATATAAGAGTAGGAATAGAGAGATGTATATGTTCCAAGTAAGTTCAGGCAGTAATAAAGTAGCAGCCCTTATGGATTACCTCCATAAACTGCATACATATAGTCAAGATAAAGCCGCTATGTATGATGATATACCAGAGATGACTGCACCTATATACTCCCTTATAAAGAAGATGATGGGTATGGAAGTAATAGAAGCATCTATTACATATAACTCATCATTACCAGAAGATAAGAGAGTAGCATTCATTTTTGAGTATATTGAAGATGAAAGACCTAAGAAAACGACCAGAAAAACCTATCTACATAGGGACGAGATAGGGATGAACCAGAGCGACAAAATAGCATATTTTGACTTATCATTAAAACGCATAGAAAAATTTAAGAAAAATAACAATATATAATATATAATATATAATACAATATAATCTAAATAATAATATACATTATATTATTATAATATTTTTCTTATTGTATATTATAATAAATAATAATGAATAACATTAATGAAAATTATTTAAGTAGAATAGGTATAAGTAACTTAGAGAATATCAGATTTAATAGACTACATAATAAATTTAATACATTTCAATCTCAAACAGCCGCACCTAATGTAAATGATGGTACTTTATCTACTTATGTTGTTAATGGTGAATTATATTTTTCAAATAATCAATTAACAGAAGGTGGAAGTATTACAGGTGGAACAGGTACTATTTCTGATAGTCCTTTTACTATAACTAATGGAACTATTACACAAAAAACAGCACAACCATTACAATTACAAAATCAAGCAATAAGCAGTATTTCATCAATAGATACAGCTACTATTACTGCAACAACTGGAACAATTACTAATTTTTTTGCTACATCAGGAACAATTACTAATATTTCTGGAACAACAGGAACAATTACAAATTTAGCACCAGAAACTATTAATTTATTCGGAAGTACTAGGACAATTAGCAATGTAGCAGGTATTACATTTAGTGGATTATCTACTTATATTAATGGTTTAAATAATTTAACATTAAGTGGAACTATGGCATCATCTATTACATCAACGGGAACAATTACAGCAACTGTTGGAACTATTACTAATTTATTTAGTTCTACAATTACTACTGATACATTAAATTTAACTAATTTAACTATATCTACATTAAGTGCAGATGTAATTACTACTGGTTATTTAGGTTCTACATCATCTACTATTAGTGATTTAATTACAAATAAAACTGTCGCAACAAATGCTACAATTACTGATTTATATACTGATACTATCAGAGGAAAAACAGGAGCAGCTATAAATTTTCCAGAAAATTATGCTATTGTAGCACACGAGATACAAGTAAATAATAATAGTGCAAATGCTCCTATTTATTCTAATGAATATTATGTAGGGACAAAGGGTGATAATCCCATACCATTAGGTTCATACGTACAGGGACAAATAGGTACAGTATCTAATAAATCATATACTAATTTTTTTGTATCACCAGTATCATATTATTTTAGAGATTTAGAATTAAATAAAGGGAATTTAGGAACTTTATCAGGGTTGACTACTGATGTTTTACAAGTAGAACAAATAGCAATAATGAATAATGTATATTGCGAACAATTTTATTGCAGTAGTGATGGTGGGGACTTGTTTGAATTTTTTGATGCAGCAGGTAGTTTATTAATGAAAGCAGGACAAGCTTACGCAGATTATACACTTGCTAAAAAAATGTTAAAAATAGGTGCTACTGCTTTACTTGCAATAGGAGCTTTATCAGTAGCAGGGAATATTATTTATAATATTGCAACAGAAAGTAGTCAACCCAGTGCATCAGATTATTTAGATATGGCAGAAGAATATGGGTGTAAAGATAGTAGTGGCTCATTATCTTTTACTATTTTACAAAATCCTATTGGTGTACCAGATAATAGCAGAACAGTCTACACTTTTGCTTACAACCCAGGCTATGGTAGATTAACATCAGGTGGGTACGTACAAACTGAAATGGCAGAGGATGGAATAGGAAGCGGGCCAGATACTGAGTTTGCAGTATATGGTATAATTAATGGACACGATAAGCAAAGAAGTATAGAATTTAATCAGTATGATAGTGTAAGCCAGTGGAACACAGGAGCAAAGCAGGGAGTAAATGGAGCAGGTGTTACAAGGGTCGGGTCACAGATGTGGAATAGAAGACTTGTAGCAATTGATACTTCTACTATCTCGGGACAGTTTCAACCCAGATTAAGGTTTCATCACGAAGACAATCAAATAGCATATTTATCAGATATTACTCATACATTAACGGATTACTGGGAAATATCAGGTGGTTACTTGCAACCTAATGCAAATTCAGGAGTACAGGGAAAAATACAAATTAATAGTAATAATATTAATTTATATGATGATGTTTATTTATCAGATGGAAATAATTTTAACTTCGTAACTGCTACAAAAGGTCAAATATCATATAATGATACTGCTAAAACATTATCATTTAGAAATGGAGATAATACAGGAGAATTTATTTTTAATGATTATTTAGATAATGCAAGATTTAAAATAGATACAGCAAATAATAGAATAGAAATCCCACAAGGAAATTTATTTTTTCAAGAAAGCGGAGACCAGAATATTTATAAAGCAGGAACAGGTACACTATCATTACAATATAACGGCAGTATTACTGCATATATGGAAAGTGGGAAAGGTTTAAGTGTTCCTAATGCTATGTATTTTGATTATACAGGAGGTGGAACAGGAGCACCACCAGGTGGAACATTATCAGGATTATATAGAGTAGGAAATGCACCAGATGACTTTTTAAATTTTTCAGGACATAAAATAGCAGATTATAGATATGGTACTACAAGTTTAGATTTAGAAACTCCTAATTTATGGGTTAGAAGTGGTTATATTTATTTTGATGAAGCCCCTAACTATACTACTAATACAGCATATATACAGGAAAGCGTACAAAATTTAAAATACCACGTAGAAGCAAATAAAACACACAGTTTTGAAATTGGTACATCTCCTTTAATAGATACTATAATGCAAGTATCAACAGCAAAAACAACTATAAATAATGATTTATATTTAGATGGTAATGGTATAGAATTTAATGCTACTGGAACACCAGCAACAATTACAAATAAATTATTTAGAAATGGAAGCGATTTAATTTTTGAAACAACTACTTTAACAAGTACAACATCTCCATTTTTTACAGAAGCAAATGGAACTGCTACTAGTGCTAATTATGATTTTAAATTTAGTCAAAATTTAGAAGTAGAAGGAACATTATCTAATAACTCTCAATATGTATATTTAGGAGCAACATCTGGTGGAGGTCATAATATGGTTTTTGACCTACCAGCAAATAGTAATAATTCTCAAATAACTATAAATTCAGGACAAAGATTTATTAATTATAATGCTAATACTGATAAAGGTTTATATATATCTCATCAAGGAGGAACAGATAGTGAAAATAACATCCAGTTCCAGTTACACGCAAGTCCCACAACTTATGTTAAAATTACTGATACAACTACAACTTTTTCAAATGATATTGATGTAGCAGTAGGAAAAAATTTAGATATAAACAGCGGAACTTTAACTGTAATAGGTCAAATGGATATAAAAAACACATTTAAAGTTAGAAGTTCTAATATTGCTACTAATGTTACAGATTTTGCTATGTCTGATACTACTGCTACTTATTCATTAAGTGGTGGAAGTAATCCAGATACATTTTTATTTAAAGATTATAATAATGATAATGTAATGCAAGCAAAGAGAAACGAATTTAGAATTTATAATAGTGCAGGAAATACTTCTCTTATGGTACAAAGTGCTAATGTTTCTATATATAATCCATTAGATGTAAATGAAATTTATAGCAGAAGTGGTACAATTCTTGAATTAGGATTAGCAGGAACTACAAAGATGTCTATTAATACAACAGGTAGAGTAGAAGTAGCGGATACTATGAATATTGGTGGAACAGGTACGCAATATGCAACCTTACAAGTTGATACTGGAATTAGCACAGCAGGTTCTACATTTACAACATATTCATATTATTTTTATAGTGGATTAGCACCAGCTTCTTCAAGCAGTCAATTAGGAACAGGTAGTTATTCATTAGGAATACACGTCAACTCTTGGGTTAATGCTTGGGGTTATATCACATTTTCAGATGAAAGAATAAAGAAAAATATTAAACCTTGTGATTGTGGTTTAGATGCTATTAATAAATTAAATGTTGTAGAATTTGAATATATAGATAAAACAAAAGAAAGTGGAGAAAGATGTGGGTTTATAGCACAAGAAGTAGAGGAAATTCTACCACACAGTGTTAAAACTACAACTAACTTTATACCAGATTATTATAAAATAGTAGAAAAAATTAGCGATGATTGTATAATATTAGATGAAAATCACGGTTATAATATCGGTGATAAATTAAAATTAATAAATGAAGACAGAGAATATACTATTTTAATTAATAATGTAGACTCACAACTTATTTATTATAATGTTGTTGGTGAAAGTGGAACTGTTATTATACCAGATGTGAATAATAAATACTTCTTATATGGAAAAGAAGTGAATAATTTTAAACAGATTGATAATGAATATTTAAATGCTATTAGTATAAAAGGAGTTCAAGAATTATTTAGAAAAAATGTAGAATTAGAAACTAAATTAAAAAATCTATGTTCTAAATTAGGATTTTCCTTTGATGAATTATAAAAGTTTTTTTGTTTTTTATTTTTTATTTTTATATAATTTATAATTATATAAAGTCATTAGTCATTTTGTCATTATGAAATATGTAGACTATTTATTAAATACTTTTTTAGAATGTATGGATATTAGAGAAGTTATTTTTTTTATAATGTACTTGTATGTTATTTTAAAAAATAAAATTATAGAATATTACGAGGATTATAAAAAAATAAAATATGAATAATATATAGTTAAAATGAAAGAATTAATTGAAACTAAAAATATTTTTTTAGATAGTAGAAATAAAACAGTTGGTAATTTTTATGATTATACATATAGTTTAAATAATGGTGACCCTTTTTTTTCTTGTGATAATAGTGAGAAAATGATGGTTAATTTAACAACATTCCAGTTAAATAATGATTTTTATAATATGACTTCTACTAATAATCAGTTTGGAATTGGTATTAATACAAAATTAAACCCTTCTACTAATCCATTACTTGGAGCTAAAATATCATTTACAGAGGGATATTATGATGTATATAATTTTATTGAAGAAATGAGAGATATAATGAGTACTGAAATTAATGATACATTCGGGGATTATGAGGGAACTTATGAATTTACAGTAAATATTGAATACATACCTAATACTTCTAAATTAAAATGGACTATAACAGCAACTAATAACTTTTTTAGCACTTATAATATGTTTTTTCTATTTAAAGATACTGTTATGGAAGCAGGTGGAGATTTAGAATTAACAGGTGTACCATTAGCATTTTTAGGTTTTTCAAGTGTAGACAGAAGACCAGCCGTAGGAGATGGTGGAATTATTAATAGTGATGTACCTATTAATATGGTATTACAACCTACTATTTTTGTAAAATCTAATTTAGTAAAAGATAATAAAGAATATGCTAATGATGGTAGTACTCAATTATTAAGAGTATCTAATACATTATGCATAATTGATATTAATGTACCTAAATTATCTAACATACAATATACAGATTATAATAATAATTTTGAAACAGAAGCAATTAAATCTATAAATGAAATTAATTTTAGGTTCGTAGATGAAGATAATAATATTATAAATTTTAGAAGTGATAGTAGAATATCATTAAAATTTACTAAATATAAAGACAATCACGAAATAGTAAATAATATTAAAAAAATATCTGAATTAAAGGAAAGTGAATTATTATTTAGTCAGATGACAACATTATTAGCACAAAGAGAAGAACAAAGAGATATAGATGTATTAGAAGAACAAAGACAAGAAGAACAAGAAGAATTAGATACAGTTATGGAAGCAGAGGAGTTAATTAATGAGGAAAATATAGAAAATGAATAAATAATATTATAAAATAAAATATATTATTATTATAATATAATAATAATGAATTCTTTACAATCAATTAATAATATTCAACCAGATTATGATGAATATGTAATATCATTAGACAGTGCTAAAAGAGATGGAGGAGATTTAAATGCACCATCATTTAAAGTAAATATAAGTGGTATGGTAGGAAATCCAGAAATATATGATACTAATCATATTTATTTAGTACCATTACTTTTTTACGCAAAAGCTCCACATAATGCAGGTACTGTAATAGTTAATTATGAAACGCAATATTACGAAGTAAGATGCAATGAAGTAGTTATAATGAACCAGGTAAATAAAGATTACTCACATAATGTAATATGTAGGGGCTTTATTGAAGGTGCAATCCACGGAAATATGGCAATATTAAAATATGAAAATTTAGATAATGTAAATAATAAATATTTAAGAGTAGACCCACAAATATTAAACAATAATGAATTTACAATTGAATTATATGATATAGGAAATGAAAGAATTAATTTAAATAGTAATACAGCCGCAGTAGATAGAACTTTTAAATTACAATTTAAAATAGTATTATTTAAGAAACCTAAAATTTAATACATATAATTAATTAATAATTTATACAATTTTTTATAATAAAATATTATAAAAAAAAATATCTTTATAGAATATATAAAAAATTTTATTATGGAAGTTGTAAGAAGTTTAAATTATTTTATTAGAAGGTTTGAATGCAACAGAAAAAATATGAGATTAAACATTCAATCAGGTTCATCCTTAGCACCTAACGATTTAGTCCGCATTCAATTACCCAGCAATGCATTAATTGATTTATCTACCTTTCAATTAACAAGTGATTTAACAGTTACTAACTCTGGAACTGCCGGTTCTTTATCTGCTTGTAGAATTACAGGTACTCACAATTTAGTTAAAAGATGCAATGTCGTTATTGGTGGTGTAAATGTTGGTTCATCTGATAATCATTTTGGAAGAGTTAGAAATGCTTGGAAAAGAGCAAGTTACTCCTCTGATTGGAATGATAGTAACGTAGCATCTAATCAAAATTTACAAAGAGCAGACACTAATTCAGCCGTATCTGTTTCAACAGATGAATTAAAAGGTTCAGGACATCGTTCTTTTGATAATTGGGCTTTATCTGGTATGAATATTAATGGAAGTGGTATTTTAGATACTGCAACTTTTGGTGATTGTAGTATTGAAATACAGTTTGATAGTAAATATGCATTAAACGGGCCTATTGCAGGTGATGCAGCAAATACTGTTGATTGGGCGGGTTCTAATTTAAGAGCATATGTAGACTGCTTATTCTTACCTAATGGAGATTACGCAAGTGCTTTAAAAGACCGCCTTGAAAGCGGTGGTGAAGTTAGAGCAATTGTACCTAATGTTGTTTCATCAATTCAAAAAAATAGCTCAGCTAATGAATTTAATATCTCTACACAATGCTTAGCAGGTGTACTAGTAGCAGGTTTAGTACCAGGTTACGCAACAGATTTTAACCATAGATACGCAGCTTGTGAAGCAGACGGTACTCCATCAACACCAGCACAATTAGGTTCTAAAAATTATCATTTAGAAATAGGAAGTGAAACCTATCCAGCATACGGTAATGTAAATGATGGTAGAGATGGTGCAAATATGACCCGTTATATGGTTGGTAAATCATCACCATATAACTATAATCAATTATACCACACACATACAGCAACTGGAACATTAGCACAAGCAGTTCAAGCTAAAACACAAACAAGTTATGCAGCACAAAACTTTATTGTTGGTTTTGATACTTCATTAGAAGGTTTAGGATGCTTACACGAAAGTAAATTAATGTCAGGTGTTTCTACACAAGGTGGAAACTCAGTAATCAGATTTATCTCTAACGAGTTTGACGACGACCAGTACTGGCTTTTTGCAGGTTTATGTGATAGTGAATTAATTGCAAGAAGAGGACAAGTTGTAAATTTTGTAGCATAAATAATTATTATTTATCGTTTTTTAATTTTATTTTTTTTTGTTATTATAATATATATTATATTGTAATGGATACGTGGAAAAATAACATAAATCAAAAAGCTATATCTAAAAATAAAAGAATACAGAAATCAGTCACTGAATATATGGAAAAAGACCCCGATTTTTGTTATACAAAACCAGAAATGGCAAAATTTTTAATAAATAAAATAGATTTTGAAGATGGTGATATTGTAATGGAGCCGTGCAAAGGTAAAGGTGCATTTTATGATAATCTGCCAGATAATGTATTAAAAGAATATTGTGAAATAGATGAAGGTATAGATTACTTAGATTATGAAGGAGAAGTGGATTATACTATTAGTAATCCTCCTTTTGTCCCACGAAAACTATTCTGGGGTTTTCATTTAAAAGCTATGAAAACTACAAGAAAAAAAATTTACTGGTTGATAAATAGAGGATGGGTTGATATATTTACTCCTAAAAGATTAGAAGAAATGAAAAAATATTATGGTTGGTATATGCATAAATTTACAGTTGTATCTGATAAAAGGTGGTATGGTAGATATTATTTTATTGAATTTTCAAAAGAACCTAATGAAATTTTTGATTGTAATGAAAGAGCATTTTAATTTTATTTATTTTTTATTTTTATTTTTATAATTCTATATGTTTATAAAATTTATAAACATATCTGAAAGATATGAAAACATTTAAGTTTTTTTAACAAAAAATGAGGTTTAATAAATATATTTATAAAATGACTTCAAGTGATATACACAAATAAAATAAGTGAGGTATTAATAAGTTCTGGTAATAATTAAGAGTGTTCTAAACAGAAAATCAACAAAATAAACCCTTAAAGGGTCGCGGGGGTGATAGTCACCCCCTAATTAATAATTAGATTTTATTTTTATATACTTTTTAATTTTTCTATATATTTATTTTTTTAAGTTGTTGAAAATGGAATATTAGGTACTGGTTTTGGTTTTAATTGCATACTGATTACTGGGTCTTCTCCTTCTGCAATCTGAGGTGGATTATTATATTGAGTATTAGATGGATTAAATACAGGTAATCCTAATGATGCTCTGTAAAAATGGCTTTCTGTATTATTTTTTTCATATGTTGGAGGAAAAAATTGAAACTGTCTTTTATCTGGCATTTTTAACTCTACTGTTTCTATTTCTTGGTTACTGTCTTGGGTTTCCGCAGTTAAAGGTCTTATATACCAGGTTTGGGCGTTACTTGATTGATTAAATGTAAATTTATTATTTAAAAATCTTTGTTGCAATGACATATTTTATATTATTACATTATATTTTTTAATTCTTCTTTATTGTTATAAAATTTTATATTTTTTTTATTAAAATTTTTAGAATAATTTAAAAAAGTTTTAGTTGTTATATGGTTTTTCATACTATCTAATGATGCAAATGTTTTATATGTAATACCTTTAATTTTTATTATAAAATCTTTTTCTTTTGATTTTTTTAATTTTTTTTCTGCTAATCTTCTTAAATCTTCTTTTGTTTTTTCTATTTCTTTATCATTTCTTACAAACATCATTAATAACCGTTTATATTGAACTGGAAAACTTACAAATTTAGATTGATAAACATTTCTTAACATAAAATAATCAC
>Ga0255768_10007287_pt1 | contig 10399 bp, 6 predicted proteins | sample 071ome_33_FD_179983 | JGI IMG/M metagenome (GOLD analysis project Ga0255768, IMG submission 179983) | Coastal salt marsh microbial communities from the Groves Creek Marsh, Skidaway Island, Georgia - 071412AT metaG (version 2) | ecosystem: Environmental > Aquatic > Marine > Intertidal zone > Salt...
GGTTGACTTTTCTCAGGCAGGCGCTAACACTTTCTTGTTCGGGAAACGAAAGATTGCTGATCATAACGAACGTTTAATCAAGGCCCGCTCTTTGGTCTTCCTGCGCCCCATTCCTCCAAACTACCGGAGGCTTGTGCGTTTCTATCCATCCAATGCGGGCTCACCAGATCGTTATCTCCCGGATCCTCATCTCTACACATTGGATGTTCGAATCGAATGGAAAACACTCACATCCCAACACTTCAATCGTTCGGTCGAACTGACATTACTGATTGATCGCAATGAGGTCACCCCCAGATGAGAGCTTATCCATTCAGAAATAGAGCTTTTACCTTGATCGAAGCACTCTTTAGCGTCGGAATTGCCGGTGTCGTTCTAACCCTTCTCTTTGGCTACTTCACTCAAAGCGTGAAAAGCGTTGCTCACAACGAAGACACTTTGGAAACAATTCGTGAAATCAACAAACTCACAACCCAGCTTAGAAGGGACTTATATCAAGTCGCTCCTTATTCCAGTGCGGGGGGAGCCCCCATAGATCTTCGCTATGCACCTACACAGTTTAATCTTAAGGATCGTTATTACAGGACAGCGGTCAGAACCATCCACCAGGGTGGAATTGATGATGTCGCCACCAATGAAACAGTGGTTCGGTTTCGACTGTTAGAGACAAAAGATGGAGTCAAAATCTATGAACGCAAGGCCACCATGGATCCTTTCTTTGATCGACCAGTCCAGTTCAATGAGACCCTCCCAATCGCCGATGGAATAGTTGGAGTAACCAGAGAGGTCAAGCCTCCGGAAGGATTTGGAGAATTTGGACAAGAGTTTCGAACCAGTCTTGTAAAGGTCGCTGAAGTCTATCTGCACATACCGCAGGCAGACAATCGTCTGATTTTCTACCGATTCTATCCACCGCCCTATTCTTTCGTCAGGCGCTACACCAGAAATATCAAGGGGGAGGAGATTCTTCTCGACGAATTTGCCAAACGAAGAGGAACCGGTAGATTACAGGCGTTCTCCATAAGCCCGGTCTTTCAATATGTGAAATACAATCCCAAACCTCTTGAAGGAGCCGTGATTGAATACAATAGATTCTGGAGTGAGGTTGATCTGATATTTTCTGGTGAAACCAAAGGAACAGGCCCTGAAAGCCGAAAGATACCTGTACAATTTAAAGTAGAAAATTCCTATTTGAACTCAAACAAGTGGAAAGAAGGAATGTTCCAATGAGGACTTTGCAAGAAAGCGCGCAAGTATTACTGGATCAGGAAGCACAACCTGAGCAGAGTCTCCTTTTTCTCAAAGAGGCCTCAAAGACTCTAAGTCATTTCTTGCAATATTTCGTGGAGAAAGATGAGCTCAACGAATCACTTTGCACTGAAATTCTCAACGGCTTTCGAAACTCGGTAAAGAAAAACTCCAAACTCCCCAAAAATGTCAGCTTTACCTTACTCAGCGCAGCTCTTTCACTTCTTAAGAAACGTGAGTATGACCTCGAACTCCTTCAGAAGGTCAACGACATGCTTTATGAGGAAGTCATCCATCAACCCCTCCCTGATTCATTGCTCGATCCTGATCAGATTCCCTCAGCTCAGGATTTGCTTCGCATCCGAAACGCCCAATGGAATTCCAGCACCCGATTTCTTATGGATCTTTTATGTCAGGAAGGTTTGAGTAGCGAAGAAGTCGCGAAGCTTTTAAAACTTTCTTCCAATGTTCTCGAAGCCCATTTATTTACCCTCTTCCATCGACTTATAGGAGAAGTGCCAGTCCCGGAAGATACAGTGGATGAGCTCCAGGCAATCCAGGACATGCTCGCTTCAAAACTTTCACGGATGGATTCCAACCCCTTCTCCCAAAGACTGGCAGTCCTCAAGGGTTTTCTGAGTCTGGAAATCCGCTCACAGCTATCCAGAGAGAGCTTGCAGATCCTGTGCAAAAGCTGGCATCCGGAATACGAAATCAAAGAAGAAGACACCAGCAGCAGTCCCTCTGATTCAGTGATTGATAAAATCCGCAAACAAAATCATCAGAGAGTCCATGAAGAAAAGCAGGCTGCAGAGCAGGATGTCGCCGAATACCTCGGCACAGTAAACCCCGAGTCATTACCCAAAGCCAACGAAGACATCATAAAGTATGCGAAGATGGCCATACCCGTCCTCGCTTTTTTCTTTTTGTTCACGACCTACAAAACATTGAATCCGGAAGTTCGCGAAGAAGTTGTTCAGGACAATGTGGCAGTCATTTCACTGGAAGACTTCAACAAGCAAAACCAGGAGATATTGGGGGAATTCACCCAGGACGATTTGAAAACTCCTGTTTATCCTTATCAAACTTACAGCAGCAGCTCTGATTCGATGGAAGTGGAGTTAAAAAACGGAGTGCTACTTGAGTTGGAGCCTTACACCAGCGTCACTTTCACTTCCATGAGCGACTTGCAACTGGTTCGTGGGAAAATAATCATCCATCTAAATAAAAACAAACTTCAGGCTCTTTGTATGCACGGCCGGGTCGAAGCCCAGGAGGGTGTGATTCATCTCGCCAACTGGAGCCCCGAATACACAATCGCGGGAGTTTTCAAGGGAAGCCTGATTGCCTTTGACCAATTTTCCCAGAAATTTGAACTCAGTTCTGGTCAGCAAGTTCGACTTGGAGTTCAATCCAGCTCCAGTAAGTCATTGGTTGAGGAATTTAACTCTCAGAGTTTTTTAAGACCAGGTTTAAAACCTCGCTCAACTATGAAGGCACAATACTCCGGTCATAGAACTGACTATCAGGACCGACTGACCGAAGAGGAAGTTCTCCAGCTCTTGCCAAGCAATGAAGAAATCTCGACCAAGCCGGAACAGGTTCAAAAGGATTTCTTTCAGAAACTTTGATCTGGAACCCGAATTCTTCGTCTTAAGCGTAGCAATTCCCTTACTTTATCCATCTCCAAACTCAACTTTTTGGATTTGCCCCTCCTAAAGTTCTCCCAATCCGGTTAAAATAAGCTGCTGGTTTTGCCTTACAGAGTCGCACAATGGAAATATTTTTAGTTTTTTCATTATTTTTTAAATCCTATTCGTACGATTCAATAAGGTAATAGTAAGCTTAGAAACCTCATCTGATAGTGAAAGAGGATTAGTTTTTCCCGGTCAGGATTCTTTCTTATGCCAGAAACTACAGATATTGAAATCCGGAGACTCTTCAAAGAAGCTGAGGCGAAAGCTGAGGAGTGGGGCATGCCGGAGGACTCCTCCGGAGCGGACATGGAAAATGTCGATGATGACTACATGAACTCACTCAATAGTGACGAAGAAGATGCAGAGGAAAGTGCGCAAGCCTCAAAAGAAGAGAGCACTAAAGCGCCTAAAGAAGAGGAAAAGAAAGTCGAAGCAGAAGAGAAAAAAGACGACGATAGTAGTGGAATCCTTGATCAGGACTCCACAGCTGACCTTGTCGCCCAAACTCAGGCTGCGAAAGAAAGCCAGGAGGCTGCGAAATCTGCCGAGGAGCCTGCGGAAAGCCCAGCTGAAGAGGATTCTGGAGGCGTCATTTCCCAGGATCAAATTGATAGCCTGGTGGCCGACGCAAAGAATAAACCAGCTGAGGAAGAGCCAGAAAGTGACGATGACAAGGCCATTATGAGCCAGGATGAAATTGGTGACCTGGTCTCCAAGGTTCAAGCAGAGAAGGCTGAAGCAGAAGAGAGTGTAGCTGCTGAGGAGAGCGTTGCTACACAAGAAGCCCCTTCTGAACAGCCAGCTGAAGGAGAAGGGGCGGGAATCATGACCCAGGCTGAAATAGAAGCTATGATGGGTCTTGCGGGCGACGCTGCTCCAGCTCAGGAAGAGGCCCCTGCGGAGGCAGTCGAAACTGCTGAGGCTCCACAGGCTGCTCCAGAAGAACCTCCCGCACAAGAGCCCCAGGCAATGGAAGAAGCTCCAGCTCCTCAACCTCAAGCGGCTGCTCCCCCAGCGGCTGAAGAGATCCAACCAACTGCATCCGGTGATGGCTTGATGAACCAGGATGAAATCGCGCAGCTCATCGAAAGACAAAAGCAAGAACAGCAGAAGAAGGCTCAATCCTTCAATGATGATGATATAGCCGCACTGTTTAACAACGCGGCCGGTGGAGCCCCGCCTGCCAATCAGATGAATGGACAGGTACCACAACCAACTCCTGAGCAAAAACAGGCCATGTGGGACAGCAAGGTAACCAATGTCCCACCTCCCGTTGGAAATGTTCAAGATCCTACCGGAAGTGCTATTCCTCCAGAGGAATTGCAAGCGCTTTTACAGCCGGGCTCAAAACCTCCAGCTCAGGCTGATCCGAGTGATGGAGTTTTGAATCAGGATCAGATTCAAGCCATGCTTCAGCAGGGTTCTCCCGTGCAAGCCGCCCAAGCCAATGCACCTGCAGCGGGAATGGGCTCAGCAGGAGGGTCTCCCGGATTGGCAGACTTAATCTCCAAAACAGATGCTATCTCCAAAACTCTTGGAGTTGCACCCGAGGAAAGCCCTGCACCACCCGTGCATCAAGGATCTAACCAAACCCAGGGACAAATGTCACAAAGTCCTCAGGCAGATACTCAGTTCCAGGTTCCGCCTCCAAAAGCCGGTCAAGACGGTCGGCTCCCCTTGGGGAAAGGCTCTAACAAGGCTCCTGTGGAAATGAAAAAATCCAATACCAAGACTTTGGGTATGGCAGCTGCAGTACTAATCCTTCTGGGAGGTGGAGGCTACTATTTCCTGGGCATGTCTGATCAGAACCTGAAAAATCTTGAAAATCCTTCAATGGCCTGGGAATGGGAAGCCAACGAAAACAAAAAATCCAGCGCCAAGTTTCGAGTTTATCCTCCCAAGTCATCAATAATCGTTAGCCATATCAGCAAGGCTAGCGCCAAGGACCTGGTAAAAATCAATGCGGATTTAATCAAAGCCGCCTACGAAAAGAGAAAATCTACGGGCAAAATCAAAGACTTTGTTCCCAAGCAAGAAGTGCGCTATTTAAGGGCCCCTGGTGTCAACGACCTGAAGATGTATCAATTCGAATATGCTTTTCAGAATTTATCTGATCAGGCAATCATCAAAAAGACTGTGTACTTTCCTCATGAAGAAGGCTTGTACAAACTGGACTTCACGACAACCGCAGAATCCCTGGATTCACCCTCCGACGGAGAAGACTGGATTCGTCTGGACAATATTTTCAAGCAGGTCTTTGGCTTGAGCGAATCCCCCAAGAAGAATCAGGCTTACCTCAATCAGGACAACACAGCATTTGAGAAGGCTTCTCGATTCTTTGCCAACAAGGCAAATCCTCCCAAAGAAACCCCTGAGACCAACTAATCCTGCCACTCAAGATCAAGTTCCTTAAACAGGGCACGCACAAAACTCTCCCCAAAACTCCTGAGAAGAGCCTCCTTTTCAAACTCAACGAGATGTGGCCCTTTACCCCATGAGCTGGAGCACAGGTTTCTCTTCTCTACGGTCAAAACTTCGTAGAACTCTGTTTTCTTGTGAAGCAGTGGAAAAAGATGACAGGACTTTGGCTTGCGCAGACTGATTTTGCCTTCTTCAAACAACTGCTCAAGCACACAGCCCAAAATTCCGTCATCCCCCTGGGTTAAATAAACACAGGGACCCTCTTCGTAAAGAAGCGGGGTATACTGCTTTTCCCCTTCTCTGAACACAGGACCCTCAGTGGTTACAATCTGTCGGGAGGCTGGGGTCAATCTGTCAAGAACGGCCTCTGGTAGTTCTTCGAGCTCACGCGCCTCCTCTTCAGTCAGAGGACCTCCCCGATCACCTTCCACGCAGCACTTTCCCTTACATTGGGACAGCTGGCAGGAGAATTTAGCCTCTTTGACAGTCTCGGCTATCATCACATCTTCCACGAAAAACATGACTACAATTTTGGCACCAGATTTGCAAACTGTAAAGAAACAGTAAAGAAGAGTTAAAGAAATAAGGTTTGAAAGCACAAAGCCCCTGGAGTGGAAAACCCAAGAGCATTCAGCAGGGATTCCCGGGGGCATTGCAAAAGTGCAAAAAGAGACCACAAGCGCCCTTTTTTGCTCGCCGGGGGTGTGATAGTATGAGTGGTTTCAGTTTGAATCGCAGCTTTTGCTGTTAGCGAAGGAGGTCGCTGTGAAAATCATCATTACCGGAAAAAATATCGAACTCACACCTTCTCTTAAAGACTTTGTCGAAAAGAAAATGGACTCAATACGAGCGTTTGTGGAGCACCTCCAGGAAATCGACGTTACCTTGTCCGTTGACAAGACCAAGAGCCAGGGAACTCTGCATACAGCAGAAGTTACAATTTGGGCCAAGGGGATCAACTTTCGTGCTTCTCATTCCCATCCTGACATGTATGCCGCCATCGACTTGATCCTGGACAAGCTGCAAAAGCAGATTACGAAATACAAGGACAAGATCAAGGGTAAGAAACGAGGCAAAAGCTCACGCAAGGATGCCAATTTCAAGCATCAGGTTTTTGCCCTGGCCCACGAGGAAGAGCCAGTGGATCTTGCGGCAATGGAAGTTGCTGCTGAAGTCGTGGAAGCCGACACTCGGGAAGAAGAGCCCAAAGTCATTCGCAGTAATCAATTCTACACCAAGCCCATGTTTGTAGGAGAGGCTGCAGACCAGCTTCGATATCTCCAGCAGGAGTTTATCGTTTTCTCAAATGCGGAAACCGGTGAGGTCAATGTTGTCTATCGACGAAATGATGGAAACATTGGTTTGATCGAACCACACGGCGCTTGAAGCCACACATACAATATTTAATCAAGGGGACCTCGGGGTCCCCTTGAGTCCTTTTCACGGGATGTGAGACAAAGTTGAATTAGCAGGAACACAGAAATGATCATTGAAGCAATCAAATCTTTTTTACCGAAAACATACAACGACAGGCAAATCCGAAAACTGCAACTCATCGCTGATGAAGTGGATGCCCTTGAATCTGACATGCAAAAGATGTCTGACGATGAGTTGAAGCAACAGACTGATAGGCTGAGAGAAAAAGTCAAAGAGCAGATGGATTACGGAATGACGGAGATGGATGCCCTGGAGTTCATCCTGCCAGAAGCCTTCGCCACTGTTCGCGAAACGGCAAGTCGTATTCTTGGTGAAAGACACTACAACTGTCAGCTCATCGGCGGGGTTGCCATGTTTCGGGGAAACATTGTGGAAATGAGAACCGGAGAAGGAAAGACTCTTGTTTCAACCCTTCCTGTTTATTTGCATGCCCTTACCGGCAAAGGTGTTCATGTGGTCACAGTCAACGACTACCTTGCCAAAAGAGATAGTGAGTGGATGGGTCAGGTTCACCGATTTCTGGGGCTTTCAGTGGGCTTGATCTACAGCGGTCAGGGCACTCAGGAGAAAGCTGAAGCCTACGCCTGTGATATTACCTATGGCACCAATAACGAATACGGCTTTGACTATCTTCGAGACAACATGGCAACTCACAAGGAAGAGATGGTACAAAGACGCAACTTTTGTATTATTGACGAGGTGGACAGTGTCCTGATTGACGAAGCGCGAACGCCTCTCATCATATCCGGTGCTGCTGAACGCAACACTGAGCTTTATATCAAGGCTGCCGGATGGGTGCAATTGATGACTCGGGAAAAAGATTATACCGTCGATGAAAAAGCACATAGTGTTTATATGACCGATGAGGGTATCGCCACGGCAGAAAAAGTTGCCGGACTGGAAAACCTGTACGCACCCGAAAATCTCAAACACCTGCATCATATGGAAGCCGCCCTCAAGGCCAAGGAGCTCTTCAAACGAGACATTCAGTATGTCGTTCAAAATGGTGAAGTGATCATCATTGACGAGTTTACAGGTCGCCTGATGCCTGGAAGACGATACTCTGACGGACTTCATGGAGCTATTGAGGCCAAGGAAAACGTCCCTGTGGCCTCAGAAAGTTTAACTCTCGCCCAGATCACCTTTCAAAACTACTTTCGTCTGTATAATACACTGTCCGGGATGACCGGTACGGCCATGACAGAGGTGAAAGAATTTGCTGAAATTTATGATCTTGATTGTATTCAAATCCCGACGAACAAGGCCATCGCAAGAGAAGACAAACCTGATCTCATCTTCAAGACCAAGCAGGAAAAGTACGAAGCTATCGTAACCACTGTGAAGGAACTCAATGCAAATGGACAACCGGTACTGATCGGGACCATAAGCATTGAAAACTCGGAAGATCTCGCCAATGCCATGAAAGCCGCGGGCCTCGAATGTCAGGTTCTCAACGCCAAATATCATGAAATGGAAGCTGATATCGTCGCTCAGGCAGGTCAAAAGGGTATGATCACAATTGCTACCAATATGGCTGGTCGTGGTACCGACATTAAGCTCGGTGAAGGAGTTGCTGACTGTGGAGGACTCTACATTATTGGTTCCGAACGACATGAATCCAGACGTATCGACAACCAGCTCAGAGGTCGTGCCGGACGTCAAGGGGACCCTGGTACATCCCAGTTTTATCTTTCTCTTGAAGATGATCTGATGAGAATCTTTGGGGGTGACTCCCTTATGGGTATGGCGAACTTCCTGAACTGGGAATATGGAGAAGTCATCGACTCCCGAATGGTGACCAAAGCTTTGGAAAACGCCCAAAGAAGAGTGGAGACAATGCACTTTGAGGCTAGAAAGCACATTCTCAAGTATGACAATGTAATGAATGAGCATAGAAAAATTATCTACGAACAAAGAGCGAAGGCTCTCTCTGAGGAAGATTTGCGTGAAGACATTGAATTCATGCTGGAAAAGGTCGTTGAGGATTCGGTAAAATCCTATGTTCATGAAGAAATCCCACAGGAAAACTGGGATTTTGAGGAATTGTCCTATCGCCTGAAGGACAGCTTCCTTTACGCACTTCCCGAGCAGCACACGCAAAAATCTCCCAAGGATTTACGTCAGGCAATTTTCACAGACCTGAAGACTATCTACGAAGACAAAGAGTCCAGGCTCGGGCCCGAGTTTACGAGGCATATCGAGAAAGCGATTTTACTTCAAACTGTGGATACAAGCTGGAAAGAGCATCTTACGACCATGGAGCACCTCAAGGAAGGTATCGGGCTTCGGGGCTACGGTCAAAGAGATCCTTTGGTTGAATACAAGCTCGAGGCGACTGACCTTTTCAATGACATGATTCGCAGAATCAAGGAAGAGACAATTTCACTACTATTCAAACTCGAATTCAACCCGGAGCAGGAGCTTGAAGTTGAGCGAGAGGAAGAGCTGCGCTATAGCTCTACTGAAGAGGAAATGCAAGAGCTTGAGGAACAGAAGGAAGCCAAGCTCCAACCAATTAAAAAGGAAAAGATTGGTCGAAATGATCCATGCCCCTGTGGAAGCGGCAAAAAGTTCAAGAAGTGCCACGGTCAATAAGAAGGTTTTTTAGGAATGAGTGATCTAGTCCATCAAATAGAGTATGAACTCAAGGAGTCGCTGGAGAGGTTTGATTCCATCGAATCCATCATCAATCCTACCAGTCTACAAACCGAGATTGACGGAATTGAAGAAGAGATCTCCCAAAATCCTTCGATTTGGGACGATCCGAAAGCGGCTGGAGAGTTGAACAAAAACCTGACTCGAAAGAAGCAGGATCTGGCTCAATATGATGAACTGAAAGAAGAGAAAGAAGCTGTATTGTTTTCTCTGGAGCTATACAAGGAAGACAACGATCAAAGTCTTCTCGAAGAAATCCAGGCCTCTTATGATTCTTTCCTCGAGAAGCTGAATCGGGCCAATTTGAAGTTTCTACTCAATGGTGAGTTTGACGACAGCAATTGTATTTTAACAATTCACCCCGGAGCAGGTGGCACTGAAAGTTGTGACTGGGCTGGAATGCTTCACAGAATGTACCTGCGATGGGCAGAGCGTATGGGCTACAAGGTTCAGGAGCTTGATTTTCAACCTGGTGATGTTGCCGGAGTGAAGTCCGTTACCCTCAACATACAGGGCGACTTTGCCTATGGCTACCTTCGCAGCGAAGCTGGAGTCCACCGCTTGGTTAGAATCTCCCCTTTTGACAGTTCCGCCAGGCGTCATACCTCCTTTGCCAGCGTTGATGTAGCTCCGGAAGTGGATGACGAAATCGATATTGATATCCAGGACAAGGACCTCAGAATCGATACATTTTGCTCCAGTGGTGCCGGTGGACAGTCTGTGAATACAACCTACAGTGCAGTCCGAATTACCCACATACCGACCAATATCGTAGTGAATTGTCAAAACGAGAGATCTCAGCTGCACAACCGCCAAACAGCCATGAAGATTCTGCAAAGTAGGCTCGTCCAACTTGAATTGCAAAAGAGAGAAGAAGAAGCCATGAAAAATCAGGCGGAAAAGATGGAGATTGGCTGGGGCTCACAGATTCGCTCCTATGT
>Ga0255768_10007290_pt1 | contig 10396 bp, 10 predicted proteins | sample 071ome_33_FD_179983 | JGI IMG/M metagenome (GOLD analysis project Ga0255768, IMG submission 179983) | Coastal salt marsh microbial communities from the Groves Creek Marsh, Skidaway Island, Georgia - 071412AT metaG (version 2) | ecosystem: Environmental > Aquatic > Marine > Intertidal zone >...
CAACTGCAGAACAAAGAACAAGCCATGCGCATGCTGAAATCTCAGTTATACGAATTGGAACTTCGTAAGAAGAACGAAGCGCGTGCTGAAATTGAGTCGGGCAAGATGAAGATCGAGTGGGGGAGTCAGATTCGCAACTATGTACTTCAACCTTACAAGTTAGTCAAAGACGTACGCACCAATCACGAAACAAGTAATGTTTCAGCAGTATTGGATGGAGATTTGAATGAGTTCTTTAAGGCATTCTTGTTGATGAATTCGGACACAAAAGCGTAAGTGCTTGATTGCATGAATGCGTGAGTTGGAAGGTTGTGTTATTCGTATGGGAGAGCCTTGGAAATTGGTATTTGTCAATTCGACATTGGACATTGTGAAAATGGGTCTCCATTTTCATTAATCGTATTATCTTCGCACGCTCTAAATGAATGCCCAGGTGGTGGAATTGGTAGACACGCCATCTTGAGGGGGTGGTGGCCTTATGGCCGTGCAAGTTCGACTCTTGTCCTGGGCACTAAAGTTAACTCCGCAGCTGGCGGGGGCTCTACATCTTCAGGAATGGACAACACAAGGCAAGAGTACGAAAGAGTACACCGCCTTATGAACATGTTGTCTATTATGGAAACTACATTTTATAAGAAGTCTTCGCTCTACATCCCAGGTGATGAAGTGCGAGAAAAACGTTGGTACATCCGCTATTGGCCGTGGGATGAAAAGAAACAGGAATTCGTTTGCCATCGAGTTCCTTTTTATACGTCTCATTCCACTTGTTAATACGTGTAATTAACCGAAGTGGTGAAAGGGAAGTATTACGGTCAACCACCATTGAAGCTTGCAAGTTGGCAAGTGCTTCTCGCTTGTCAGATCCACTTCCACTGCTCCCTCGTTTGTCGGCCATTACGGAGCCCATATTCGTTGGGTCATAGCCCATCGCAAAACAAATTGCTGTAATAGCTGCGGAGGCATCCGGCAGGTAATCTTCAGATTTGAGTTTGTTGTCTATTGCTGTGATTTCAAAACCCGGATAGGGTTTCCCGCTGATTGGGTCATGACCATAGAAACTAACAAATGATTTGCCACTGTTCTCTACTCCTTTAAGGAATTTGTCAAGTTTGTCCAGCTCTTCATTTACTGCAGAATCCCGTTCCTTTTTGCTCATGCTTTTCCAAACAGCCTCACCATACTTTCGAGTCCAGTAGTCATAAGGTATCTTGACATGGTATTTTAGAATAGCTTGATTCTGGAAAATGTGCTTTTTGAGCATCGGTACCAGGGCCTCAATTTCTAGCCATCCATTTTTACGAATACCATCCCAGACCGCAAGCTCATAGAAAATTGTCTCATCTGACGTCGAATACTGCAGAGGCATTGCAGCGTGGTAATGTTTCAGTGGGTTTAATGAGTCTATGATGTTGTAAACACGATAATCTTCATTCTTCGCCTTTGGATTTGGCCAGTTGTAACTATAACATACTGTTTTGACTTTGTTGCTCTGTTCTGAAGGCTTACCCATCCGCGAGTGAAACATTTTTTTGAAGCTGTAACCGGCAATTTTATCTCCTTTTGTGCTTTTAGAGAGCATCGGAACTGCGTTAAACAGGTGTTCTAGATCATTGGCCAGCATATTCTGCACCGCAAAGACCTTGTTCTCATCTAAGAAGTCTTCAATTTCAGGGATGTATAAAGGGCGCTTAATGCGCTTTCCACCCTCGTCAATGTCAATTGTGTAGTAAAACAGACCAGCACCAACGTGAATAGACGCTCTACGGCGCAAGATTTGCTTTGCGACGGTAGATTTTCTGAGGTCATTCATAACATGTTCCGGGAACCGGTTGTCTTGCCCCCACTTAATCCATTCTCCGTTACGTGTCCAGTGGCGTTTTTGCTTTTCCCCTGGATCTGGATCACGACCAGCTGAGTTGTAACCAAGACCACTCAGTGTAAATGCAGCGACCCCGCCTGGGAGCACTCTAGTGGATGAATTTGCTTTATCAAGTGAGAGTATTTCGTCAGGTGAACTCATGTAACGATTTGACCATTAAGTCTACGAATTAGAATTAGGTGGATTGTTGTGATGCCTGTTCCACCTGCTGGAGTGACGTTGATGGTCCCGTTAATGAATAGATTTGGATTGTTCTGATGCCCTTTAGTTTTGGGCCACAAGTACACTACTCGTTTGAGCGATTTAACATCACCACCGCGCTTGGTTTTCTTTTCAAAGGTTACAAACTCAACGTCAAAAGGAATTGGCCTATCAGCCTTATCCTTTTGCTTGATAAGCTCAAACATCTGCTGAAAAGTGATCACACTTCAAAGGTGATGCACTAATTAAACCATTAAAAGGACATATCCTTTCTGAAAATAATAGGAATGATTACGTGACTAAAACAAGAAACCAAACCCGTGCTGAAACCGAACCATTGTGTTGGTCGGTAAGAGCTTTCGTGAATCGGTTTCGGAGTAATCTAACATATTGATTGTGGAGTCATCAAAATAGCGGTTTAGTCCAATGTCAAAATTCAGCGTAAAATGTTTCCATAGTACAAGACAAATCCGGTGTTCAACAGATATCCCTGAAGCGTTATACGTAATTGCGTCATTTATTGAGTGCCACGTGCTTGAATTTGGGTTGGAGACCAGAATAGACTCCTCTCCGTTAAAACGTTTAGAGTAATTTCCGGACACGGATGTTTTTAAACGACAATTCTCGTTAAACTTTTTTTTGGAATATGTGTATCCCAACCCAACCTCTAGGTGACTGAATCGAATAAGGTCGATGGTTCCTATCGACGAAAAATCATTGGTTAAATAATTAATGTTAGTTAGACATCGACCATGCGAAATAGAGAAACTAAAGTCATTCACACTTATGATAAATTTCAAAGCGGAATTTTGTTTCAATTTTTTGTATTGTTCATATGTTAGGCTCCCGCCTTTGTAAAAACCTAAATAAGACTTTGAAGAAACAAAGTCATTGCGAAAATAGCTGAACGAATAAGATATTTTAGAACCGTGCAGTTCTGATGTGTCCGATAAGCTAGCTTCAAGAGTGTTAACACAAAGAAGTGTCAAGAGCGTAACAAAAAACTTTGTAAACGTCACTTTTTCAAAAATCTTACCGAGGTCATATATCCAGCACCTGAACACCTTATTACGTATAAGCCCGGTGTAAGTTGGGTAATGTCGATAGTGTGTCTAAAGTCGTTGATATTAGGTGAGGTTACTGATATCAGTTTGCCTTGTAAATCAACTATTTCGAATTTTATTCCATGATTAACCTTGAACTCCCTTGTCATTTCTGGCAATGATACTTCAAGATAATTTGAAGCTGGATTAGGATAAACAGAAATCGTTTTTGTTTGTCTTCTGAATTCTTCTGTATTCAGCGGAGCGACGGTGCCTCCAGATGAATTGCACCAATAACATACTGTTTCAGGCCCCCATTCGATACAAGGTTCACAGTTATTATTTCCCACATTCACTGCAAACCAAGCCTTACATGTTTCTCGTTCCTCATCAGAACACGAACCGTAAAGCACTCTAGCAGCTGCTATTGAGTTTGCTCTAGCTTTCAAGTAATTTTGATCACCAGCCCACGATAATCTGGTCAAACTGGTAAACGCAATTTTGCCTGCTTTGTCAATTCCAATGCCATTAACGACTCTAACATTCCCATTTACAGTAGTGGTGCCTCCTATGCTCAGTAAATTGAACCATTTATTCTGAACACCGCAGTTGACATGTGTGAAACACTGATCATTCGTGTTTGGAATTACGGTCCGGCAATTACTGACATCTACCCAGTTTGGTCCATCATATATCTCTGGGTGAGTTCTGGCAACACCGTCAATTGTAGAGGTCATGTTCGAAGGTGTTTGAATGTCCCGTATAGTGGAGCCAGTGTTTTCACCAATAGTCCAATTGAAGGAGCTTGGGAACACCAGACGTTCTGTCAGCATCCCAAAAATATCCGCGAAGGACTCGTTTAACGCTCCAGATTCATGGGAATTACCCAAGTTGGCAGTGTTTTGTACAACTCCATGTGTGAACTCATGTCCTCCAATATCGAGAGTGCCCAAGAACGGTCCAGGATTATTTCTGTCTCGTACAAAGTAAATTCTACTTGTTGATCTCTCCCAATAAGCACCGTTTCGATTGTATTCATTCCCAACGAATACTTGAAGCGTGGTTCCACTGGTGTTTGTGCCATTAGGACCTGCAGGTCCGCCCTGGCGACCATAGATAAACTCCCATAATTTCCAAGATTTTTGAATTACCCAATGAGCACTTGTAGCCCCCCAATGATCGTTGCCCCAAACGTCATTGTCATCTTTTGCCATACCTCTTGCAGTCCAAGTGTTTAAATCGTCCGTTGTCCAGATATCCCGCATTTGTGTGTTACCGCTTAACACATCATTAGCGACAGTGTAAAAATCACCATTAATTTGCCTTGTATCAAGATCATTCCTGGCCCCGTGATACACGTGGTTAAAAGTTCCGTTATCGTGAATTGCGTTTTCACGTTTAACAATACTGCCATCGTGAGCATCTACATAAACTATCTCAGAGTGGAGCTGACTATCAATCATGGCAAGAATCGGGAATTTCCATGTTAGCTTATAATTTGATGGTTCTTTTTCTAGTGTATCATTTATAGTTATAATAAGCAGTCCTTTAGGGTAATAGGTCGAATCAAAATAACTTATTGGGTACTCACGTAAGTAGAATTCTGCTGAGTCAGATTCCCAAAGAAAAGAGTCAACATCCATATGAAAAGTGCAGAGTCCAAGGCCGTTGATTCAAGAATAGACGGGGTTGCACTAACATTCAGACCCTCAACTATGTCGCCTTGAGACAATGCTACAACTGAATCACCATTGGTTTTGTCGACATGCTCTCGAAACTCTGCATGTTCTACCTCTATGCCATTATGAAACTGTTTGTATTGATATGTTGTTAGACAAATAAAACTGTCACTCCAGATTTTAACCAAATGCATACTATCGTTGCTGCTTAATCCTGTTGCATGTTTTAGTGTTGTAAATAGCTCACCGCTTCTTACCGAGTCACACTTCCACCACAAAAAGCCCAGAGAATCTACTTCGTATGCTAAAGATTGAATGGTATAATTCGAAGCCTTGTACAAGGTGTCTGTTTGACCAAACGCAATTTGTGGTAAAGCGGTAACGAGTAGGAGGATTATAGAAGCTATTAAATTTTTCATGATGTTTATTTGATTTTAGCAATGATACAGAATGAAATCCAAAATAATGTAACGATATGAGTAATCTCATAAACTATAATTGGATAGGTGATATTTACAGTATGAGTCACCAAAAAACGTGTCGCACGAAAAATTGTAAGTGCCTAAAAAAGAGGGAGATATTCTAAAAGACGGACGAAAACCGTCTTTTAGTCTGGAGATTGACTCCGCCGAGCCGCAGTCTCGCGTGTTGGCGCGCGCCAATGCCGTTTTTGCGGTATCTGATTGGTTGTTCATGGGTTGTGTGCTTGCTGCGCTAGTGGTGGTGTGGTGGGTTGTGGTGCATGGGGCTGCGAGTTTGTAGTCCCGCGTTTAGTCCCACACAGTACCTGCCAGACGATAGTTTGGCAGACCTATTTACTCAGTCTGGTGTCGTGGAATTCCTCTTGGCTCTTGAGTAGCGTTCGGAACATCTTGTAGATGACATAGTCCGCCGCATCCGATAAGTGCGGCTCCTTCTCCTCAGTCTCTAGGTTTTTGCTTTCCCCAGATTTATCCTTTTTGATTTCACCTTTGGATTCTTTGACCTTGACCCCTTCGATAGAGGTAATGGTTGCTTGGCAGTTGTAGTAGTTGAATGCTATGGTAACATCAGGCTTCTCACTTAATAAGTTCGACCATAAGAGAAACTTATCGTGGTGGAAGGGATTACTGCCGGTCGTCATGAGAATCACAGACCATCCTTTGGATTCCAACCGAGCTTGAACCTGCTCGGCATAGGTTCGTTTACTGTTACCCACCACTTGATTGCCAAAGCTATCGTAATAGAGATAGATCAGCTTTGTAGCGTGAAAGCGATAGTATTCGGCAAAGTTGTCTGCTAGCTCATCAATGCCATCTGGGGTTTTGACAAAGAAGTCTTTGATAAAGTTGAACCGTCTTAAGTACTGCAGATGTTGACCAACAACCATACTGTTAATCTTACCTCCGAAGTCAAGACCAATGTGCAATGGTTCGTTGGCAATGCAGTCCCGATCAGACGCACAACCGAGTGCCATTGCCTTGTCCAAATCGAAGTTGTCTCCAAGGGCATCCATGATTGTCTCAGCATCTGAGACACCGGTGGACACGTTTCCCCAGTACCGTTTATACGTGTGCTTGTTACGATCAAAGTGCGCATAGAATGCTCCTTCAACTTTGTTTTGTCGTTGGTTCATGATCTCAGTCATGAATCGGAGGGTGGACTGTTTGCGGTACAATCCATTGATGTAGTCGTAGCCCATGATACGGATGTTATCAAAGGTGTTAGACTCCATATAAAAAGTGTTCATCCGTTCAACACGTTTTGGGTACCAGTTGAGCTCCTTGCGTATCCGGATGCATTCATTCCAACGGGTTGCTTTCTGCGTTTCATTTGTTTCATTCAAGAACTCGAGCTGAGCTTGAATGAGTTGAGCCATGAGTCGCTGGTAGTCGTAATTGTCTTTGAGGTAGTACTTTCCGGTATCGGTTATCCACTCGGCAGATGTGCCATAGGGCATTGAGGTAAAGACGAACTCACCCAGATGAAACGGAATGTTTCCGAACTCTGTTTGGTTGGCTCTAATGGTCGGGGCTATTTCTTCATCATAATGTTCCTTATCGATGTTCAACCCTTCATCCATTATACTTCCATCGGTATTCAATCCTCGGGCAGATGTAGCAGAGCTGTCTTGACTTACGAGTTGAAACATGGCGCCGTTAAAGAAGGTCATCGAGTTGGTGTAACCACGCGTTGGAGGCTCATAGGCTGTTGGCCACTGCTTGGGTGGTTTCACCCCAATGACATAGTGAATGTCTCTGAAGTAGCCTAATCCCTCAAGTGCTCGAATGGTTGATGGAAGGGTGTTCTCGAGCATGGCTTTGTAGCTCTCTGCAGTAATAAGCCATTTGCTCCTGGGCATAAAGTGAATCACGTTACGCATGACCGTTGCGATTCCATAACTACTCTTACCAGTACCACGACCCCAAACATTAACCGAGTACTTCAGATAGTAGCTTATGTTGTGAAAGAGGCGCTGGGCTGGATTGAGTCTAAGCGTTTTCTTTTTCATCCATTGCGGTCTTTATCTCAGTCCAGGAAGGAAAGTCTTCATCAACACCTGCAGACTCAAGTTCTTGCACTTCACTTTGCTTGAGTTGGTAGAATTTATCCAATGGAATATTGAGGTTTTCGCCATTGATATTCACCTGAATGTTGAACTGATGAAGCTGCAGCTTCTCCAGATCCGTGTGTCCTTCACCGTAGGGGAATAGCCACAATCGAAGTTCCTTGTAGAGTGATGGTAGGCTTTTGAACTGCCCGGCTTCTCGCGCCAGCTTGATATCCATCTGTAGAGATTCAATGTGCACCATTTTAAGGTAATCGAGATCTGGACGATGTAGTTGACCGGCAAAAGCCATTGCTTCTGTTACAAGTCGATTTGCCCAGCTGCGTGACACGCCATATTTCTTCATGGTCACCGAAACCGCATTTCGCTTGCTCATGGAACGAAGTATGCCTTCAATAAAGGTGAACATAGACCAGAGTGCTTCCATTTCTGGGTCATCCTTGCCGGACTTAATGTATTGGAGAAGCCGGTTCTTTTTATTCTCCATCCGCACGATCACATCAGTATCCCCAGGCATCTCGGATGTCTTTTAGTTTGTTGTCAATGACCATTTTGCGCACCATTTGTTGTGCTGGAGAACTGCCCTGGTTGCCCAATACAATGATTTTCTTTTTGTGGCTGACCTCTGTCTGCAGCTTTCCTTGCAGGAAAGCCGATTCGATTTCAGGACGAGATTGAAAGAGGGAAATATCAAACTCTAGAGCAGCGGCAATCTCATCTCGAGTGAGCAACATCCCAGCGAATTCCTCGATGTGTTTAAGTAGGTCATTCAAAGGGATTTCCATGGTCTAGGATATTAAGTAAGATTGAGTTGTAAAAATCCACGACGTTGGGAACGGTAATGATACAGCCTGCTTCCGGTCGTGGGTTGTTTGTGTAGTTGGCGGAGGTGCACAGACACACGGACCAGGAATCATTCTTAATGGTTGTGATTTTAGCGTGCATTGGGAAGGTGACGACATTCGAAAACGCGTGTTTCGCGAGTTGATGTGCTTCTGGGTGTCGGTTTTGACTACGATAATCCAGCACAGCATTTAACGCAAATATGCATCCCGAGTCAAGCAGGTCTACGAGTTTGCGAGCTCCAGCTTCACTGATAGACCATACGCCAATATTGACATCAGCCGGTCCGGTTTGAGCTAATATCCACGTGAGTAATTCGTGATTCGACCACTGGCCGCAGGTCATGTAGTGCTGGTAAGCATATTGCATCAAGGGCCTGAATGTCTCCTCTATCGTGCCGTTTATCTTACCGATTGCGTTACGTTGCTGATCCGTAAAATCGGTATACGCCTCGGCTGGAAGTTTTGCTGCCTCGGATTCTTGGATGTGGTTAAAATGACTAGGTGTGAGCATCGGTCGGTTTGTAGTTGATACACCAAAAATTCGCGTGAAACTCCTTGTCGAAGTAGGTGCAATAGATCATGCGTGGTGTGGAGTTTCCACATTGGTTTAAGCAGCTGCTACAGCTGTCGAATATGCCTTGTTTTTTACTCATCGTGTGGCTATTTCTTTATTGATTCGGTGGAGTTCTTGTTTGCGTTTCTTGAGCTCTATGAGTACCCGGTCGGAGACACCAGAGTCCCGGTGTTTTTTGGAAAACTTCCGGATGTACTTCTCGTGTCGATTTTTTAGTTGGATAAGCTCGGTCGTAGAGAGTTTCCGAATCGGTTCGGTTTTGGATTTTTCCGGGAGCGTTCCATTGGCCTTCAGGAAATCAATGTCCTGCCAGACTGTAATGTTCAGTGCACGCAGCTCGAGCACTCGTTTGGCGGCCAAGCGGCGCACCTCTTTATCCTCATCAAATATTTTGAGTCGCTCTTCTTTCATTGCTTTGAAGTGTTGACCGGCAATGTACTTGAGCTTTGTTAGGTCAGACTGGAACGAAGAATTTACGGACTCAATAGGTGTATTCTCCTCAGGAGCATGTGCTTGAGAATGCACTTCCTTAAGAGGTGTCCAAGAATCTAATTCCATAAAAATGCGAGAGGCGAATGTGCCATCTGAATCAGATCCAATAAGCAGTTTGAGAAAACTGTCTTTGCCATATTCAGCATACCAGGATTTAGCGGCATCGTAGTCCCGGTTGTTGATTACTGCACGTCTTTCATTTTCTGTCACATGACAAACCAAATTTCAAATGATTTGTATTTCAAGGACAAAACGTTCAAAGGGAGTACAGGTCTTACCGCTTTTGGTAATACCGAAACCAAATCTAAAAAGTCTCCTTTATGGAATTGTTGCTCAATCTGGAAATAATTGGGCTGTCATTTTCCAAACTTAAATGCGGTTACTAGGCCAAAATTCAGGACATGGACTTCTGATTGGTAAAACCACTGACTTATTCCGAGTCCTAGTTCAAAGAATTCGTCTTGACCAATTTGTCGAGTAATCTCATATTTAACTCCGGCACCAAGTTCATTCTCGTTTTGAGGAATCGGAAATAAATCTTGATCTGGAGACACTATAGAGAAAGTCTTTAAATGACGGCCACCAAGTCCTAAAGATACAAAGTGTTGCCACTGTTGATGTTTTATTAACTTACCAACGTAGAAATTAGTAGCGTACTCAGTTCGTGCTATAGGTTTTGGGAAATTCCCTTGACCATAGAAGAGATTGACGTTAGGCGTTAGACGACCTTCAAAGGTGAATGTAAAATCAGTAAGCCAATCTGTATAGTTGAGTGAAATGTTTGGAATAAAAACCGGCTCTAATGAGTACATAATTCGATCCTTAAACTTCAATTGCGAGTGCCCCCAAAAGACGTTTTTATTATAAACAACATCAAAGTAAAATGGATAGTCATTTATAAACGAGAGACGCCACGATTTTGATTGGTTATCTCCCAATGAGATCATAGAAGTCGACATAAACGCTATGATTACTAGAGGTATTTTGTACGACTTTTTGATGCATGTGGATATGTCAGAAATGATAGATTGCATTACTTCATAAAAATGACTTTACGGTGGTATGTATTTCCGCTATTGTCTTCTGCCCGCAAAAAATATAAGCCATCAGGTAGGTCGGTGGTAAAGCGACAAAC
>Ga0255768_10007299_pt1 | contig 10390 bp, 10 predicted proteins | sample 071ome_33_FD_179983 | JGI IMG/M metagenome (GOLD analysis project Ga0255768, IMG submission 179983) | Coastal salt marsh microbial communities from the Groves Creek Marsh, Skidaway Island, Georgia - 071412AT metaG (version 2) | ecosystem: Environmental > Aquatic > Marine > Intertidal zone >...
CTTTAACTCTTTTTTCAAATTGAGTTACATAGTCTTTATTGACTTGTCCAAACTTGGAATCCAAAGTTTTTCTTTTGCTTTCAACTGCTTTTGCATAATCTAAAGCGGCCTTCTCTCTCCGCTCTGCTTCACGCATTTTACGAGTTAATTTAGCAATTCTTGCTTGAACCCCTTTGCTATAATCTTCTAATTCTTCGTCCTTTTTTTCTTGTTTAGGTTCTTCTTTAGTTTCTTCTACTACTTCTTCTTGTTTCGTTTCTACTACTTCTTCTTGTTTCGGCGCTTCGGTATCAACTACCGATTCGTCTTTCTTTTCTTCTAGATTAATCTCAGCACCTTCGCCTGATGTATCTAGATCAACCATTTTTTCTTCAGTTGGCATAGTTTCCTCCTATGATATTAGTATTCATGCAAGATATCCTCTGGATTCTTGATTGTTGCTAAAACTTCGTCGTCGTTTAGCAGACGTATTTCCCCACCTTCTATTTTTATTCTTGAGCCAGCATAACGGGCAAACATTACCCATTCTCCCTCCTTGCACCAAGGACCATCAGGATATCTATCCTTATCCTTGTAGCAGTCTGGACCCATTCTTAAAACTAAACCACATTGTGATGCAACTTGTTGTCTCTCTAAGGTTGTTTCGGCCATATAAAGACCTCCTTTAGTTTTCTCTTTCATCTTGAAAGGTAAAACTAACATCCTCCAACCAGTTGGTTGTGGTAGTTTGTTTGAATCTTCTTTTGCTAAATCTTTTTCTTTTTTGACACCTACCAGTTTTTTATTCGGTAGTTTTATTGTTGATGTTGATGACTGTTCCATGTTGCTCCTTATCTTCTAGCAGGTTAGAGAGTTCCTGTTTAGTTGCCTCTAGGGCTGTTATCTGTCCTACTATATAGTTATATTTCTCCATATTGTCAATGCCGCCGGACGTTAAAGCTGCTGACAACTCTTCGTTTCTTCTATTTAAATATTTGATTAATTTATTAATTACTGTTTCTAATTGCACTTAACACTTCCATCTTCTTCGTGCCTGACGGATACGAGAATTTGGATCGTTACGAGTCTTTGCTGATGCTCTTTTAAGTTGCCCTAGTGATCTTGCGCAGTATGATTTTCTACGTTTGGCAGCTTTTGATCCAGGCTTCACTTTTCCTGTCACGGCTGTTTTTAGTTTTGAACCGGGATTTAGTCTTCTATAAGCTTTGACACCGGCTCGTGTCATGCCTGCTCCAGATTTTGTAGGTCTAAAGTTTTTCTTGTTTCTTGCAGGCATAGTGCCTTTTGAAAATTCTTTTCTTGTTTGATAATCTGTTCTCATGGCATTATCTTCTTTCCATAATATTTAACTAAACTTGGGTTTGAAACTCTTACACCGCCTAAATTGCCTTTAATAAAACTTCCTGTGTACGGTTGCATACTTCCTCCTACCGCTGCTTTTTTTCTTTTTGCAAACGTAGCAACGTTTGTAGGTTTGCCTCCTGGATTACCTGCAGCTCTTTTTCGTCTGACAGCACTCGCCTTTTGCGAGCTTGTCATTCGTGTGGCTTTTGCAAGTGGAACGCATTTTGGATATTTCCTTTTGCTTCCCTTCGATCTCCCGCAAGGTTGATACTTGCCGTCCTTCTTCGGTGCTCCAATATCTACCCATTTCTCTTGAACCCATTTACGTAAACCCATTATGAATTTTTTCCGTAAGCTCTTCCTCTGCCCTTTTTACACATGCCACCACCTCTGTACATTTGTCTAGCCATAACAGTTCCACCCATGGCTTTTTTAGGTTTTTTCTTACCACCGGGTGTAACTTTGCCAGAGCAAACTGCAGATGCGTACATGTTTGCGTACGCGGATGGGTAAACTTTAAATTTACGCTTCGCTGCGGCTTTGCCTCTAGGACATAGTTTTGCCATTAGATAACCTTTTTCTTTTTCTTCTTTTTCTTACCGATAACGCCTCTACCCATAAGAATATCTGCTTTAGTGACTTTGCCGTCTTTGTTTAAATCAGGAAACTTACTTCCTTTTTTAAGCATAGTTCTTTTCATCATGCCACCGCCCATTTTATCTACACGTCCACCTTTCATGTATCCTTTAGGTGTAACTTGTTTGTTGTATAGTCTGTTTGCCATTATTTTTTGCCTCCGTTTCTAAAAATTTGTGTACCCTTTATACCATAAATACTCGCGACTACAAGAATCCACAGGTTTGTAAACCAACTAGGAAGCTGCGAGAACATTTCGAAGAATAACTTCACTTTGTCCATCGCAGATGGGTCGTCTGATACGACTGCCCAAGCTAAAACAGCAACTGGAGTTGACAAGATTATGAGGACGGCCTCGTCTTTCCAGTCGGATTGTCTAGCTTCTAGTAATTTACCTTGGTAAGCTTCTTCACCCCGAGCTTGTTTCTCGGCATGTAATAATTGTGCTTCAGACATAGCCATTTTTGCTTTTTGTCTGTTAGCATAAATTTTTGATCCAGCTTGCGCTGCTAATTTAATCGCCTGTAACCACATATTAGTAAGCTTTTGAATTTCTTTTTTTCTCAGCTAGCATTCTTTTTTGTCCTCTTACTGGCATTTCAGGTTTTCCTGTACCAATATAGTTAAAAGCACCATCAGCTGTTGTTTTAGATCTTGGATCTACCTCAACACTCTGTTCTGGGACTGTGCCAACTTTAATTTTATCTAGTTTTTGCATTTTTACTCCTATTTTTTTACTCTTCTACCTTAATTGCAGTTATACCTTGATTTCCACTCTTTGCAAGGCTTACTCCAGCTCTTAATTTAGCTAATTTTTCGTTTTGATCCATCTTATCTTCACTTAATTGTCTTGCTTGAAGTAATTTTGCTCTATCTAGATCAAATTTTTTCTCTCCTTCGTCTTTTTTACGCTCATTTTCCATTGCTCTTAGGTCAACTTCTCTAGATTTTAGTTTTAAAAGTGGGTCACCATCAAATTGTGACGTAATTTTCTTCTCTTCTTCCATAAAATCACCCATCATTTCAGAAATTAACACAGCTTTTCTTGCTTCCATGTCCATAGATATCTTTTGTAGTTGTGCTTGTATCTGTGGGTTCTGTTGTGCCATCTGTTGCATCTGTGGAAGTTGTTGAATTGTGTCTGCAAATTCTAATTCTATCTGTTCTTGTGCCATCAAACTAATGTGTTCAAGACAATTTTTCTCAATCGCAGCCATAATAGGTGGATTATTTCTAACCATGTTAGTTGCCATGAAATTTAAGTGAGATGTTATATGTGCTCTATGATCTTGACCACGAAATGCTTGAAAAGGTTTCATTGCTAACGCATCAATGTGCTCTAACGCTGGATCTTTTGGTGCAATTGGAGCAGGTGGTGGTAAAATTTTATCAATATCTTTTATACCAAGTGCTTCGTACATTTTTCTGTAAGCATTGTATAAATTGTGAATCTTTGGATTAGATGTTGCAAGTTGTAATTCTGTTTGTGCAATCGTAATTCTTTGTGACATAGAAAATATATTTGGATCTGCAACTGGTAAAATGTCTACTCTGTCATCAAAGTCCATTTGTTTAACTTCTCTTCTACCGCCAACAACATCAAAAGGATAAACTGGTGGTAAGTAAGTTTTAAATAGTCTTGATAATAATCTAAATTCAGATCTCATAGATGTGTAAAGTCTTTTGTGTATCGCAGACATTACACGTGAACCTCTTTCAAGAAGTGCAACTGTAGTTCCAACTGCAGCGGCTTGATTACCATCGCCCACTTGCATATCAGCAATAGCCGCGAACCTTTGACCTGCTTGAACAACAATACCCATTAGTTGTAATAATGTTGGAGATGGTTCTTTGTAAGGTAGCATCATAAACGAATCTCTAATATTACCACCTGGTGCATCTACATCTTTAAATTCACCTGGTTGAATTGGCGATGCTTCATCTCTAACTCTTACACCTCTTTGTTTAAATCCTGCTGGCAAGTTTGAAAGTGTACCTGCATCCAACAATTGACGGAGAGCGACCGTTGCCGTTCGACTCAATCCGCCAATCATATGGATCAATCCAAATCCGTAGAATCCTAGTCCTGGCAGAAATTTAAAGTGGACGAAATAAGGTATTCTAGCTTTTCTTGGATCTTCAGGATTAAAGTTCCTTCTAATAGAAAGAACTTTTCGCGAACCTTCATCTACAGTTACAATGTATGGGAGCTTGATCCCTGTAAGTTCTCCGTTCGCGTCCTTATCTTCGAAACCTTCTAAATCTAAATTAACATGGCACTCTAACAATGTATAAACTTGTTCTGGTCTACCAGATTTTTTTGTGCCTTCTAATTCTCTTTCTTTTGATTCAACTTCATCTTTGAATACTGCTGGTGCACCTAATTCTACATCAGAATAAAAACCACCAACTTGTTGTTTTCTTAAATCGTTCTCTGACATTTTGATGACGTGTATAATCGCTTCTGCATCATCAAGAGATGTCGCTGAATAAGGTACAACTAAATCATCTGCTGGTACAAATTTTGAAACAGCTCTGCCTAATAAATCATCGTAGTAAACTTTTTTAAATGTAGATCCTGCAAGTGGTAAGTGAAATAACATTTGGTCAAACTCTGGCTCGTACTCAGACATTTTTTCCATGAGTTCGTAGTTCATGTATTCTTTTACTCTTTGTGCTTGCGCTTCTTTTTGTGGATCGCTGTTACCAACGATTTGAGTTCTGATTGGGCCTTCCGCTGGTAATAACTCTTTGTAAGCTCCTGCTTGGAACTGTGTTACAGCTTCTGCAAGAACAGGGTGCGTGGCACCTGAAGCTCCTTGGAAAGGCTCTGTTCTATTTTCGTATTTAAATCCTAAAAGGTCAAGGCCTTCTGTGTAAGCTCTCTCCCAATCTTTTCTTGATGCTTTGTAGTCTGTATAGTTTTGAAATAATTCTAATCCAATCGGTTCTAAAATTTCATCAGGTAATAATTCTGCTAAATTATCAAAGTGATTTTGTGCACCTTCAACATTTACTTTACTTGGGTCAAAATTTAATTCAACGCCACCATCTTCTGTTGGATTTATTTCAACAGGTTGTTTAGTTGCTTCCTCTTGTTTTTGTAATTCTACTTCTTGATCGGGTCCTTCTATTTTTACAGAGGTTCCCAACTCTGAAAGAGTCTTGTCAATATCTGCCATTATTTACGCTCCTTGATTGGTCTAACATTTTTTGCAACATAAGGCAACCCGTGTGATGCGGGCCCTGATTTTGGTGGGGGTCCAGAGTCATCCCCAGCTAGCTTAACAATGCCTCCTCCTGCTTTAAAAATTCTATCTAAAAACTCTGGATCTTTTACTATTTTTTGTAATCTTTCTTTTCCGACACCTTCTAAATTAACACCCATTTCAGATAATTCTTTTGTAGAATATTTTTTACCATTTTCAGCAAGAAGTTCTAATATGTCTTCAATAGAATCTAAACCAGCTGCGATATCCCCATCACCGCCGTCTGCATCAGGCAATAAAGTTGCTTCGTCGTATTGATCAGGAACTTCTACAGGCTTACCTTTTTCATTTAATATTGTTTCTGGTGGTTCGTAAGTTATTTCTTCTTTTCTAACGATACCATCTACAGTTTCGTATTCACCATCACCAATGTAATAACTACCGCCGCCTTCAGTATCTTTTCTAATATTTATCTTACCCGTTGATATGTCCTCTGACAATGTGTATCCCTTTAAATCATAAACTCTTTGTCTTTCAACTGTTGAAAGATTTGAAGTTAAATCATCTCCTTTTGTTTTAATTAGATCAACAAGGTCAAAGAAATATTTTGGTGTACCGCCTTTAGTAACTATTGGTGCAGCTTGTTTAGCCACTTGTTTTGCTGCAGGAAACAATGTGTCAAGACCAAGAGATTTTACTAAACCTACGATTCCGCCACCCACAAGTAAAGTATTAAACTCTCTTCTTGTCATATTTAATGACGCTGCTTTATCTTCTACACTTTTTTCTAATTCTTTTGCTGCTTCTGCACTGCCTGCATATTTTTGAATTTCTTTTCTAATTTTATTTGCAGCTTTACCTGCTGATGCAAAATACCCTACACCTGTAGCAGGGCCAAGTGATTCACCTGTTAGTTTTAACAAATCGCCTACGGTTCTTTGTGAACCTGTAACATCTTTGTCCATGTTGTCTAATAATTTTTGTAAACCAGATCCTTCAACAATTTTTTCTTGTGTAAATTTAGGATCTAGTTTTTCACCAAGTTCTGTTGTTGCTTTTCTAAAATCTTTACCTTGAGCAACGTCACCTAAATATTGAGGAAGAGCCAATGTAAGTCTACCTGCAAATTCAGGAGCTAGTGCTAAACCTTTTGTAAGTTGTGCTGCATAATATGGATATACTCTTGGATCTAGTGTTTGGTTTAGTCTTTGTAATAAGTTTGATTCTTCTTTTGTACCAAACATAGACTCTTCTAAACCAGGTGTATTGTTCTTTAAAACATTGTCCATGACTTCAGTATTGTTTAGTCCTGATAAAAGTTCCGTGACAAACGGATTAGGTGTGCCATCTGAAAAACCAACACGGCCACCTTGTGCTAACTTCATACTTTGTTGTTGTAAGTAGTCTTCAAAGCTACCTTGAAAGCCATCATCAACGGCAGATTGATATTGCAAGAAAGACGAGTTAGGGAAAGCATCCATCAAAGCACCAGCAGTTTGATTATCCATATCCCCAACGATTTTATCTATGGGCAGTGGAGTAAAAAGACTTTGGGGTGGTTTGTTAGTTTCTTCTTCAGGTTCTATTTGAGGTTTTTCTGAGGCCTCCATTAATTTTTTAAATTTTTCAGGGTTTACTTCAGACATCTTATCAAACTCTTGATCTGATAAAAGTTCCATATCATCTACAACACCTCTTGGTATTTCAAATTGTTTTATTCTTTCTTGTCGTTCCTCTAACGGTATGCTTTCTTCTATTTCATCAGACAGTCTTCTACCAAATGTGGCTTCGTAAGGTAAATCACCACCAAAAAGATTTGCAACTGTTTTTGGTAAATTAAGAGTATCTTCAACCAACCTTGCTGTTCCTGTAATTAAAGTTTCTTTAACAGGTAGTCCTCTTTCTGCTTGTTGAATATAAGGCATTGTTTGAAGTGGACCGGTCGTATACCCAAGTCCTTTTAAAACAGGGACAATTTTTTTTGCTACATTTCCTATTTTATTTATTAAATCTGGTGAAACATTACTTAAGTCAACAGATCCTGCAAAACTTGGTAGTTTAAAACCTCTTACTTTTTCATACTCTGGTATTACATCTTTAAGGTGAGATGTTAAAATAGCATCAGCATTTTTACCTTGATTAATTAATTTAATTCCTTTTTGTAATTTTTCAGGTAATTTTTTAAATACAGGTTTCTTCATGCTACCATTAGCAATAAAGTTTTGTATTGCAGATTTTGTTTTTGCTAACATGGAAGAACCTAAAGTAAGAGATGGATACTTTGTATTAATCTTTGGTTTACCGTCAACAATTTCTACTTCGTATGTTGCTTGTTGCACACCAAATTCTTTTGCAGCTTTTTTTGAAAAATCATTGGCTATCTTAACTTGTTTTTTAATGCCTTTGATATCATCAATGGATAAGTCTTTAGCTCGAGTTAAAGCTGATGAAATTTTTTTATCGTAAGTACGACCTTTAACAGTATTTGGTTGATCTGTTGTTTTAACACCTTCTTCTGCAAAAGATTGCATTGGTAACACTCTCTCTAAAGTTTTTGCATCCGTTTGATCAACAAGTTTTAAAATACCTCCAGGATGTTCTGGACTAAAATTAATTAAATTTCCAAAAACAGCCCTTAAAGGGTGTGTTAAATAAGCTCTCATGTAATCAAGATAACGATAATAATTATTGATGGGTAAATTACTTTTAGGATTTTTTGCAGGTATGTATCCTTTTTTAATTCCAATTTTTAATAATTTATTAACTCCTTTTTTATAATCATCACTAAATTCTTTAAGAGTCTGTGCTTGCCCTGTTTTTGGTCTTTTAATACCAAGAGCATCGTCAATTTGAGATGTTACATATAAAATATTATTATATGTTCCTTTAGTAGGCGTTGCCATGCCTTTTCTAAACTTACCTATGAAAGGGATATGTTTAGTGCCAGCGTTAACTTTAACCGTTCCTTTTTCATTAGTCGCAACAGTATTAGGATATTTTTTATCTATAAAATTAATAACATCATTATAAAATTTATTTCTAACTCCAAGAGCCCCAGACTTATAATCAGGTATGTAACTGTTTTTATTTGTCTTAACAAAATTATCTACATCTTTTGCAACTTGTTTTTGAAATTTATCACTAGTTGCAGATGTTTTTAATCTATTTTTTTCATACAGTCCTGCTAAGTTTGGTCTGAACCTAGTTGCGCCTCTTAACATTCTTACTATGTCTTCTTGATTAAAATTTATTTTTGGATTTTTATCTATTATTTCTTGTGCTATTTGTGATCCAGTTTTTCCTGCTTTTAAATCAGCTTCAAAATCATCAACATTATAATATTCTAAGATTTGTCCTAGAGGGTTTTGTGCCTCTAATATTATAAAATTTTTATTTTTAAATTCTGGTTCTTTTAAAATTTTTGTAAAATCTGTAGTATCTATTTTTATTTTATCTAATACCGCTCCTCTATCAATTTCAGATCCTGTAGGTTGTGATCTAAAAAAATTTCTTAATTCTTCTCTCTTACCTCTTTGAGGTGCACCAAAGTTCTCTCTGTCTCCAACTTTCTCTCCCTGTATCACGCCACCACCTAATGCAAACCTATCTCGTAGCGTAGGTTCTAAAGCTTCAAAGCTATCTGTTGCTGGATTAAATAAGTATTTCAACGATACCTCCTCTTGCAAAGCCTTCTCTTGGATCTAGATCTCTAGGGTGCACACCATTCTCTTCGATGTATTTTAATTCATCAAATGTTTCGTCACCGTAAAGTTCTACGTTGTTAAATTTTGTTTTAGTTCTGTCTACGTTAAGATCTAAATTACTGATGATTCCCTCTTGTTTAATAGGTGTAACTTCCGCTGTTTCTAACAGTTCATCACCAGGTTGCACTTTAGTATCTTCTGGCGCAATCTCATTTCTAATTTTAACTAGATTAGCTCTTTTTGAGTTTTGATTTTTAATATCTTCTTTTGTTTTGAAGAAAGGGTTTTCACCTTTTTCAATAGTTTTGATAACTTTATCTACATCTGCAATCTCTTGATCCAACTCACCTGGTAAACTGTAATGTTCATATGTTTTACCTGGTGCATTTTTGTTTTTAACAACAAGTCCCATTTTTCTAAATTCAAATCGACCTGGGTATTTTATGCCCGAACTGCTAAAAGCATTTTCATCAATAAAGTTTTCTAACTTATCAAACGCATCATCACCAAAGTGATATCTAAATACTTTAATGGGATCTATGAAAGGATGATTACCTTTTTTCATAGCATCATAAATACGTGGTGTAACTTGTATACGACCTGCTTCTATCTCATCTTTCAAAAACTGTCTTGATAAAGATCTAAACAAAGCTTCGTTAGGACCGTAACCTTTACCTTGATATAAATTTTTTACTCTCGTTTGATTATCTACCTCAGCTCTACCTGTTCTGATGTCTTCCATCTCTTTAAGTAATTGTTCTATATTGTCCATAGACTCACTCATAGACTGTATAATATTTTCATTTGCACCAAATCTATTTTGAAGTTGGGTGTCTCGATAATCCTGATAAATCTTTTGTGGTTCTTTACCATCGTTAGTTAAATCATCAGCTAGCTTGTTAACTTTCTTTGTAAGGTTATTATACATCTTGGCATTGTACAAAAGATTGTCTTTGTCCTTCTGGCCAAGAGCTACATTGTTTTCTAAGATGTATTTTAAATTCTTTTCCATACCATTCTTAAGAGCTTCTTGTTCTATTCTAAGTTGAGAATACAAACTCTCTGTTGTGCCATCTAACCCTCTTAAAACCATTTTGCTTTCAGCAGGATTAGTCATCTTAGTATTTACAAAAACTAATTCACCTCTTTCTTTTTTGGTAGCTAATTTTTTTGGAGTCTCAACTCTTTTTACAGGTTTGTTTAGTCTATTTAAATTACTTAAGAACTCGTAGGCTTCGCTGTACAGTTTAGAGTATTCTGTTTGGTCCATGTCAGTGGCATCTTGAATACCATCGTCTTCAATAAACCCTCTTTTTCTAGCTAACTCTTCAGCTAAAACATCTGCATTGTATTTAGTGTCACCTGCTGCGTAATTACCAGATACGTTATCACTAGCTTCAATAACATCGTCTGCTGCTTTAGGCATTTGAAACTCATCTGGACCTTTTGTTTTAGGTATTTCAATTTTGCCTGTCGGTGCTTTGACACCTGTAACTT
>Ga0255768_10007300_pt1 | contig 10388 bp, 7 predicted proteins | sample 071ome_33_FD_179983 | JGI IMG/M metagenome (GOLD analysis project Ga0255768, IMG submission 179983) | Coastal salt marsh microbial communities from the Groves Creek Marsh, Skidaway Island, Georgia - 071412AT metaG (version 2) | ecosystem: Environmental > Aquatic > Marine > Intertidal zone > Salt...
CTCATGAAGGAGCAGGGCCAGTTCTTCATTCCCCGGTCTTCGAACCTCATCTGCGGTATATACATGAACAAACGGATCAACTTGTTCGACGATTTTGGCAATCTCTTCCGCATATGGCTTAGCCCAATCATTCAAATACAAGTGGTGATTAATGATTTTCGACACGGCGTTTTCCAAGTTTACCTCTACATTCATCCCCTCGACGATGGCGTCATTCAACATGGCCACCACATCGGCATTGGCATAGTTGCGAACATCATAGCCGAAGTTCCGCAAGTGATTAGGGTTCTCACTCGCCCCATGATCAGCGGTAAGGTAGATGATGTACTGATCGCGCCCCACTTTTTTATCGAGGGCTTTGATGAGTTGACCTAATTGGGCATCCAATTTTAAATACATATCATGTACCTCACGAGAGCGCACGCCCCAAGTATGTCCAGCATAATCAGGCGAAGAGAAACTCACCCCTAAGAAGTCCGTGAACTCGTCCTCCCCGAGATCTTCTTCCTTCAGCAGTAACAAGGCCATCTCCAACACCATTTCATTTCCGATAGGCGTATTCTTTAAAATACCTAACCCTCGCTGCTCCACCATTTTCTCTAGATCATAGGGGAAGGAGGAGGTTTCGCTATTTAGCTTTGGTTCATAAGGGTTCTCATCCTCTAAACTCAGCTCATACTTGCGCGGAGATAGTTCTAAACGCCACCCTCGGCGCATTTGCTTCATGGCCAATTCCTCCGCATTGAAATCTTGCACATATTCCGGCAATTCACTCACATAATAAGAGGAAGTCACAAAGTGCATTGCGCCATCTAGCCAATACGCTCCATTCGCCATGTGACCCGCCGGGAAAATCGCTCCGCGGTCCTTTACACTTACCCCAAAGGATTTTCCTTGGTCGTTCGTATAGAGCTTGATGCCGTCCGAGAAAGTCAGTGAGCGTAAGTTTTTTGGAGAGCGCCTGCTCGAGCTCTCTACCGTGCCCACGGGCTCCATATCCATATCCTGCGCACAATAGACCTCACTTGCGGTACGGTTGTCCCACCAATCGTTCGCCACAACACCGTGGTATTTAGGTGTGGTGCCGGTAGAAATACTCGCGTGCCCAGGCCCCGTGTAGGTGGGGATGTAGTTATAATGAGTATTGGAATACGAAAAACCGCTGTCTATCAATATTCTAAAGCCACCATCAGGTGCAAACTGGTGGTCAAAGCGCTGCAAGTATTCTGCGCGCATCTGATCAACCACAACTTGAACGACAAGCTTCGGTTGTGCCCAAAGATTTACGCTTAGGAGGCCTGCGACAATTGCGATTCCAAGGCCTCTTTTTCTTCGTTGAGTTGCTCCCATAATTCCATTTTGCCGCTAATCACGGACTTTTTTTCTTCATACTTGGGATAAAAATCTGGATCAGCCATTAGCGCCTTGCATTCCTGCGGATCGGCGAGCTGCTCATCCCAAGCGTTTATTTCTTCCTCTAAGTTCTCAATTTCTTGCTCAACTTCCTCCAATTTCCGCACCACACTGCGCAAATCTTTCTCTAGCTGCTTACGCTCCTTGTAATCCAAGCCCCTAGCAACCTCTTCTTTCGCTTTTTGAACATTTTTTTGGGCCGATTTCGCCTCGACCTCGCGCATCGATTCCAATTTTCTTTGCTCGAGATAGTATTCAATACCTCCCAAAATCGTTTTGACCTTGTGGTCTCTAAACTCGATAGTCTTGGTCACCAGCCCCTCCAAAAACTCACGGTCGTGGCTCACCACCAACAGTGTACCATCAAAGGCCTGAAGGCTCTGCTTGAGCACGTCCTTGCTGTTCATGTCCAAGTGGTTCGTAGGCTCATCCATCACCAAAAAATTGATGGGATTCAGCAGGAGCTTACAAAGTGCCAATCGGCCACGCTCCCCACCGCTCAAAACTTTCACTTTTTTATCGACGTCCTCGCCTCTAAACATAAAGGCACCCAACATACTGCGGGCATGCTTGCGCATTTCCTCAGGAGAGGCATCCTCAATGGTCTGTAATGCCGTTTTACTTCCATCAAGGGCATCCGCCTGGTCTTGAGCAAAATAGCCCACCATGACATTGTGCCCTAATTCCATTAAACCATCCGCAGGAATCTCTTTCAGCAAGGCCTTTACCAAGGTAGATTTTCCCTGGCCGTTTTGTCCTACGAAGGCCACTCGATCGCCGCGCTCCACCTCCAAATCTACGCCTCGCAATACTTGTAAATCGCCATAGGACTTTTTCACTCCCTCTGCCTTCACAACCACCTTGCCGCTTCGCGGCGCCGGCTGAAACTTGAAGTGCATGGCTGAGGTATCCATATCGTCCACCTCAATGCGTTCCATACGATCGAGTTTCTTGATCAAACTCTGCGCAAAGGAAGCTTTGCTCGCTTTCGCACGGAACCGTTCAATCAATTCCTCCGTCTGTTTGATCTCTCGCTCTTGATTTTTGGCTGTGGCCAATTGTTTCTCACGTAACTCCTCCCTCAAAGTCAAATACCTCGAGTATGGAGCGTTGAAATCATAGGCCTTGCCCATGGTCACCTCAATGGTACGTGTGGTCACATTATCCAAGAAAGTTCTATCGTGACTTACCACCATCAGGGTTTGATTGCTCTCGCTCAAATGCTGCTCTAACCACATGATGCTTTCAATATCCAAGTGGTTCGTAGGTTCATCCAACAGCAGCAGGTCTGGTTTTTGAAGAAGTAATCGGGCCAATTCTGCTCTCATGCGCCATCCCCCCGAAAACGTGTTGAGCTTATTATGGAAGGTATCTTGTGTAAATCCAAGCCCCTTCAATACCAACTCCACGCTTTCGTCAAGATTATCTCCGCCTAGGATGCCAAAGCGCTCGCTGAGTAGACTTAATTCTTCAATCAATCGGGTATAAGAATCACTCTCGTAATCTGTACGAACTTCAAACTCTTTGTTGATCTCCTCCATGCGCTCGTTGATGCGCATAATCTCATCAAAGGCGCTGCGGGCGATCTCCATAATGGTCTTTTCCATATCCATGGCCAAATCCTGGCGCAGGAAGCCAATGCGCACCTCTTTCGCCATGTTTTTACTTCCCTCATCCAGGGAATAGTCGCCTGCAATGAGTTTCAGTAGAGTAGATTTCCCCGCACCATTCCGACCCACTAGACCAATGCGATCGCCCGGGTTGATTTGGAAACTGATTTCGTTGAAGATGGCCCTTCCGCCAAAAAATAGCGAGGCCTTATTGAATGATACTACCATTGTGACAAAAGTATCAAAAAGCCCCGCGCGACCGTTGTATTTTTACCCTGCAAATCAGCAATAAATCAAGATGTTAAAAGGCACGAAATTTTACGCCATCACTAAGAGCAAGTGTCCGCGTTGTATGGAAGGAGATATTTACCCTGATAGTAATCCCTACCACCTCAAAAAGCTTTCGGATTTTAACCAACGCTGTAGTACCTGCAACCAAAACTTTGAACCCGAGCCAAACTTCTACTACGGCGCGATGTATGTAAGCTACGGTTATACGGTGGCTTTATTCGTGGCAGTATATATCATTTTTGGCGTGTGGATGGATTGGTCTATGTGGCCCACGGTAAGCGCCTTGGGTATCATCTTGGTCATCTTGGGGCCTTTCTTGTTCCGATTATCTCGCACTACTTGGCTTTCTCTCTTTGTCCACTACGACAAGGATGCGGCCGAGCGCTGGCAAAAAGAAAAGAAGTAACTAGCTCTTGAATCGAGCGGGATTACATTCCTTGATTAAAGGCACTCCATATAGCAAGTGTTCGGCCATGTTTTGTGCCAAATACGGAACCATTAGCACTGCTCGAGATCCCATGCCGTTAAAGACCCACACGTTCTCCTTCTCGGGATGGGGTCCTATGATCGGTCGTCTATCCTTCGTGGCCGGTCGAGTACCTGCGTAGTGATCAATGACTTTATATTCCTCTGACCAGACTTTATCAATGTGCTGGATAAGTTCTTCTTTAGCCTTGGGGGTAGGGCCGTCCTCGAAGCCCTCCCAGGCATAGGTTGCACCAATGGAAGCTTTCTGGTCTTCTTCGCCCAACATAAAATGTCCTTGATGAATGCATTCCTTGCGCAGATCACGATGTAATTGGACCGTTAAAAGCTCCCCTTTAACAGGTGAAAAACCGTGCTGTTTAAGCTGACTTTTACCTAGTGCTAGATGCGTCCCCTCACAAGAAATAATTGCGTGGGCCTTGATATCCTTGTATTGCATCCCTTCACTGTACGGCTCCACAGCTTCCCAATTAAAATATTCCTCCGTAAAGGAACCTGTTTCCCCAAGTTTTTCGCGCACGGCGGCCATCATAGCTTTCACCTTAAGGCGTCCTGTGCCTTTGGTCAAACCGCTGCCGTGTTCAGCTATAATTCCCGAAGGTGCGAGCTCAATAGAGTCTTGGAGATATGGGGCGAAGCTTTGTTGATCGGACAGTTCCATCCAAGTGTTTTGCTCTCCAGGGTTATGAAAAACACGACGTAAGGGAAGTGGCTCGAAGAAGGACTTATGTGTCCAAGCTTCCATGTCCGGATAGACTTCGTGCAGGACTTCCATCATCTCATCGGCCATCCAAACCTTTTTCATGCGTTTCAGCACAATGGGATTCCATAGTCCAGCCGCCACCTTGGAGCTCATGTTCTCATTAGGCACATCAAATAGATGTACGCTAGCGCCGTGCTTCATTAGCGTGTAACTAAGCACGGATCCTGAGATACCTCCTCCAACAATAATATAATCTACGTAAGGCATAAAAAAACTCCTGCCACAAAGGTAACAGGAGTTCTTGAAGAAGTGTACTGCTGCAGACTTAGTACGTCCACATATCGTGCTCTTTGTTTCTCAAATCTTCCTTAATTCGAGCGGCCTCTAACAGTTGACTCATGGCACTATTGTTCTTGTATTCTGCAATAGTCCTGTCGTAAACGTTATCGACCTTAATAATGGTTGCATTGAACCTTCTGAAATGCATGATTTGATCGAAGGTTAAGCGCTGGTTATTGTTCTTCTCGTTAAAGGCAACGGATGTAGCCATTGCATAGCGCGCATCTGGGAACCAAATCCAAAATGGATTATAGGTTAAGGATGGGTTTCTTGGATCGCGAACCTCGGGAGCTATCCCTATGATTCTATTTTTTAATTCTCCACGCTGCTTATCGAAATACCAATCACTTTTTATGTGGTAGGCAACAACGCTATTTGCTTTTACAAGGAAGGTGTCGATGTACGCCGGTGGTCCAAAAGGATCGTTTGGATCCTGAATACTATCATATTTTTCAATAGTATTTCTCACCTCATCAATGGTCAATGGCAATTCGAAACGATCATCGCGGAAAATTTCTGTAATGGTATTTTCATTTAATATGCCATCGACTAGGACATCCCATAATGACTTGCGATCCGGCATTGGCTTCGTGGGATAATACAAAGGCAAGTTAATTTTCTCTCGCAAATCAATACGTTCCCAGTGGCGTTCTGACCATAACATATCGTCTTGGCGCAAGTATGGATAAGGAACTACGCGGTTATTACGATAATGTTTGGTTTCCTCTGGAACGATACCATCGTCCTCAGGACCAAAAACTTGTGCTTGTACTGAAGTAATGCTGAGTACAAGCGTGAAACAGGTAACTATGATTGACTTTAATACTTTCATGCTTAGTTCAAATCAAAAATTATATCAGCAACTGATGGCGTGAGTCCCTTGTTAGTTTTCGCCTTGATGCTGCGTATTACTATTAAGGTACCAGGCTTTGCTTTATCTAATGCTGCTTTAGCATCTGAATTTAATCTATTACCTCTACATTGGATAGGAGCAAAAGGTGGGATTACAATTTCGAAAGAATTCACCGTTAGCGGCAATTCAAAGTCGAAGTCTTTAAAGACCGCATCTACCTTGTTATTTTTAATAAACGATGCACTTCTCAGGCCATCAGAATACCCCAGGATTTCGCCCTGTGCATCAGGTAAGTTTTTGACGCGGAACTCTTTAGTACCCATAGATTTTGTTGTACCATCATCTTCTCGTACGCTGACAGAAATTTTCATCTTACCGCCTGAATTACGCGTCACATCAGCCACATAACTGCTTCCAGATTTTTTAACTCCAGGCCCATTCACAATGATATTAGCTGGGTCAACCCCTGGAACTGAAATTTCTAACGGGTTATCTACTCCACGGTATAAAACGTTCATTTTCGTTGGCGAGATAACAACACTTGGAGGTGCTACATTGTAGGATTGCTCATCGATGGTGTAGGTTTTGGTCTCACCATTCGTGATTAATCGAATTTCTCCGTTCCATTTTTTAGTACCATTACCGGTAGCAGGAAAAGAAATGTTTGCTACACCATTGATAATGTCTTCAGCAGCAACTTCTTGGCCATTGATAATGAACGTAGGATCCTGCGTTTCATCATAAGCAGCTAGTAAAACTTGTGCTTCGTATTTATCTCCTTGAGTAACGAATGTGCTTTTAGGAATTACTATCGGCTTTACACCAGTCACTTTAATATCACGAGCATTGATATTTGCCTGAAGGTAGTCGATGACGTTTGCCTCAGAGGTACGAATATCACTTTGCATACCAGTCAAGAAAGTCATGACAGAAATTAGAGGGTAATGCTCGAATTTAGCAGCTTCCCAACTTACGTTTGCACCATCATGCGTTTGATCACTTAGATCAAACGTATGACTCAAAGCGTTTTGTAACCCGGCATTTCCTTCAGACTCCATAGAAAGAAAATCTCTGTACGCGGCCATGGCTTCTTTAAGCTTTGCTCCGTTCTGTTCAATTAAAAAGTAGTTTGGACTTACTTCACGATCGTCCATCTTCTTAGGCTTCCCTGGAACCTCGTCGTCTTCACCACCAGAACGAAGGACTAATTCAGCTTTCATCTCTTCAATCATATTGTAGAGTTTATCTGATTCGCCTTTTACCTGGTATGCTTTGTCTCTCCAAGGACCAGCTTTCGCCTCATTATCATTAGCGGCACTATTAAATGCAGAGTAGATATCTGCATTTTGATTCTCCACAGTTTCAATAGATGCTTGCTGACCCAACATCACTTCATAGAATGCGTCCATGACCTCTCGGCTAACGTTGAGGGCTAGGAGTGCAGTCAACACGAGGTACATCATGTTGATCATTTTCTGACGTGGGCTTAAATTTCCTGATGCCATTTGTTAAGTTGTTTAGGGTTAATAAATCGGGTTTCTATCGATTATTTACCCATAGCAGTGAGCATACCACCGTAAACGCTGTTTAGTGTTTCTAGGTTTCCTTTCAGCGTAGAAATTTGACTTGCCAAATCAGAAGCATCTGTTGAAGCCGTAGCCAATTTTTCCATCACGTCGTTTTGACGCTCTACTTGTGCGGTAGTATTTTCAAGTTGTACGGCATATAGCGCATTTAGACTTTCCATATTTGCTGCTGCCGAGTTTAATTGCTCACTGTATTTTGCCGTAGCACCCGCAGCATCTACTGTGCCAGATAAAGACCCAGCAGTTTCACTGAGGCTTCGCATACCTTCACCTAGTCGAGCAATGAGTTCAGAATCGATACCGCCGTTTTCCAAGGCGTTATCAAGCTGTTCTGTTACTGACAATGCACGATCACCTTCGCCGGTAGCTAATTCAGGATATACCAAAGACCAGTCATAATCTGTGGCTGGTTTTTCAAAGGCAGAGAAAAAGAATATCACCGCTTCTGTAGTCAAACCAATAACGAGCATATAATTAGCACCTTCCCAGTGCATGATTTTAAACATCGCTCCAAGGATTACAACAGATGCTCCAAAACCGTACAGTTTTGCCATGAAATTCTTGAATCTTTTACCGTTTACGTCGATTAGTGCCATAATAGATGAAATATAAAATTTGAGTTAAGGTATCTTATTATTAAAAGTCTTTTAGATCACGACCCAAGAAGCTTTGAACAGTACGGAAGCCGATGTAGCTTTTCGCTGTGTCTTGGTATTCGTAATCGCGTGCGCCTAATTGCATGAAGTAGGCTACGTCTTTCCATGAACCACCACGAATGACTTTGCGCTTCATCGTTTCTAGTTCATCATCATATGCGTTGTACTGGAATTCAGGTGCAATATCACTTTCAAAAGCATAGGATTGAACATCAAAAGCAGTTGAAGTCCATTCACTTACATTACCTGACATACAATACAGGTTATAGCCGTTTGGCGAATATGCCGTTGTTTTAACTGGATAGAAACCTCCATCGGCCGTTAAATTACCTCGACGAGGCTTAAAGTTCGCTAAATAACATCCTGCGCTGTTGGTAGCGTATGGACCACCCCAAGGGTATGTTGTTAATTCTTCCCCACCGCGTGCAGCGTATTCCCACTCAGCTTCAGAAGGCAAACGGAAATCGTGTTCAATCAATTCACCCTCACGTTTTAGGAAGTCACGACGATATTTGCTTCTCCAGTTAGCAAAAGCTCTCGCTTGTCTCCAACTAACTCCTACTACAGGGTAATCATCGTATGCTGGGTGCCAGAAGTATTTGTCGTGCATAGGTTCATTAAAACTGTAGGTGAAATCGTGAATCCAAACTAAGGTATCTGGGTAGACATTAATAGTTTCTTTTTCAAAGAATGAAGCTCTGTTTGAGCTCGCCTGTGTATTCTTTATGTAATCGCGATAACCAAATAGTTCTCCATCACCATCTTCGTCTTTGTAATCAAATTTGACGCGGTTCAACTTGCTCGCTGCTTTTTGCTTATTGATCCAATAGAAGGTATAGTTCAATTGGCGTGTGTCTAAATGACGGTATCCTAACCACTGCTCGCTAGGAGGTAGATAAAGGCTTTCCATGACTTCCGTGTACTCTGGATCAGGGTATCTGTTTTTATCCCATTCGAGATAAGGGTCCCAATCTAGACGTCGAAACATACTGTCCGGGTAATTCAAGGCGACGTAATCTTGGAAGTACGTAGGGTCTTCCATATCACCTAAGTCGATGTATGCAAAGTCCTCTACAAAACCCTCTGCTAATCGAACGCGTGCAATTGAATCACGCACCCAATGAACAAACTGACGGTATTCATTATTGGTGATTTCCGTCTGATCCATATAGAATGAAGGAATACTTACCACCTTTGCAGGAGCAGTATAGGCGTATGGTACATCTTCATCGTGGTTACCCATTGTGAAGGATCCTTGGGGAATATACACCATGCCATAAGGTTCGCTAGGGTACCATGTCGGTCGATCTTGTACACCAACCAACTCACCATGGTCGCTGCTGCCACAAGAGGCTAGGAGTGCTGCTGAGGTGAGCCCTAAAAGGAACTTTTTCATAATTTATGTATTTCTACTTTATTCGTTTTTAAGCAAGCCGCTATATTACAAAAATATAGGGTTTCTGTAACTACCTTTTTCTTTTGGAGGAATTTCGATGGTAAAACAGTAGGTCATCATAATTTCATGTGAACCGCTGCTTGAGTTTCTCAATGTAGACGTGGTTAGGTCGTATGAGTAACTTGCGCGCAAATCTTTAGTGATTTGGTAACCTGCCATGATGGCTAGGGCATCTTGTACTCTATATGTAACGCCGCCCCAGATTTGATTATTATATGAGGCTGCTGCATTGAGGTCAAACTGCGTAGTAACAAAGTCAGTTTTTATCATGGCGGCTGGCTGTAAGACGAATCCGTTACCCAAGTCAACATTGTATCCTCCCATTAAGTAGTAATGGCGTTGTCCACGTATCTCTGCATTGAAGCTGCCCCCCGTTGCGTTGAGAATGTCTTTTGTTTCTAGAAGTCTGGTACTGCTCAATCCTGCGTACCAGTTTGTATGACGGTAATACGCTCCAAAATTTAAGTCAGTGGCCATTGAGCTGCTGCCAAATGCCACCAATGAGGGATCATTCATGGTTTGAGGCGGCGCCCAGTTCCCTGTAGTCACCGCTTTATTTCTGAAATCAACGCGCAATCCTAATCCCAACGTACCGCCAGCAAGGTCCATTTGGTAACCGTAGCCCAACCCTACAGTCATATCCTGGAAGTATCCAATCATATCGTTAGTCACATTCACGGCCAGACCACCGTGAAGAATATTCAATGGAATATTTGCTGTGAAGTTCTGTGTACTCGGGGCATTATCAAAGCCTACCCATTGTTGACGGGCAGCCATGCCTAAACAAATTGCATCTCCGGCCCCAGTAACTCCTGGGTTGTAGAAGATTTTGTTATTCGCGAATTGGGTGAACTGTACATCTTGTTGGGCCCAAAGGCTTGAGGTGCAGAACATTGCGAACAGTGCGATACAGGTTTTTTTCATCTGAGTTGGCGCGTACGTGTTTTCAGTTGCCGCTAAAGATAGAAAAATTCCCTTGCGAATGACACAAACTT
>Ga0255768_10007302_pt1 | contig 10385 bp, 9 predicted proteins | sample 071ome_33_FD_179983 | JGI IMG/M metagenome (GOLD analysis project Ga0255768, IMG submission 179983) | Coastal salt marsh microbial communities from the Groves Creek Marsh, Skidaway Island, Georgia - 071412AT metaG (version 2) | ecosystem: Environmental > Aquatic > Marine > Intertidal zone > Salt...
GGATCAACAAATAGAGTTCACATGATTGGTATTGGGGGCTCTGGAATGCTTGGAATTGCCTCCATTTTGCTCAAAAAAGGATTTTTTGTATCAGGGAGTGATGTAAGCATAACCAAGGATTTACTTCTCTTGCAGAAGGAGGGTGCGTTAATACAAGAAGGTCACAAACCTGATTTGATTAAGCGTGCTCAAATCGTGGTTTTCTCTTCTGCCATAAAAAAAAGTAATCCAGAGCTAAAAGAGGCAAAAGCAAGGAATTTAATCATTGTGCCAAGAGCTCAGATGTTAAGTAGCATCATAACCGGATACAGAAATATTGCTGTTGCAGGCAGTCATGGTAAAACTACAACTACTAGCTTGTTAGCAGAGATCTTTATCAAAGCTAAAAAAGATCCGACTTATGTAGTTGGTGGAAAGATTTTAAGTGGCGGTCAAAGCGCAAATTTAGGAAAAGGTGACACAATGATCTTTGAGGCTGATGAAAGTGATGGATCGTTTTCGCATTTTCATCCTGATGTTGCCCTTGTTACAAATGTTGATAATGATCATTTGGCATTTTATAAAAATGATTTAAATAATTTACATAAGGCTTTCAAGCATTTTCTAAGAAATATACCTTTTTATGGGCATGCAGTTATTAACGGAGATGATGCCAATCTAAAAAAAATCTTAAAGTTTGTAAAACGAAGATTTATAACTGTAGGTTTTAATAAAAAAAATGATTTTATAATTTCTAACCTTGCGGTAAAAAATAAATTTCAAACTTTTCAAATAAGGTCCTCCACCAATCAAAGATTTATAACCTTGAGAACCCCATTATTCGGTAAACACAATGTTTTAAATTCATCGCTTGCAGCAATTACTGCCCTAAAAGAGGGAATAAATAAAGCATCAATCAAGGCAGCAATTAAAGAATTCAAAGGTACCTCAAGACGTTTTGAGGAGCATATAGTAAGAATTAACAATAAGAATACAATTATGGTTGATGATTATGGCCATCATCCAGCTGAAATAAATGCAACTATTGAGGCTGTGTATCAAAAATTTGGTTCAAAGAATATTTGTATGTTTTTTGAGCCACATAGATTTTCTAGAACGAAGCAATTATTTAGTGATTTCGTTAAAGTCCTTTCAAAAATTTCAGAGGTACATATCTTTCCTATTTATCCAGCCTCGGAAAAACCTGTTAGAGGCATTACTTCAAAAAAACTTGTAAGCGAGATTAATAAGATAAATGGAAATGCATATTTAATTGACAAGCAGTCTGTTAAGGAAGTGCTTTATGAGAGAAATTCAGTGCCTGATGTGATTTTGGTGCAAGGTGCAGGAACTATTGCAGAAATAGCTTCATTAATAAAAGAATATGAGTGATAAAAAAATTGCGATTCTGACAGGTGGCTCATCATCAGAAAGAGAAATCTCTTTAGAGTCTGGTCAAAATATTCATAATGTTTTGCTAAATAAAGGCTTCAATTGTGAATTGATTGATTATCTTAATCTTGAAGATTTAAAAAATTTAGAATCCTTTGATAGGGTATTCATAGCAATGCATGGATATGAAGGAGAATCTGGCAGCTTGCAAAAAGAACTCACCAAACTTGGAATAAAATTCACGGGATCAAATGCAGAAGGTTGCGAAAATACATGGAATAAACATATTTTCAAACAATTGCTGATAAAACATGATCTTCCAACTCCTAAAAGTTTGGTTACTACAGATATCTTAAATTATGAGTTTCCCTCAGGTTTTTTTAAGGATAACTATTTTTTTGTCAAGCCAGTGGCTGATGGCTCTAGTTTAGATACTTTTGAAATTTCTTCTGAGCAAGACTTTGAATCTGCAAAAATGTTGATAAAGAATTCTTCCCAAGGATTTCTTCTTGAGGAGAGTATTAAATATAAAGAATTTACCGTAGCTATCCTACAAGATCAGGTCTTACCTGTGCTTGAAATAAAAACTCCGAATGCTTTTTACGATTATGATGCCAAATACATCAGTGATAAAACTATTATCATCGAGTCTGAGTTAGGCTCAGCAAAAATGAAGGCAATACAAGATCTTGCTATGGATGCTTTTATGATTAGTGGTTGTAGTGGATGGGGAAGGGTAGATATTTTACAAGCAGAGGATGGATCTTTTTACGCAATCGAAATTAATACTGTGCCTGGAATGACTAGCCATAGCCTTTTCCCTAAAGCTGCTTCATTAGCAGGAATTAGCCCAGATATGCTCTTAGAGAAAATAATGAAAAAATGAGATTAGTTTATTGGTTTTTATTATTAAGTTTCCTTGCAGCTTGCTCTAAAGAACAAAATATTTCAATTCATTTTAACGATCAAGTCTTTCTTGATGCTCAAATTAATTTCGTGAGACAGCTAGAAAATCTTGATAGCCTTAGCGTTACTTCAATAAAAACAATCTTAGCTGAGCAAGACTGGATTGAAAGCTTTTCTTTAAAACATGAAAGTTCCCAGAGTACAAAATTAATTCTCAACAGCAGGGTGCCATTACTTAACTGGGAGAAAGCCTATCACGTAGACAAAAACCTTAACATCTTCAGCTCCTTAGGGAAGACACTAGATATTCCAATGATTTCGGCCCCTTATGGCAAGTTAGCTGATTGGGTTTTTTGGCATGATTTGTTTAGAACTGTTCTTGAGGATCATGGCTTAACAATGAAAGAAATAAGATTTATTTACGGAGCAGGGTGGGAAATTGAAACTGATGATTTAATCATAAAAATCGGAAGCATAATCAACCAAGAAATATATGAAAAATATCTAGAAGCTTTAAATTATGTATTCAGAAAGAACTTAAATCCTAGTATCATGGATTTAAGAAATTTGAATGGAATTGCCCTAAGTTATGCCAAAAAATAATTCAAAAAATGAAACTGACTTTCTAGTAGCCCTTGATGTGGGTACATCTAAAATTGTTTGTTTAATCGGTCAAGTTATAGATTCTCATTCTATTGAGGTAATCTCAATGGGAAGTTATCCCTCTAGCGGATTAAAAAAAGGGGTGGTGGTTAATATAGATGCAACTACTGATGCCATTCAAAAATCAGTTGACCAAGCAGTTTCATCTTTTGATGGAAAGATTAAGAATGTTTATGTTGGTATAGCAGGCCAACATATCAAAAGCCTAAATTCCCATGGCATTGTTCGTATTGAAAATAAGGAAGTTACATCAAAAGACATAGATGGGGTAATTGATATGGCTCAGGATGTTTCTATTCCTTCTGATCAAATGCTATTACATGTTTTACCAAAAGAATTTTATATTGATGATCTAGACTCTATTAGAGAGCCTTTGGGCATGTCTGGTGCAAAATTAGGAGCACATGTTCATTTAGTTACTTGTGCTGTTACAGCCATGCAGAATATTGAAAAATGTGTAAGAAGAAGTGGCTTAAATATCGATGGCTTCGTATTGGAGCAATTAGCAAGTTCATATTCTGTTTTATCTGATGATGAAAAAGAGCTTGGTGTCTGTCTTGTAGATATTGGTGGTGGAACCACAGATATTGCTATTTTTAATAATGGCTCTATAACTTTTACAGGGGTTATTCCAATTGCTGGAGATCAGGTTACGAGCGATATTGCGGTAGCGCTTAGAACTCCTACTCCGCAAGCAGAAGATATCAAGCAAAAGTATGGATGTGCAGTCTCTGATTTTACTCAGGATGATGAAGTAATTGCAGTACCTGGTGTTGGAGGGAGGCCCCCAAGAGATCTTTCAAGGCGATCACTTGCTGATATTATTGAACCCAGATATGTTGAACTTTTTGAGCTCGTAAAAGCAGAAATTGAGAGAAATGGATTTGAAAGCAAAATTCCTGCTGGAATTGTACTAACAGGCGGCACCTCTCAAATAGAAGGAGCCGTCGAGCTTGCTGAATCAATATTTCAAACCAGTGTACGATTGGGCTCCCCTGAGAACTTTACTGGTATGGAATCAATATTGAAGAATCCTATCTATGCAACTTCTCTTGGCTTGTTGGGATATGGTTTTGATCGTTTGAAGCAAGGGTATTCTCTTGAACAAAACACTACTCTTTTTCAAAGAGCATTCGGTTGGTTGAGAAACAACTATTGATAGAAAATAAATATTGTTTATAATTCGCGTTCCTTGGCTGTGAAGGCAGTCTGTTAAACCATAAGGAAAAGCATGAATAGTTACGAATTAACACTTATAGTGAACCAAGACTTAGAATCTAGGTTCGATATTTTCAAAGAAAGTTTTGACAAGTCTTTATCTGAGATGGGATTTGATATTGCTTTTACTGAAATCATTGGGAAAAGGTTTCTTGCTTATCCCATTCAAAAAAATACCAAGGGACTATATATAATTTATCAACTCACCGGCTCTCCTGCTGCAGTTAGTGATTTAGAAAATAAGCTCAAATACGATAACTCTTTGCTGAGATACTTCTTACAGAGAGTGGAAACCCATACCCTTGCAAATTCTTTTTTAACTGAAGATACCATTGAAGCCAAGAAAAAAGCTGAAGCAAAACTTGCTCATAAAGCTAAACAAGACGCACTTGAAGCTCAAGCTAAAAAATCTAATGAGCAATCTGAGACTTCAAAGGACGCTAAAGTCACAGAACCTCAGCAAAAGTCAGAATCTATAAAAGAAGAAAATGAAAATTCTGATAAAGCTAATACAGAGATTGATAATTCAGGATCTGATGAGAATTCAGAAACCAACGAAGATGAAGCAAAGGAGTAATTTATGAAATCTGTTAAATTACCAAATAAATTCAACCATACTAATTTAGATGTTCTAAAGCAGTTTATAACTGAAACAGGAAAGATTATTCCAGCAAGAGTTTCAGGAGTTAATGCTGCTCAACAGCGTAAGATTACACAATCTATTAAGGTTGCAAGGTTTTTAGCTTTACTCCCTTATACTGACCAACATAAATAGTCCTATGAAAATTATATTACTTGATAAAGTCATTCATTTAGGTGAAATTGGTGATGTTGTTGATGTTAAGTCTGGCTATGCTAGAAACTTTTTAATTCCACAAAAGAAAGCAATGTTTGCCTCAAAATCAAATTTAGAATTTGTTGAGAGCAAGAAAGTAGAATTAGCAGCTGCTTCTGCTGATGAGGTTACTAAAGCTCAAGCAGTTGCAGACTCAATTTCAGGAACCAAAGTTACTATTGCTGCCCAAGTTACCGAGGAAGGAAGCTTGTATGGGTCCATTGGTACTAGAGAAATAGCCTTAGCTTTAGAAGAATCTGGTCACCAGATTGAAAAAAGTTGGGTGCAACTTCCCGATGGAGCTCTCAAGGAAGTAGGAGAATTTTTGGTAACGCTTGCAGTGCATCCAGAAGTTAGTGCTGAAATAACTGTAATTGTATCCTCAGAATAGTTGTCAACTTTTGGATATGGTGTAAAAATCGTATCCTATGCCTGAATCTATAGAATTATCTAATCAAGCACGAAACTTAGAACAAGCAGTTTTAGGTGGATTGATGCTTGAGACAGAGCGTTACGATTCAGTTAGTCTCATAATATCCCATGCTGACTTTGAAGGAAGAGATCACCAGCATATATTTGAATCGATGGGAGAATTGGTTAATTCCAATAAACCTCTTGATCCAATAACAGTTTCTGAGCGACTAAACAGCAAAAATCTTTTAGGGAGATCAGGCGGTAGAGATTATTTAATAGAGTTAGCTGCTTCCTCACCCTCTGCTGCAAACTTAGAAGCTTACGCAGAACTGATAAGGCAGAAATCTATTTCACGTAAACTTTTGCATATCAACTCAGAAATAGCTGAACTTATTAAAAATCCTCAAGGAAAAGATGCAGCAGGATTGCTCGATGAAGCTGAAACTAAAATCTTCTCTTTAAACGATGAAGCAAGCAGGACAGCATCATCAATTATGCCCTTAAAAGAGCTTATTCGTTCCTCAATGGATAAGCTAAATGAGCTATCTAAGAAAGGATCATCTCTACTTGGCTCATCAACTGGATACAAAGATTTAGATAAAAAAACACAAGGCCTTCAAAAAGGCGATCTTATTGTGGTTGCAGGGCGACCTAGTATGGGTAAAACGTCTTTTGCCATGAATATTGCTGAAAACATGCTGATTGATAAGGAAGTCAAAGGTTCAGTATTAGTTTTTAGTTTAGAGATGCCGGCTGAATCACTCACGACAAGACTGTTGGCGAGTCATGCAAAAATTGATCAACAAGATGTAAGAGCTGCTCGTTTATCCAATGATCAATTACAAAAATTTATGGAATCATCTGCTGAGCTAAGAGATTTACCATTATTGATAGACGATAGCTCAATGTTATCTCCTATGGAATTAAGGGCTAGAGCGCGAAGAGTTTACAGACAAAGCGAAGACGGCTTAGCTTTAATTATTGTTGATTATCTGCAGCTTATGCAGTTACCTGGCTCAACAGAAAGTAGGGTTAATCAAATTTCAGAAATTTCGCGGTCATTAAAATCTCTTGCAAAAGAGCTAGAAGTTCCAGTGATTGCCTTATCTCAGCTTAATCGTGCGGTTGAGCAAAGACCTAACAAAAGACCAATGATGGCAGATTTAAGAGACTCAGGTGCTATTGAGCAGGATGCCGACGTAATTTTCTTTATTTACAGAGATGAAGTTTACAATGAAGATTCTGAAGAAGGTAACAAGGCTGAGATCATTATTGGCAAGCAAAGAAATGGCCCTATAGGAACAGTCGATCTTACTTTCCTTAAAGAATTCACTCGTTTTGAGAACTTTGCAGTAGATAGCTTTTACGATCCTTATCAATGATTGAGCCCAAGGCCGAGCTCTCAGTCGATTTTGAAATTATCCAATCCAATATAAGCTATTTAAAATCTCTTCTTCGAGAGGGCGCCTTCATGGCCATTATTAAAGCAAATGCTTATGGTCATTCCTTAGAAGATTTTGTTAAAAACCTTGATGATATCGTAGATGGTTATGGGGTAGTCAGGTTAGAAGAGGCACTTGCTATTAGGAAGAACTCTGTAAAGCCAATCTTATTAATGCAGGGTCTATACAATGAAGAAGGTTTTCAAATCGCAAGCAAAAATAATCTTTCAATTACGATACATCATCCTTCGCAGCTAAATTTAGCCAAAGAGTTTAATTCGAAGTTAAATTTATGGATAAAATTCAACACTGGTATGAATAGATTGGGGTTTGAAGTAGATGATTCAAAAAAACTCATAGATTTTAACCAAGAAGAAAATTGCCTTATGAGCCATCTTGCTTGTGCAGATAACCCCGCTGATGAAATGAACCGTAATCAGTTTGCTTTATTTGAAAAAATATCAGAAAGCTTTAATAAGACTTCAAAGAGCATATTAAATTCTGCTGGCATTATTCATTTTCCTGAATATAGCTTTGATTGGGTTAGGTGTGGCATCGCAATGTATGGAGGAGTTCCTAATGAATATCTTAAGACTGCTATGACCTTTAGAAGCAAAGTAATTTCAATTCGGAATCTCAGAAAAGGAGAAAGAATAGGTTATGGTGGGAGATATATTGCTTCAGAGGATAAGAAAATAGCTGTGATTTATTGTGGCTACGCAGATGGATATCCTCAAAATGCTCTGGATGGCACAAAGATTTTAATAAACTCGCACGAATGTTCAATTTTAGGAAGAGTGTCCATGGATTTAATTACCGCAGATATCACAGAATTGCCTAACATCAAGGAAGGGGATTGGGCCACACTTTGGTCTCCTGAGAATAGCATTAATCTTGTATCTAATTATAATGATTTAATCTCTTATGAATTAATGACTAAAATAACTAATAGAGTTATTAAGAGCACATAATATGGAAGTAGTAAAACTAAAAGAAGCTCCAAGACAAGTTCGTTTTCACGATGATCTTGAGCCCTATTTGAATAAAGATCACGTAAAGGATATTGCTGAAATATTTAATACACCATTAACTGGATCATACAATTGGGATTACACTGATCAAGATAACAGAATAAAGAAGCTATACGAGCTCGGTAAAGAGCTAAATTGGAATTCTGAGCTTGACGTAAACTGGGACAGACCAGTTGACCCATTAACCGAACCTATCCCGATCTTTTGGGATGATTTTCCTGCTTATCAAAAAATGTCAGATGACAAGAAAGTTGAATTTCTTAGGCATAGAAATTGCTGGAGCATGAGTCAGTTTTTACATGGTGAACAGGGCGCCTTATTGGTTGCTTCTCAGTTGGCAACATGCGCTCCTACCTATCAATCAAAATTGTATGCTTCATCCCAAACTTTTGATGAAGCTAGGCATGTTGAGGCATTCAATAAATATATTCAAACAAGAATTGGCTTCATGTACCCCATTGGGAATGCCCTCAAGTCAATTCTTGATAAGATACTTACCGATCATAGATGGGATCTAAAATTTATTGGGATGCAACTTATTATAGAAGGTCTTGCATTAGCGGCTTTTCAATCCTCTCGAAATTTAGCAAGGGATCCTGTTCTTTACGATATGTTGGGGCTTATTATCAGGGATGAAGCAAGACATGTTACGTTTGGAGTTAATTATCTAGAAGAATTTGTGCAAACGCTTTCAGAAAAAGAAAAAGAGGAAAGGGCTCAATTTGCTTATGAAGCATGTTATCTCAGCAAAGAAAGAATGCTATCGGTTGATGTATATGAATATTTTGGCTGGGATGTTAACGAAGCAAGGGCTTTCCAGATGGAATCTGAAATATTCAAAACATTCCAAAAGCTCCTTTTTCAAAGGGTAATGCCAAACCTTGCAAGGATTGGTCTGCTCACCGACAGTGTAAGAGAAAAATTTGACGAGCTAGGAATTTTGCAATTTGAAGATAGCCCCTCTGATGGAGATATTGATTGGGCAGATCTATCTAGGCCATTATTTGCAGACTAACTCAAAATTTGTTTTTATTCATATCATAATCTGTTATTCTGTATTCCCATCTAGACATTAAAGATGGCTCATAAAAAATTCGTTTTTGTTACTGGCGGCGTGGTCTCTTCTCTTGGGAAAGGTATTGCTGCTGCTTCACTTGGCACCCTCTTAGAATCACGAGGATACAAGGTAACTCTTATTAAAGTAGATCCCTACATCAATGTAGATCCTGGCACTATGAGTCCTTTTCAGCATGGTGAAGTTTTTGTAACCAATGATGGAACTGAGACAGATCTTGATCTCGGTCATTATGAAAGATTTGTTAGGTTTCAAGCATCTTCAAAAAATAATTTCACAGCCGGCAAAGTGTATGAGCAGGTTATAAAGAACGAGAGAAAGGGCAAGTATCTTGGCGGAACTGTCCAGGTCATTCCTCATATCACTGATGAAATCAAAAGAAGAATTAAAGAAGGCGCTAAGGATTCAGACATAGCAATCGTTGAAATTGGTGGAACAGTTGGGGATATAGAAAGCCAGCCCTTTATCGAAGCCATACGACAAATGACACTTGAACTACCAACTAATGCAACAGCTATTGCGCATTTAACGCTGGTTCCTTTTATAAAAGTTTCTGGAGAGCTTAAAACTAAACCAACCCAGCATTCTGTAAAAGAGCTCAGATCATTGGGATTGCAGCCCGATTGTTTGATTTGTAGATTAGAAGAGGAAATTCCCAGGGAAGAAAAGAAAAAGATTGCACTATTTTGTTCAGTAGATCCCAAGAATGTAATTTCTATGCATGATGTAAAAACTGTTTACAGCATTCCTCTGCTACTTCATGAGCAGGGTGTTGATAGCATTCTGCTAGATAAACTAGGGCTATCTAAAAAAAGAAGACCGCAGTTAGGCGACTGGCAAAAAGTTGTTAAGGCTAAACTTAATCCAAAAAGCCAAGTCACTATTTCAGTAGTTGGTAAATATGTAGATTTGCATGATTCCTATAAATCATTGAATGAGGCACTTGATCATGCAGGCATCATTAATAATGCAGCAGTAAATATAAACTTTGTAGATGCCTCTAAGATAACTAAAAAATCTATTAATGCTCTTCTAAAAGACTCAGATGGAATCTTGGTTCCAGGTGGATTTGGCGAGAGAGGTATAGAAGGGATGATCATGGCTTGTAATTTTGCTAGAGAAAAGAGCATTCCTTATTTCGGGATTTGCCTCGGCATGCAGATTGCTATCATTGAGTATTCAAGGAATGTTCTTAAGCTTAAAGGTGCTAATAGTACAGAATTTGATCTTGAAACCAAGCATCCAGTAATTGCTATGGTAACTGAATGGAAAGATGCGTCAGGCAAAAAAGAAAAGCGCTCTAAGGATTCTGATTTAGGCGGGACTATGCGCTTGGGTGGTCAAGAATGCAAGCTTAACAAAAAATCTTTGTCTTATAAGCTCTATAAAAAAGACAGTATTGTTGAAAGACATCGCCATAGATATGAGGT
>Ga0255768_10007305_pt1 | contig 10384 bp, 14 predicted proteins | sample 071ome_33_FD_179983 | JGI IMG/M metagenome (GOLD analysis project Ga0255768, IMG submission 179983) | Coastal salt marsh microbial communities from the Groves Creek Marsh, Skidaway Island, Georgia - 071412AT metaG (version 2) | ecosystem: Environmental > Aquatic > Marine > Intertidal zone >...
ACTCATTTGGACGATTCTAAGGCACTCGAAGACGCTGGGTACAAAGTTGAGTACATTACCAGCACGGACAGCCCGTACAAGGCCGAAGGGATGGGCGAGTTGTCTGATGAGTCCCGTGAGTATCTTCAGTCTCGCGTTGACAAGATTCACGACCAGTTTGTGACCGCACTTGCCAAGAATCGTGGAGTGAGTAAATCGCACGTCAATGCAGAATTCGGCAGGGGCCGGATGTTCTACGCTGACGAGGCGAAAGAACGTGGCATGATTGACGAGATTGGCACTCTTGACGATGTCATGAATGAACTGGCGCAGAGGCAGAAAAACCGCAATCGAGCGAGGGCCGCAAAATTTCGTTCAAATAGGGGTTGACGCACGGTCGCCAACTAAGCACAATGGGGACTTGTGCTGGGTGTCACGCCACGCGGACAACCTGCCAATAGCAGACAATTAGACAAAAAACACTGGTTTGCCCGGTACTTCATAAGGCCTGGAAATCTCACGGAGAAAATCCGTTTGGTTTCTGGGCCTTTTTTCGTTAACAAAATCCTGCGGGGGCGGGAAGAGCATCAAACATGCAAGTCACAGAGATTGATAAGCGGTTGGCCGCTTTGGCCGAAGAGAAGGACGCATTGAACGCCGAGCTTAATGAGCTTCTTGCGTTGGATGAGGACTTCGACGAGAAGGAACAGGCACGAGCCGACGAGATCCAAAAGGAACTCGCCAAGCTGGATAAGAAGGTCGCATTGAATGAGTCCCTGCGTAAGGACGCATCAGAGCAACCACGTCCGAAACCGGCCAACAAGCCGAAAGCACAAGAGCCAATCAGCGTAAGGCCAGCTTGGGAAGACGACGCCAATCTGGGCTACAAGCGCGAACGCGATTTCTTCGCCGACGTGATTGCTGCCGGTCAAGGCAAGCGTCTCGATTCTGATGCTCAGCAGAAGCTGAACTACCTGGCGACAGCCGGTTCAGATGAGCAGATGGGCTCCAACGACGCTTACGGTGGGTATCTGGTTCCCGAAGGGTTCCTGGCACAGCTTTACCAAGTTGGACCAGAAATGGACCCGATTGGAAGTCGCGTTACGAACATTCCGATGGGCAATCCGACCGTCAAGATCCCTGCCCGTACCGACAAGGACCACTCCAGTTCTGTCTCGGGTGGTTTGACAGTCGCACGCCGGCACGAAACGCAATCCCCGAGTTCGAGCCGGATGCAGTTCGAGACGGTCACCCTGTCGGCTAACACCCTGATGGGCCTGACCTACGCGACTGAGGAAATCATGAGTGATTCAGCGATCTCACTTGCTGCAATCATTCAGGCTGGTTATCAGGACCAGTTTGTTGCGGCCAAGATTCGTGAGCGAATCCGCGGTACAGGCGTCGGTGAGTTTGAGGGTATCTTGAATTGCCCTGCGACCATTACCGTTACTCGTGAAACCGCGAACGTGATTACCGATCAGGATGTTACCGCAATGCGGGCGCGTGCCTACAACTACGGCAACTCCATCTGGATCGCCAATCATGACACGCTGGTTACTCTGATGGGAATTTACATCCCATTCAGCACGATCTCAGCACAGCCGCTGTTCTCACCGGGCAACGGAACCGACAAGCCTGACACCTTGCTTGGTCGTCCAATCTACTTCTCCGAGTACGCTAGCACGCTTGCTGATTCCGGGGATCTGATTCTGGCTGACTTTTCTCAGTACCTCGAAGGTTCATACCAGGGAATGCAGAGCGCATCATCGATGCACGTTCGATTCTTGAACCACGAGAACGCCTTCAAGTTCTGGGAACGATGCGACGGTAAGAGTTGGTGGAGGTCCGCTCTAACACCTCAGAACGGCGCGGCAACTCTGTCGCCGTTTGTCGTGCTTGATACCAACACCTAATCCAATCTTATTACTGCCGGGTGAGGTCTTCCTTTCTCCTCGCCCGGCATCTTTTCAAACACAACGCCATAGGAGATAACAAATGGCTTCGACTTTAGATTCGCAAAAGTTCGGCAGCAAGAACGCTGTTACGATGTACGACTTTGATCCCGATGCAACCACTGCGGCTGACGTTGGCTGGGTTGACCTTCGCGACTACGAAGGAATCCACGTTTCCGCAATGGTCTCTGTTGGGACTGGTGGAATCAGTTCTTTCAAGATTCTTTCCAACTCCGCTTCTGACGGTTCTGGTGTTGATGTGGAGATTAAGGCCTCCACGCCGACGACCGCCGACGCAGTTGGTGACACCGTTCACCTTGAGGCAACATCCGCAGAGGTTGGCTCTCTGGACGCTGATGGGCGTTACGTCTCGGCACAACTCGCACTGGCAACAGCAACTGATGAGTGCGTTGTGACCTACATTCGCTACGGCAGCAAACGAGCGAATCTTGACGAAACCTCTGACTCTATCGCGTAAGGGTGAAAAATGCGGGAGCGGTACGTTGACAACTCGTTCACAGAGCCGAACTGGTTGCAGGACTTCAAGGCGTATGCACGGATTGATTTTCCGCAGCATGACGAATTGATTGCGTCCCATTTGCAATCGGCTCGTGAATGGTTTGAACGTCAAACCGGAATCCTAACGGCCTCCCGCACTGTAACTCTGACGCTTGATACTTTCCCCTGCGGCGTTATCGAGTTGAAACGCGCCCCTGCCAGCTCGGTAACGTCCGTGGGGTATATTGACGAAAATGGCGACTCGCAAACATGGTCGTCTTCTAAATATGTCGTGGATCTTGGCGATGCGTGGCACTTCGCACGCTTGCAGCCGAAGGACACTGAGTTTTATCCACAAACTGACGACGGCCTGGCGGATGTGACGATCACTTTCGTTGCCGGATACTCCACTATTGGCGATATGCCGAAGCGATTCAGAGACACCATCTTCAGCTACGCAGAAGACCTCTATAACGGATTGCCGGGACCGTCTGAAAAGACGAATGCCTTCCTCTCGGGATGCGGGGGTTGGCAATATGCGTAACTACCAATACAACCGGCCGATTGTGATTGAGAAATACACAGGCGGTACAGATGCGGCGTACAACCAAGAGGATCGCACGCGAGACGATAACTGGTCTGAATATTGGAGTGGATTCTGTCGTGAGGTTTCACGCGGTTCTTCTGAGTTCTTTCGCACGGCGCGTCTCGACGCACGGATTGAGCGAGTGTTCAAGGTTCGCTGGAATCCTGATGTCAATGATATCAATGGCTTGGATTATCGAGTTCAGTTTGAGAACAAGACGCAGTATCTGACAGGCCCGGCACTTGACGAGGACGCTGCGGATCGCGAATTGACGTTGACCTGTACCGAGTGGGTGGAGGCGACGGCATGACACAGTCAATCGTGGAAGGCGCAAAGGCACTTGAGGCGACTCTGGGTGGAATGCGTGAAAGTGTCCGTAAGAGAATTATGCGTACTGCCGTCAACCGTTCTCTCACAATCATTGCACGCGAGATTCGCAAGTCAGTTCCGAAGGCCACAACGCCTGGCCACAACATGAAGAGGGTCAAGAAGTCGGTGGGATCGCGACCTTACAAGGCCAAGCGTGACTACTACGCAGGCAAGACGGGTCTGCGGGTTGGAAACAGAATATTAGACAAAGAACTGGGAATAACAAGCAGTACAGTCGCGCCTCACGCACACTGGGTTCCGCTGGGAACTAACGAGCGTCGAACCAAGAAGGGCGCGAGACGCGGGAAGGTGACACCAAGACCATTCGTGGATTCTGCGGCTAGTCGTGCAGAGCCTGCCGCGCTTGAAGAAATGCGGCAGAGATTCAAGAAACAGTTTGACAAAGAGGTTGAGAAGGAACGGCGTAAGAACAGGAGAAAGGGGTGACAGTCGGAATTGAAGTGGCTGTTGTGGATAAGCTCGAATCAATCGCGGCTGTGACGAATATCACAGACCGCATTCGAGTTGACCACCTGATTCCTTCAGACGCCTATCCAGCGATAGTCGTGACTATGACTTCGGAAGAACCTGTTGAGGGTTTGGAAGGTCTCACGGCGGATGTTTACACGACCATTGAGGTACAGTGCATTGCGGAGAGTAAGACAACGGCTCGTGACTTGGAGTGGGCGACGAGATACGGCGTAACAACGCAGACGGGAACGGCGGCGGGTCTCGCGGATTTTGCGGGAACTGTCGGAAGTCTGACAATCAGAGAGACAGAGTGGCAGGGGACATCGGCCAACCTTGATGAACCGGATGACGGGAAAGCGTCACCGCTATACATTATGACTGGCACTTATCGAATCAATAACGAAAACCCTGGCTAAGGAGTGAAGAATGACTGTCAAAAAGTCAAAAGGCTCGAAGATACAAATCACAATTGGAACAACCCTGACCGATGTGGCACAGGTAACGGACTTCTCATTCTCGGGTTCTGAGGTGGGAACGATTGAGTCCAGCGACCTCGCGCAGGCTGGTGCGGGACGCACCTACATTGTCAACGGATTCAGTGAGGGGGGCTCGGTATCGGGAACTTGCTTCTTTGATCCCACCAACGCCTCACAGCAAGCTCTCACGGACGCTATCACGACGCCAGTGAACGACACTGCGTTCAATGCTATCTGGGAATCGACTGCCACGACTTCAGACTGGGCATTCGTGGGAATTGTGACGAACTTTGACCCGTCTGCAAATCTGAACGACGCACTTACTGCTGACTTCGGAATCAAAATTGACGGGCTGCCAACATACCAGAGCTAAGGAATGAGACATGAAGGCGAGACTGATTAAACCAGCTAAAGCCATCAACCCGGAATTCTCAGTCGAAGACCGGGAGGAAGCGAAACAGGCTGGTAAAGAATACGACGTGCCGAAAATTATTACACGGAATCCGGGTCACATTCAAGACCATCCGGATTCGTGGAAAAACTGTATTCGCGGTTATATGAACTCAGAGCCGATAGCCGTACCAGAGGACGAGGAGTGTCGCGAGAAGGTGCGGGAGTGGCTGAAGAAGCGACCGGCTCAAATCAAGCAGTTGGCTAATCAATTGAAGTTCAGCAAGCCGGCGGGGCGTGCTGCCAGGGAACACCATAAGGCGATGCGCGAAGCGTACGAAGTTGAATTGAACGAACTTGACCCAGACTCATTTCCATTAGGGGGAGACGATGCTGAACTTTCAGAGAAGGACGATAACGATTGAGGTAGACGGACAGGATGTCCGCCTGAAGGAACTCTCAGAGCGTGAGGCACAAGCCTGGCACGAGCGATACCACGACGCTAAAGGGCGAGTCATTCGCAAGAAGGTGGTTGAAAACCGTGCAATGCTTGCCATCATGTCAATCGTCGATGAGAGCGGAAACCAGATGTATGACGAGACGCACCTGACAGAGATCATGGAGGAGTGGCCTGCTGGTGTTTTATCGAGAATTTTTAACGAAGCTGCTCGGCTGTCTGGCCTAACAGACGACGAGGACATGGAAAAAAAGTAGAACGACTCAGGGACGACCAAGAGAAGCGAACCCTGATGATGATCAGCCTTGCGTTCGGTGAACCTGATTATGAGAACTTTCAGAACAGGGTGACGAGACGACAGTATTTAGAGTGGGTTGCGTTGTATCAGATACAGCCGTTTGGAGTCATTAGAGGCGATTATCAGGCAGCGACGGTGGCTAGGGCGATTGCTGGAGGCAAGCTAACCGACCACATGCCACTCATTGAAGACTGAACACTGTTTTAGGGAGGAATTGACATCGCACTCGGTGGTGATTTAGTCGTGAGGCTCGGCATGGATTCCAAGCGGTTTTCGCGTGGAATCCAGAAGGCGAAGAAGTCACTAGGTGGCTTGGTTTCATTTGCAACCAAAGCCGTTACTGGTGTCGGTGTGGCTGCTGCTGCTGCGTTGGTCCCCGCGATTAAGATTGCTTCCGACCTTGAGGAGACAATGAATAAGTTCAACGTCGTCTTCGGAGAAAATGCAGACCGCGTGAAGGAGTGGGGGGATAACTTCGCTTCTACTGTTGGGCGTTCTCAAGAGCAAATAGCCCGCTTCATGGCGGGTTCTCAGGATTTGTTTGTTCCTCTCGGGTTTGAACCTGGGGCCGCTGAGACGATGTCTAAGCAGATTACCGCGTTGGCTATCGACTTGGCCTCGTTTAACAATATGAGCGACGATGACACGCTGAGAGACCTGCAAGCGGCCCTGACGGGCTCGGGCGAAGTGATGAAGAAATACGGCGTGATTGTGTCGGAAGCCGCCGTGAAGCAGCGGGCGTTACAGATGGGGTGGAATCCGAAAACTCTGACCGACCAACAAAAGGTCATGGCTCGCCTGAACATCATTATGGAAGGCACGACAGCCGCACAGGGGGACGCGATCCGCTCTTCTGGTTCATTCGCCAACCAGATGAAAGCACTCAAGGCGACGTTCATGGACAACGCAGCCACCATTGGAAGCGTGTTCCTGCCGATTGCAACGAAGGCTCTGAAGGACATCAATATGGGAATCAAGGTCGTGATGTTCTCGGCTCAGAACTTCGGGCTGGTGTGGGACGTTGTGAGAGAGGCCGCGAGCAACGCATTCATCACAATGAGGGCTCGCTTTGAGTGGTTCGGTGGCGTGGTTGCAGATGTGGGCGGATTTGCCTTGCGGAACTGGCGTGAAATATTTAAGGACATTGGCAACTTCACGCTGACTGTGATGAGTAATCTCGGCAAGAATATTATTGAAGTCTTCAAGGCGGCATACAAATCGATTGCAAGTCTCGGGAAAGAAGGTTTCGAGCCGTTGCTTGTGGGGCTCACTGAAGGGTTCCAGAGCAGCCTGAAGGAGTCGCTTGAACTGAGGGACTTCAAGGCTCCTAAGCTCGACAAGACCGCGTTGAACAAATACAAAGCCGCATTGTCGAAAGAGCTAGGATTCGGTGACGCGGTAGGCGATTCTCTCGATATTGGCAGCGTGGATCCCAGTACGCTTGGCGGTGCAGGTTCAGTAGCTGAAGAGGAACCGAAAGGGAATGAAGCACGGAAAACACAGGCGAACGAGGCTATCGGAGCATTCACCCGCGAAGGCGTTGAGAAGATTGTTTCCGCAATGTCGGGCGGCAAGGCGAAGCCAGAAGAGGCCACTGCGAAGAACACCGGCATGATGGCCAAGACGCTCAAGAGCATTGAAAAGAAAGTGGGCGGCAACACCTTTGCAGTAGCGGGGGCGACAAGCTAATGGCCGTAACTAACGTCACCCTTCAATCTGAGACGACATCAGACGACCGCCAGTTCGTCTTCAAGTACGTTCGCACGTTCCTGGTTGAACATGCCGCATCAGACACAAGCCGATCTATTCTCTCGGACAGCCAAGTTCCTCAAATGTGGTCAATCCATCCGAATGACGGGTTGGCCTATGTGGAATCAAGGAATCTTGATAGATCGATTGATACCGGAAAAGTCGTCTCACTGCTGACCGTCAACTACACGACGGACCGAGAGGCAGAGCAGGAGACAGAAGACCCAACGCTTCGACCTGCCCGCATTACATGGAGCACTCAGAATGAGCGTGTACCAATCCTGTTCGATAAAGACGACAACCCGATTGTCAATGACGCTGGTGACTTGTTGATTGGCGTGGAAGAGGACAGGGCGTTGTGGCAAATCACCGTAGCCAAGAACGTTGTGTCGGTTCCGTCTTGGGTAACGTCATACCAGAATGCCGTTAATTCTGACGCCGTGACGATTGGTGGTGCGGTTTTGGATGCCGGGACGCTCAAGATGGACGCTATCAACATCAGCGACCAGCAGACAGAAAACGGCGTGGCGTTCTACGAAATCTCTTTCCAGATGCTGTTTCGTCAGGATGGCTGGGATCAGAAATTGCTGAACGTCGGCTTGCGGGAGATTGTTGAGACGACCATTTACGTCACCGCTGAACCGACGACTATCGCCGAACTGAGGCCGATTCTTACATCTGCGGGAGAGCCGGTAGACGAGCCCGTTTTTCTTGATTCCAACGGGAAGGCGATACGAGACGAGACGGTGGACCCGGATGGTAACGTGAAGCCGCTGAAAACCAATCTTTCGTCTGGTGAGATTGTCACCAAAACATACAGCACCAAAGATACCAAAGCCTTCAGCGTATTGCCGTTCACATGAGTCAGTATCTCGTCTCCAAAGAGTTCGTCGAAGAACATCGCGAGATGTATCGCTGGTTTCGTTCTCAGTTACCGTCTGCACCTCTGAAGGGATTAGGTGGGCGAGTCAATAAGTCTCTGGGCGTTGTTCCGTTCGTGCTGACTGAGGAACTGGATGGTTCCCGCATGTTCGCCAAAGGCTATCGGCTAAACGTCTCAAATAGCAGCGATGCCGCACAGATAGTTTCGGTCGGGCAAACAGCCGACGATGGGACGTTCACGCTCTCAAATGGTACAGACACATCAGACATCGCGCACGACGCCAGTAGAACGGCGATGCAGTCTGAGATGGACGCTATCTGGGGAGCGAACAACGCTGAAGTGTTGATCGGCGGCGGAACCTGGTTGATAAGATTCACCGGAAACAAGCGAGGGCAGCTTGTTGACTTAATGACAGCCGATTCAGGCAAGCTGGCAGGCAGTCAGAACGTCTCTGTGCAACACACGCCGTTCAATGGCGAGGTTCAGGAAATCAACCTGTTCGAGTTCTTTCCGAATTACCGTGGCGAGACGTTGCCAGTTGGAACCGTAGGCTGGGCGAATCACTTCCCCGGCGTCGGGTACGGTATTATCAGGCACAACCAAGAACGCCCTGCGGTGATCATGTTCGGGAAAGCGGACTCTAACATCACAGCCGGTTCAACTGGGACTGTTTCACTCTATCGCACAACTCAGGATACGGGCGCAAACATCTCTGTCACCAATATCACGGACCAGCAGATTGATAGTGGGAACGATGCGCTGATCGTCGAGTTGATTGATGCTGACGGGGCCGATTATTACGGCGCATTACCATTGGAGTGCCCAGCATAATGTATGAACCATTCGAGCAAGCCATTGAACGGTTCCAGCCGCACCCGGAACACAAGCGGTCCCGCGATGGTTTCATTGCGTTTCTAGAAGCCTGCGACAAGTGCCGTTTCCGTGTCGAGTTGCGTTGCCCGAAGTGCAAGTGCAGAGGTGGTGGAAAGTCGTGCATCCGGCTTGCCGAGTTGCCGAATGGGAAGTGTCCGAAAGGATATGTCTAATGTGGTTTTGCTGTTGTGACACTGATCGTTACTACAACGTCGGCAGATGCAATACGTCAGGCGAAATTGAGTGGGCGATGACAGGAACCACAGACCTGAACGGTGCGTCAACTGCTGCTGCGGCTGGTTTTGTTTCAAATCTTTTTGTGGACTCTTCCGACAACATATATTTCCTGTCTTCAAAAGACGAGAACGGAAATAACAGTTCGTATGGCGGGGATTATATCCATAAAGTCAATTCATCCGGTGCAAGGCAGTGGACTATAGACATCAAGGATGACAGACCTACAGACGCTACGGTTTTCGTTAGCGGTCCGGGAGGAATAAAGCTGTTCGCGGGCGACTCAAGTGGGAACACATATATAGTTTGGCAGGGATCGGGTCCAAAAGCGTGGATTGTTAAGTATGACTCCACAGGCAGTGCATCATGGACTTCGAACGAAATATATAACGACATATCAACAAACACCGGAACAACAACAGAGAAGCAGTCAGTTGATTTGTCAACCGTTACGGAAGTGGGCGTGGAAACCCTTCAGCTTACATCCTCTGGCCCGATCCTGTGGTTTGACGTAAACAGTTCTGGAACTAGGCAGTTTTATTTCCACGGCGTTGAATACGACACGTCTGGATCTTACAGCAGGACGTACACTGCGTTCTCAGTCTCTTCGTCGCCTGCCAGAGCGGACATGGCTGACAGCCGAGGAACGGTCAGCAAGGCATTGTCGGACGGATCGTTTTATAGTGGTATTGAAGACTATACGCAAAACGAGCTATGGAAGAATGATGCAAACGAGTTGCTGGAATGGTCAGACACCATCACGTCTATTACTGGACGGCAGGCGATTGCGAGTCAGGAGGGGTATGGAAAGCTAGAGCCATCAACGGATGATCTCTGGCTCCCGTCGAGCAGTGGTTACACAATTTATGACGAAGCAGCCGGAACAACAAGCTCTCTCTCTTCAATTGGTGAACCATATCGCATGGATTTTAAGGCCAATGGGAATATATTGCATTCCTCTTCGTCAACAGCACCAACTGGCGTTACTGACAATTGCAGAGAGATAACGACCAGCGGGACTGTTGTGAGGAACTACGCATGGCCTAGCATAGCAACGGTTCGGGAAATGTCATCGAATGAGTGTGCTGTCGGCGGGTCCGCTGTTATTGTTCCATCCAGCCTGTTTGTCTGACGCCTGTTTCAGCTTATAGAGTGGTGATTTCCCATTT
>Ga0255768_10007321_pt1 | contig 10365 bp, 4 predicted proteins | sample 071ome_33_FD_179983 | JGI IMG/M metagenome (GOLD analysis project Ga0255768, IMG submission 179983) | Coastal salt marsh microbial communities from the Groves Creek Marsh, Skidaway Island, Georgia - 071412AT metaG (version 2) | ecosystem: Environmental > Aquatic > Marine > Intertidal zone > Salt...
TGCTGCCATTCGTCAGCAGAACTACCGCCTTCCCAGAACCACGCTCTATGTTACTATCGAGCCCTGCACAATGTGCGTTGGTGCCCTGGTTCACGCCCGGATTGATCTGCTTGTGTTCGGCGCCCGAGAGCCTCGTTCGGGAGCCGTTGTCAGTCAACAGAATTTGCTGGACAGTGCCAGTTTGAATCACAAGGTGCGCTATCAGGAAGGGGTGCTGGCGGAAGAGTGTGGCAAGGTCATGCAGGCTTTTTTTCAATCCAGGCGCTGAGTGTTTCGCAATATGCTGGGGCTTTCTCAGGCAGTTCTTGGGTTGTAGATAATTTTACAGCGATCCTTAATAGATGAATGAATCCGGATACAGGTGTCAGTTCTCACGCATTAGTGGAATCGCTCGCGCCGGAATAGTGCTGCTGTTGTCGGCCGTCGCCGCCGGCTGCGGGGCGGTCGGTCCTTACCGGGCTTACAGCGGAGATCGCCTTCCTGTTAACGCGGTAGCAACCCTCGAGGGTTCGCAGTACCTGCGTCAGGATTGGCTCAACCGCTACATTGATGCCGTGCGCTTTGCGCAGGTCGACGGCGAGGCCATAGTCAACAGTGTTGAGCATGAGCGTGTTGAGATCAAACCGGGCGCTCACGAAATTGCCGTTTACTTTTACTGGGATATGGGCAGCGCCCGGGGGCTGGCACCCGCTCTGGTCAGTTACGCGGCAGCCAGAGAATCTCTGTCGCGGATTCTTCGCTTTGAGGCTGTAGCAGGAGAGGTGTACCGGGTGATGGCGGAACCTCAGTTCAGCTCAGATCGCCAGGATATCACGACCCTGTCTCATGTGAATTTCTGGGTCGAGGATTCAAATGGCGCAACGGTTGTTTCCCGTGCCCGGGGAAGTTATCCATTGCCTACCCGTTGAGGTTCCTCCTGAATTTTACCGTGAATTCGATTATTATTGCGGCCACCAGCTAACGGCCGGTTTCGCCCCGTTTCACCATCTAAAAGAGAGTAACCTGTTACATGCAATTTCTGCCCGGAGCCAGTGCGCTTTCTGTGTTCAAGCAAGCGAAACTGCTCGCCTCGCTCCAGACAATCTGCCCCGAGCTACTCGCCATTTCTGCGCGCTATATCCACCTATTCGATGTGGCAGAACCGCTGTCTGCCTCAGATCAGCATACGCTGAGCCAACTGCTGGAGTACGGCGAGCCTTACGAAGAGCCTTCCGAAGCGGAGGAAGCCAGTGATGAGGCTTCTCATTTCGAATGTCTGGTGGTGCCCAGATTGGGGACGATCTCTCCCTGGTCCAGTAAAGCCACCGATATTCTGCAAAACTGCGGGCTGACTCAGGTCAGGCGGGTAGAGCGGGGAAGTTTGTTCAGACTTGGCTTTGCTGGCACGGTGGATGCGACTGTAGTCAGTGCACTTCAAAGCCAGTTGCATGACCGGATGACACAAACGGTGCTGCCCGGAGTTGAGCACGCCGCAGCGATGTTTGTCAGCAGCGAGCCTCAGCCGCTGAAATCAGTTGACCTGCTCGGGGCAGGAGAGGCGGCACTGCGCCGGGCCAACGCTGAGTGGGGGCTGGCTCTGGCTGAAGATGAGATGGGCTATCTGGCGGCACGCTTCACAGAGCTCAACCGGAATCCGAATGACATTGAATTGATGATGTTCGCGCAGGCGAATTCCGAGCATTGCCGGCACAAGATATTCAATGCTGACTGGACGATTGACGGACAGACGCAGAAGCGGTCGCTGTTCGGCATGATCCGGGTCAGTCATGAAAAGTCCCCTGATCGGGTGTTGTCCGCCTATTCAGACAATGCAGCCGTGATGGAGGGCCACACGACCGAGCGATTTTTCCCCAGTGGCGATTCTCAAAGCTATGGGTTTCATCAGGAACCGGTCCACATTCTGATGAAGGTTGAAACACACAACCACCCGACCGCAATTGCACCGTTTCCCGGCGCCTCGACCGGAGCCGGTGGTGAAATCCGGGACGAAGGAGCGACGGGGAAGGGTGCGAAGCCTAAAGCGGGGCTGACCGGCTTCAGCGTTTCGAATCTCAGGATTCCGAATTTGCCGCAACCCTGGGAAAACGTTGAGAGCAAGCCGGCTCACATTGCGTCACCGCTTGACATCATGCTGGAGGGGCCGATCGGCGGGGCGGCATTCAATAACGAGTACGGACGTCCTAATCTCTGTGGCTATTTTCGCACCTACGAGGCGGCAATCGGCAATGAGTCCGGCCTCATGGAAATGCGTGGCTATCACAAGCCGATCATGATTGCCGGCGGACTCGGCAACATTCGCGAGTCGCACGTGCTCAAAGGGGATATCCCGGTTGGTGCGAAGCTGATCGTTCTTGGCGGTCCGGCAATGTTGATTGGGCTGGGCGGCGGTGCCGCTTCCTCGATGGCTTCGGGCAGTGGCAGTGAAGATCTGGATTTTGCGTCCGTGCAGCGTGAAAACGCAGAAATGGAACGGCGCTGCCAGGAGGTCATCGACCGCTGCTGGCAGCTGGGTGACGGCAATCCGATTCTGTTTATCCACGATGTGGGTGCCGGGGGTCTGTCCAATGCGTTGCCAGAGCTGGTGAAGGACGGGGGCACCGGTGGGCGCTTTCAGCTGCGGACCATTCCCAATGCTGAGCCGCAAATGTCGCCGCTGGAAATCTGGTGCAATGAAGCTCAGGAGCGCTACGTGCTGGCTGTAGCGGAAGCGGAAATTGCCCGGTTTGAAGCCATTTGTGCCAGAGAGCGCTGCCCCTTTGCGGTGGTCGGAGAATCTACTGAAGACAAGCACATCGAGCTGAACGACCATCACTTTGACAACAAGCCGATTGATCTGCCCATGGATGTCCTGTTCGGCAAGCCTCCCAAAATGCACCGGAACGTTCACTCAGCAGTGGTGCCCCCGGTTAATGAGGGACTTGAGGGAATTGAACTGAGTGAGGCGATACACCGCGTTCTGGCCTTGCCAGCGGTTGCGAGCAAAAGTTTTCTGATTACGATCGGAGACCGGACGATCACCGGGCAAGTGTGCCGCGATCAGATGGTCGGCCCGTGGCAGGTCCCCGTGGCAGACTGTGCGGTTACGGCAACGTCCTACAAGGATTACGTGGGTGAGGCGATGGCAATGGGAGAGCGGTCACCGCTTGCCCTGTTCGATGCGCCCGCTTCCGGACGCATGGCCATTGCAGAGACAGTGACCAACCTGCTAGGCGCCGATGTGCCGACGCTGGGGCACATCAAGCTGTCCGCGAACTGGATGGTTGCGGCAGGACATGGCGCTGAGGACGCCAAGCTCTATGCCACCGTGAAAGCGGTCGCTGAGGACTTGTGTCCCGAGCTGGGGATTTGTATCCCGGTCGGCAAGGATTCGATGTCCATGCGCACGGTCTGGGAAGAGCAGGGTGAAGCCAGGAGTAATACCGCGCCGTTGTCTCTTGTTGTCTCCGGATTCGCGCCGGTCGCGGACATCCGCCAGTCAATAACGCCTGAACTCGCGCGGAACGCCGGCTCTTTGCTGGTCCTGATCAGCTTGAGCGCTGATCGTTTCAGGCTGGGCGGATCTGCCCTGGCGCAGGTCTTTGGCAGAGCTCTGGGTTCAGTTCCGGACCTTGATAATGCCCAAGCGCTAAAAGGTTTTTTTGAGCTCATCAAGCAATCCAAGGCAGAAGCCCTGCTCACGGCTTATCATGACCGGTCGGACGGCGGGCTGCTCGCCTGTGTTGCTGAAATGTGTTTCGCGGGGCACTGCGGCGTCGATCTCGAGCTCGATCAGTGTTCAGGCGCGGCAGAGCCGGTCGAGATTTTATTCAACGAAGAACTGGGCGCCGTCGTGCAGCTCGCCGAGCATGACCTGCCCCGCCTCTGCGAGTTGGCAGAACAGCATGGTCTGAAAGCCTGTGTCACCGTGATTGGGAGAGTGAACGACCGGGATGAACTTGCCATCCGGCTGTCAGGTCAGCTGCTATTCTCGGAAGCGCGTCACACGCTGCAGCGACGCTGGTCAGAGACGAGCTATCACATGCAGGCGCTGCGGGATAATTCAGACTGTGCCCAAGAGGAATTCGAGGGTCTGCTCGATGTCGCTGATCCGGGTCTGCACGCTGAGCTCACGTTTGACCCGGACGATGATATTTGCGCGCCGTTTATCCATCTCGATGTCAAACCCAAGGTCGCTGTTCTGCGGGAGCAGGGGGTGAACGGTCAGATTGAAATGGCGGCGGCATTTGTCCGCGCCGGTTTTGAAGCGATTGATGTGCACATGACCGATCTGATCGAGTCACGTGTGTCTCTTGAGCAGTTTAACGTGATGGTTGCGTGCGGCGGATTTTCCTATGGCGATGTGCTTGGTGCCGGCGGAGGCTGGGCCAAATCAGTCCTGTTTAATGAACGATTGAGCCGGCAATTCAGGGCCTTCTTCGAGCGTGAGACGACACTCAGCCTTGGTGTCTGTAATGGCTGCCAGATGATTTCGCTGCTGCGCCCACTGATTCCCGGTGCTGAGCACTGGCCGCGCTTTATGCGAAACCGGTCGGAACAGTTTGAAGGCAGGCTGGTGATGGCCGCTGTGTCAGAAAGTCCGTCGGTCCTGCTGAGGAATATGCAGGGTTCTCGTTTCCCGATCGCCGTAGCACATGGTGAGGGGCTGGCGCACTTTGAGGGTGAAGTGCAATATCAGTCACTGGTCTCGTCGGGCGGTGTTGCCATGCGCTATGTAGACGGCTACGGCGCCCCGACTGAGCGCTATCCCGCAAACCCTAATGGGTCGCCCGGGGGCGTCACGGGTATCACCTCGATGGATGGCCGGGCGCTGATCATGATGCCTCATCCGGAGCGCGTCTTTCGGACGGTACAGAACTCCTGGCACCCCTCGCATTGGGGTGAAGATGCACCGGCCATGCGGATGTTCAGAAATGCCCGCAGCTGGCTCGGCTAGCCGTGTCATCCGCGCTGTATAAAATTGAACTTTATGTGCCTGAATCGCATCTGACTGCGGTAAAAACGGCGCTGTTCGAGGCAGGTGCCGGCAGGGTCGGTAATTACGACTGTTGTGCCTGGCAAACCAGAGGTGAGGGGCAATTCCGACCACTGGAAGGCAGTGCGCCTTTTCTTGGTAATCAGGGTCAGGTCGAAACAGTGATCGAGTACAAGCTTGAGTTGGTGTGTGAAGAGCGATGCCTGAAAGCCGTGATCGCTGCGCTCAAGCGGGCGCATCCCTACGAGGAAGTGGCTTATACGGCGATCCGGACCAAAACCTGAGCGACCTTTCTAGCACTGTTTGGGCAGCGCCGCACAGCCATTAAGCCAGATTAAGCCCGCTAATCAATCGACACAAGAAGCCGATCGGGTTATCGTTTATCGTGCATTGCTGGCGTTTGGGCCGCAGAGTGTGCGGCAGGCTCAGAATGACGGTAGTAAGACAGTAAGATAATAAGACAACAAGATAATCAGACAATAAGATAAAAAGAAGACAATAAAACGAAAACAAACCGGTAACAGTACGTCCCGGCAGTCTCAAACCGACAACTCCCACAAGACTTTAATGCATCTTTTATCCCGCAAATATGCGACAAAATTTCTTTAAACGCCTGATATTTCTAATTTTATCCTCGCTTCCCGTTCTGGTCGCGGGTCAGGTTTCTGTCGATTCTCCTGCCGATCCGTTAGACCTGTCGGAGCAAGAACTCGCCTGGATTGCGGAGAATCCCGTTGTGCGGGTCGGTGTGGACCACTACCCCCCGTTGGAAATCGTGAGCAGTCAGGGGGTGTACGAGGGTATTGCGGCAGACTTTCTCGGAGAAATTTCGGCCTCCACCGGGCTGGAATTTGAACCTGTCACCGGACTGGGCTGGGAAGGGGCTGTCGACGCGTTACGCAATCAGTCAATCGATTTAATCGCGCTGCTCACCCAGACAGCAGAGCGTGAAGCGTTTGCCTTGTTTACGCCACCTTACCTTAATTTCCCAACTGTACTTGTCACCCGAAGCGACCATAACCCAATCACAGGAGTCGAGGACCTTGCCGGGGAGCGACTGGCCGTGGTGAGGGGATTTGCCGGTCATCAGATAGTCGAAACTGAATATCCGCAGGTTGAACGCGTTGAATTCGATGTCATCGAGGAAGGGCTTGATGCGCTGGTCAGCGGCGAAGCGGATGCCATTTACGGCGAATCTGTAATTTTAGACTATTTCATCAATTCTCGCGGCCTGAAAAGCCTGAAAATTGCCGCGCCGTTTCTTGATCTCGCGCTGCGTAACGCAATGGCAGTGCGCAGTGACGCGCCTGAGCTGGCGGCGATCCTGACAAAAGCCCTAGCAGCGATCCCCTCCTCAAGGCGCGATGCGATCATCAGTCAGTGGGTCCAAGTCATTGAGCCTGCTCTCCCGCCTGTCGAGTTTGTTGCTGATCAGGCTGACACGTCTATCTTGCCATCCATACTTCGAATTAACCTGCCTGTTATTATCACGGGCATCTTCGTTTTGACCCTGCTTGTCGCTGTTAGTCTTGCCCCTAAGTTTGTTGCGACTGAGTCATTGGTGAGATTTATCAGCTCAGCGAGGTATAGCGTTTCAATGCTGGCGGTGTTTGCGCTTATTGTTGTCGTTGTGGTCATGCTTGCAGACAGCGCTCTGCAGCGAGAGTACGACCGTGTAATAAATCGCACCGGCGAAATTGTCCGCATAAATGTCCTCAATCAGAAGGCAAGAGTCGAAACATGGTTGCAGCAGCGCACACAGAGTTTAGATAATGCGTCCCTTGTCTCTGCGTTTGTAGAACCGATAGTCGAACTCGCTGAAAATATTTCTCTATATTCGCCAAGCCGCATCAGAGAACTACAGTCTCGCATCCAAACAGTTTATGAAGGAGCCAGTGGAACAAATTTTTCAGACCCCATTGTAGTTCTGGATCTGCAGTCTAATGTATTGATGAGCAGTTTGGGTGCCCTTAACGAAGGATCTGTTGCACGCGCCCTGCAGCAAGCCAATGTGCTAAGCATGATCGTGGTAGAGCGGGTGGCTAAATTCATTCCGCCCCTTTATATCGATAGCCTAGCGTCGGCAAGTGACAGCGGCTCGCCATTAGACTCATACCGGGCATTCTTTATCGGCCCTATAAGAAATCAGTCTGGACAAATCGTGGCTATCGCGGCACAGATGATTGATCCAAGCAATGAACTCTCCTCAACGACTCAAGGTTCAGTGGAGTCATACTCGATAGCTAAATATTTAGTTAACCGCAATTCCGAAATCATAACCTCACTTACCGATTCTTATGCGGATCGAATAAGCACAGTACAAAAGGCCTATCGTGACTCGGGAGCTCTAATTTCCTTGAGAGCAACTGACGCTAGCGCGTTCAACGCACCTATCGATGCGGCAGCACTTGGTGACTATCCGTTAAGTTCAGTTGGACAGGGGGTTGTCACTCTGCAGCAATCGAATTCTCCGGATGTTGTCTTTGACTCAATTCCCTACCGCACCTTTACCGGATACCAAGTTTTTGGCGGCTGGGGTTGGTCATCTGAGTTCGGGATAGGAGTTGCGGCAGAAATAGACAGTCAGGATGCCTTGCTGGAATATCGGGAATTGCGTGCGAGTATCATCACAATTTCCTTCCTAGCTTTGCTGATGACTCTATTCGCCTCTGGAGTCATGTTATCAGTGGGGCAACGCACCAGCCGTTTCCTATTTCAACAGCGTTCAGAGCTTAAGCTAATCACGGAGCAGCAATCTCGAGATGCCGAAGTCAATAAGATGGAGCTTGAATCTGCTCTAGATCTCATTCAGTTGCTGCAACAGGTGACCCAGATAGCCAACAGAGGAACCGATGCAGAGCAGGCTATTGGTCAGGGCCTGTTGTCTGTCTGTGCTTCGCTGGACTGGCCGGTAGGTCATGTCTATTACGCCTCCGCGTCTGATAAGAATATTCTGATGCCTTCCGGCACCTGGTTTATCGATGAACCCGGCCGCTATGAGGATTTCAAAAAAAGATCTGAGAGAAAGAGCTTTGAACTCGGTGAAGGTTTGCCGGGTACGGCGGCGAAATCGAGAGAGGTTGTGTACGTTCGTGATGTCTCAGGTGTCAAGAACTGCCCGCGGGGCTTACCCAGCACAAAGCTAAAAACAGGCGTCGGGATACCAGTGGTCTGCGACGGAGAAACGGTTGCTGTTCTTGAGGTGTGGAAAGAGCAGGTGGTGGATCTTGGTGCTAATGTGCTTCAGGCGCTGACTCAGGTCGGGGTTGAATTGGGTCGGGTGGTCCGCCGGGATCGGTTAACCACGGAGTTACGAGACGCCCGGGAATCAGCCGAAGCCGCGGTGAGGGCGAAAGCGGCGTTCCTCGCGTCTATGAGTCATGAAATCCGAACTCCAATGAATGGGGTAATCGGCATGCTCGAATTGCTGAATCATTCCAATCTCGATGACGATCAGCGGAACATGCTGTTGACAATGAAAGATTCGGGCGACTCGCTGTTGAGAATTATCAACGACATACTGGATTTTTCCAAAATAGAAGCGGGCAAGCTTGATCTTGAAACAAGCAATCTATCCTTGCCCGAGCTGTTGCATGGTGTTGCGCAGGCTTTGGGCCCCAATGCTGCTGAAAAAGGTATCAGGCTAATCTCACACGTGGATTCTGAGGCTGCGATAGGACTCGTCGGAGATTCGACCAGAATCAGGCAGATCATGTTCAATTTGGTCGGCAACGCCATCAAATTTTCATCCGCTCATCATGACGTCATAATCACAGCCGAGTCAGTGCAGAGATGGGGGCAGGTTTACTACAAGTTAAGTGTGACTGATCAGGGCATTGGTATTTCGGAAGAGCATCAGAATCGGCTCTTTGAGGAGTTTTCTCAGGTGGACAACTCCAATACCCGCAATTTCGGCGGTACTGGCCTCGGTCTGGCGATCAGTAAACGTCTGGCCGAATTAATGGGTGGCAGTATCGGGGTCAGCAGTGAAGAGGGCAAAGGATCGCACTTCTGGGTGGAGTTGCCTCTGGCGCAGTCAGAGGAGGTTTCAGGGAGCGTTAAGACTTCTGGGCCTGGTCACGATCTTACCTCGGTCAGGATTCTGATTGTTGAGCCTGAGAATCAGTACAGAAAAATTTGTAGTGACGCCTTGATGGGCGCAGGCGCATTCGTTAGCCGAGTTGATAATATCGAACAGGCCTTAACATCAGTGTGTGACTCCGAATTTGAATCGGAAGCGCCAGAAATTATCATCATCCCCGGTCCATTGGACCATCAGTCAGTGCTGCAATTTTGGAATGATGTGCTGACGACTTCTGAGTGCAGTCCTCACTTGATTGTTGGCCACAGAAGTAGAAAAAGCGCCAAATATCTTCGCTACGTCGACGGGCTTACTCCACTTGACATCACCGCCATTCGCAGCGATTCGCTTGTTGAAGCAGCGGCAGTTGCCTTAGGAAAAATCGAGGCGCCGAAGCAGTCTATGGCCCCGATTGAGGGTCCCAAGAAACAACAGCACACTTCGAACTCTGCCCCTACTAATGGTCCGGTAATTCTGCTGGCCGAAGACAATCCGACCAACCAGGAAGTGATTCGCAGGCAGCTGGCTCTGCTGGGTTATCGCTGCGATATCGCGAACGACGGCGTTGAGGCGTATGAGATGCTTCAAAAAAAGAGTTACCCCCTGTTGCTGACGGATTGCCATATGCCGAGGTGGGACGGTTATGACCTGACCCAGGCGATAAGATCACAAGAGGAAAATAACGGTTTGCCCAGATTACCGATTGTGGCGATTACGGCGAACGCGCTGCACGGTGAGGCAGAACGCTGCGTTGCAGCCGGTATGGATGACTATCTCTCAAAGCCCGTTGATATGGAAACCTTCGAGCAGACACTTGCCTTATGGACCAATTCACAGCGTTCAAAGTCTCCGGAAGCAAAAAAGACCGCTGCTGCTGCAGCGCATACCAGGCGTGAAGAAAGCGGATCTGCCGGAGACCGCGACAACAGTTTTCCGGTCAATGACAGAACGCTGAAAGAACTGTTTGGCGAGGACGAAGAGACATTTAAAGAGGTGTTGAATTCTTTTGTAGCTCCTTCAGAAGAGATTCTGGAAGCACTCCGCAAGGCGCTGGATGAACGCGCTGCCGTCGAGGTGAAGGCGCAGGCTCATAAACTGAAGTCTTCCTCCCGGTCGATCGGGGCGGATCAGCTGGCCGATCTTTGCCGGGATCTCGAGCAGGCAAGCGCGGACGAAGACTGGGAGTCGATAAACAGACTGGCCGACAGTATCTCCCCCGCATTTCGGGCGGTGCGCAGCTATATCACGGATCTCTGACTTATCCTGAGTCAATTGCGGTTTCCCCGGTACTCTGTGTTGACTGCTGAGGTTC
>Ga0255768_10007323_pt1 | contig 10364 bp, 9 predicted proteins | sample 071ome_33_FD_179983 | JGI IMG/M metagenome (GOLD analysis project Ga0255768, IMG submission 179983) | Coastal salt marsh microbial communities from the Groves Creek Marsh, Skidaway Island, Georgia - 071412AT metaG (version 2) | ecosystem: Environmental > Aquatic > Marine > Intertidal zone > Salt...
ACATCTCCTGCACTAGCTGAAATCGAATAATTACCATCGAAGTCTGCTGTAGTACCCGTAGCTGTACCTTTAACTACGACTGTTGCACCTGGTAGTGGTCCCTGATTGTCAGAAACAGTACCTGAAACAGTCTGCGCTTCTGTCATACCGAAACACAATAGTGCCGCGAAAAACAGAAAGCCTTTAAGCATCATTTTCATAAGAGTAAAGTTTAAGTTTAGTTTATTTTCAAGGCGTTAAAATAATGCAAATATTGCTACATGCAAAATATCGGACGCTAATTAGAGCTACATTTGCATTTTTTCACAGCATAATTACCAAATCGGTAATTTTTTCACACTTTTTTTGAAATCGAACGTTTGAATTTATCGCCAGATCGAGGTTAAAATAGTGCAAAAAAACAAGGTGAAGTTCAACAAAAAAGCCGCAAAGAGCGGCTTTTACGTACTGAAATTAACCTCAGAACCTATAATTTGTCTGCTACCACCTTATAAGTAGGATCTTCAATAATGTTCACCTCTATTAAACTTTCTGCATTTTTTATCAATCTCAAACAGTCTTTGCTTAGGTGTTTTAAGTGAATTTTCTTCCCCGATTTAGCATAACGTTCGGTAACCTTATTAAGGGCTTCTATAGCCGACATATCAACTACACGACTTTCTGCAAAGTCAATCACGACTTCATCAGGATCACCAGCTACATCGAACTTTTCATTGAAAGCGGCTACCGAACCGAAAAAAAGCGGACCGTAGATTTCATAATACTTAACTCCCGATTCATCGATTCGCTTACGAGCGCGAATTCGCACCGCGTTATCCCATGCAAAGCCAAGAGCGGCAATAATGACACCCACGATAACCGCCAGTGCGAGATTGTGAAGGAACACTGTCACTAAGGTCACTAATACCATTACAAAAACGTCCGACTTCGGCATTTTATTAAAGGTTCTAAGACTCGCCCATTCGAAGGTTCCTATAGACACCATGATCATCAGCCCAGTTAGTGCTGCCATAGGTACACTCTCGATCAGGGATGAACCGAACATGACAAAACTCAGGAGTCCGATAGCAGCAACGATTCCTGAAAGACGCGCTCGAGCTCCGTTAGAAACGTTGATGAGTGATTGTCCGATCATGGCGCATCCGCCCATTCCAGAAAACACTCCCGAAAGGGTATTAGCAACCCCTTGAGCTAAAGCCTCTTTATTGGCAGAACCTCTAGTTTCGGTAATCTCATCTACGATATTAAGAGTAAGTAAGCTCTCTATAAGCCCAACACCTGCAATAATTAGTGAATACGGAGCAATTAATTTCAAGGACTCAAGTGTCCAATCGATCGCAGGAATATGAAAGGGTAAGAAACCTCCTTTAATCGATGCAATATCCCCAACGGTACGCGTATCTAAATTGAAGAAGGTTACCAACGCGAAAATGATTAAAATAGCGGCAAGTGAGGAAGGTACAACCTTAGTAAGTTTTGGCAAGAAATGAATGATAAGCATCGTAAGGGTCACTAAACCAAGAAGGAGATATAAAGCAGAGCCTTCAAGCCAATTTCCTGAGGCATCTTTAAACTGAGCCAATTGCGACATGAAAATGATAATTGCCAGACCATTAACAAATCCGAAAATTACGGGATGGGGCACCAAACGAATAAACTTACCTAAACGCAATAGCCCAAACAAAATCTGGATAAGACCTGCTAAGACTACGGCAGCAAAGACGTATTCTACACCGTGTGATTGAACTAATGAAACGAGGACTACAGCGACAGCACCGGTAGCACCTGAAATCATACCAGGTCGGCCACCGAAAACGGAAGTAATCAATGCCATTACAACAGCGGCATACAGGCCGGTTAATGGAGAGAGACCGGCAATTAATGCAAAAGCAACAGCTTCAGGCACTAGGGCCAAAGCGACTGTTATACCCGATAGAATCTCGGTTTTGTAGCTAAAAGTGTAAGTAAAGTCGAAAAGTCTTAGATACTTCTTCATTTCGCGTTTTTGATTGATGGCGCGAAAATAGGGCTTTATTTAAGACTGAACCCCAAGAAGGTAACGTCGCTCAACCCACTTGAAACTGTAAAAGAGGACAGTCGCGTAAAAAAGATCTCCTAATAGGGCGTTTCTAAAAAATGGAATGGCTGCGGTATAGCAAGCGATGAAGCCTTCGACGGTCAATGGGTATCCGAGTAGCCAAACCCCAAAATTAGAAATGATGAAAAAGGTAAGTGACGAAGATAACACGGTAAGCACATTCATTTTCTGAGACCATTGTCCTAGAAAAACCACCGCGGCAAATGAAGCGTAAACAAACCAACTAATGGAATAAAAGCCGAGGATTACATCAGAAAGGATCATTACCGTAAGGGGTACAGCAAATGCAAGGGCCTTATTTTTAAAGTGACGTCCTGCGAATAGAGCTGTGGCTGTAACCGCAGTGAAATTAGGTAAATGAGGTATGAGACGACTTAGTATTGCTATAAGTACAAAGGCGATCAGTAATTTCTCTCTAGAAGAAAGGGTTTGTAATCGATTCATGCTGCGAAGATCGCACAACTTTAATTAAAAACAAAAGCCCTGAAAGTCTGACTTTCAGGGCTTGAGCTAAACTCAAAAATGAATTAGTCTAAAAGATCAAAACGATCCAAATTCATCACTTTATTCCATGCAGCTACAAAGTCATGTACAAACTGTTCTTTATAGTCTGCACCAGCATAAACCTCAGCGAGCGCACGCAACTGTGAGTTCGAACCAAAGATTAGATCAACACTAGTGGCTGTGTACTTTTGAGAACCTGTTGCGCGATCGGTACCGATATAAGTTCCGCCTTCGCCTTTTTCCCATTTCGTACTCATATCTAGTAGATTCACGAAGAAATCATTCGATAGTACACCTATATTGTTAGTAAATACACCGTTTGAAGAAGAAGCATGATTAGCTCCAAGTACACGCAAACCTCCTACTAAGACAGTCATCTCTGGCGCACTTAAGGTCAATAATTGTGCTTTATCTACCAATAGTTCTTCTAACGGACGATCTGCTTTCCCCTTAACGAAGTTTCTGAAACCATCAGCTTTGGGCTCAAGAACTGCGAACGAATCAACATCAGTCATTTCTGCCGTTGCATCCGTACGACCAGGTGTAAAAGGGACTTCTATAGAAACTCCTGCTTCTGCTGCCGCCTTTTCAACTGCTGCACAACCACCAAGAACGATAAGGTCTGCTAAAGAAACCTTTTTGTCTCCTTTGGCGTCAAAATCTGCCTTTACTCTCTCTAGTGAAGAAAGTACTTTAGATAGACGCTCAGGCTCATTTGCCTCCCAGAATTTCTGTGGAGATAATGCAATACGAGCTCCGTTTGCTCCACCTCTAAGGTCTGAGCCTCTGAAGGTAGAAGCAGATGACCATGCTGTGAACACTAGATCGCTAATCGATAATCCTGAATTTAAGATTGCTGCTTTTAGTTCAGCTACATCTGAAGCTTCGATCTGCTTGTAATCCGCAGCAGGAACCGGGTCTTGCCAGATTAAGGTTTCAGCAGGAACCTCAGGACCTACATAATTGGTTTTAGGACCCATATCACGGTGCGTTAACTTATACCAAGCTCTAGCGAATGCATCAGCAAACTCGTCTGGATTCTCGTAGAATCTTCTCGAAATTTTATTGTAAGCAGGATCTTCTCTAAGGGCAATATCAGAGGTCGCCATCATAGGAGCGTGACGCTTGTTTGGATTGTGCGCATCTGGCACCGCATCAGCAGCCTCCCCGTTCTTCGGCTTCCACTGGTAGGCACCAGCTGGGCTCTTAGTTAGTTCCCACTCATAGCCAAATAGCGTTTCAAAATAGCTATTATCCCACTGAATGGGGGTTGGTGTCCAAGCACCTTCAAGACCAGAGGTTATGGTGTATTCGCCGTTTCCGGTTCCGAAGCTATTTGCCCATCCGAATCCTTGTTGTTCCACTGGCGCCCCTTCTGGCTCAGGACCAACGTGCGCAGTATCACCCGCACCGTGTGTCTTACCGAAAGTGTGGCCCCCTGCAACAAGCGCTACCGTTTCTTCATCGTTCATCGCCATTCGAGCAAAAGTCTCGCGGATGTCACGTGCAGAAGCTAGAGGATCCGGCTTACCGTTAGGACCTTCTGGATTAACGTAGATAAGACCCATCTGAACCGCAGCTAGTGGATTATCAAGCTCACGATCACCAGTATAGCGCTTATCTCCTAACCATTCTGTTTCTGGACCCCAGTAAATATCTCCTTCTGGCTCAAATACGTCTGCACGACCACCACCAAAACCAAAAGTTTCAAATCCCATCGTCTCTAATGCAACGTTACCCGCTAAAATCATTAAATCTGCCCATGAGAGCTTATTTCCGTACTTCTGTTTGATTGGCCAAAGAAGACGACGAGCCTTGTCCAGGTTTCCGTTATCTGGCCAGCTATTTAACGGAGCAAAACGCTGTGTCCCAGACCTTGCACCACCGCGGCCGTCTTGAATACGGTAAGTACCCGCACTGTGCCATGCCATTCTTATGAAGAACGGACCGTAGTGACCGTAATCGGCAGGCCACCAGTCTTGAGAATCAGTCATTAAATGAGCCAAATCCTTCTTTAATTCATCATAGTTAATTGAAGCAAATGCCTTTCTGTAATCGGTATTAGCCCCTGTAGGCTTCATTTCAGAAGTGTTTTGGTGAAGCATTCTGAGATTCAATTGCTCAGGCCACCAATCTGCGTTTGAAAATCCACCAGCAGCCGTGTGACGGTGCTTAGCTCCCATTACTGGGCACTTTTCAATTCCTTCGTTAGTATCGTGTGAGTGCATAGTAAAATTTTTTTGCAAATTAATTCATATTCAGTGCGATAGGGTCGCATTTAAATAAGTTGTGTTAATTCAATTATAAGATAATCTTATAAACTAAATTTACTCTAAAGTTTTTTATTATAGTTAGTGCTGAAGTGCCTTCTCAGCTGCGATTCTTCCGCTACTCATCCCTGCATTCAGGGATGGGTAAAGTAAGTAATCGCCCGAGCGCAAGACCCCAGGATCAACCTCTAATGAGTCAGGATTATAACGCAATTCAGAAATAACAGGAAGCGCCTTTTCGATCTTATAATGCTTAACAAGCTTTCCTGATTCAATTCCCGAACGCGTCTGAATCTCCTCTCTGATCAACCCCTCAAGCCGATCTGAATCTTCTGATACACCAATAGCGGTTGCAGAAAGAATAGTAATGTTGCAACCTTCGAGTACATGCATCGAATTCACCGAATTTGATTCAGGAAACAATCCGATTACGTTCTTTAATTTCTTTGAATACTTAGATGTTTTGGGCAATTCAAAATAAAATACCTCAGTACCATGCCATTTCTGGTCCTTTTCGGCAAAGGTTTGTATCACCTTGTCGTGTCGATCCTTAACCTCCTCAATGGTTACTTTGTGATTCAATAACACCTTAGTTTTCGTGAGCTTTGATGAGAGTTGATCAATAACTGACTGCATGCCTCCTTTTGGCAAAGCCGCATAACCATTAGCAAACATGTGAAAAACGAACTCAAACTGTTTCACGGAAGTTTGGAGCTCCTTTTCTAAGAAAACACCCCCATAAAAAGGTTTGAAAAATTGATTAATAAATCGCTCGCTGTATTTCGAAGAGAGGGATTCAAGGGTCGATTGATCGGGTTGATTGAAGATTTCCTCAACCGATAAGCCGCTAATTCTTCGCTGTTCTGAAAGTAATTTAATCTTATCGAGCAGACTTGCGGTATTCGCCTTAATCGTAGGCCATAAAAAAGAAGGATCTCTAAAGGCATCTCCGATAAGCTCTACCTTACCGTCTTTTCCAAAGATATAAGCTCCCGGCTTGAAATAATGTAATTCGAGTGCAGATAAGTCTAAATATTTGACAACTTCAGGATAGGCAGTTAGAAGTACCTGAAACCCATGATCGAGGGGAATATCCTCAAAGAAATCTGTTTTAACGCGGCCCCCTAATCGATTTGAAGATTCATACAGGGTAGGGAAAACGTCTCTTGCTTCAAGTTCTAATGCAGCAATAATACCACTGATACCACCACCAAGGATGGCAATGTCAGGAGGGGATGTGGACATTAAACCGTGGGAACGTTCTTAATACGCTTTTCGATTTTCTGCTTTTTAGCTGTCACGCGCTTCATCCAATCCATAAGATCAGGATCCTTAGACTCCTTGTAAATCTCATTGATTGCAAGAACAAGGGCTTTACCTTCTCTTGAGTATTTTACACGATCACTGGTGCTCATGTGGCTCATGGCAAGTTGCTCGTATTCTTCAGCTTGTGTCAGTAAATCTTCTACAGAATTGTTCATCGAATCTCTTAAAAGGTTAAACAAATATGGGTTAAAAATGTGAGAATGTCTAACCTTAACGGCAAAGTTTAATAAAAGATTAAGAATTAGCCAAATTACTGACCAATCTCTCTTGCCTCAAAATCAACGATTTCGGAAGATTCAAAGCGATAATCAACTTCAATGGGATTACAGCATACCTCGCAATCTTCGACATAGACTTGTCTACCGTCGACAGGGTCCAAAATCATTGAAATTTCTTCCCAACAGTAGGGACACTGAAAAAAATGCTCAAACATTTATTTAGGCCTTAAAGGATTCGATTTGATCACTGATTACGCCCCATTCTTCCATTTTCGCTTCTAATTCAGCCTTGAGCTCCTGATAGCGATCCATATAACCACTGGTCTTAACGAGTTCTTCATAACGTTCTAAAAGCTCCTGGTCTTTAGCGGCGATCGCCTCCTCCAATTCTGTGATTCGCTTTTCAATAGAACCCAGTTTATTACTTAGGGTTTTTAATTTCTTCTGATCCGCGTAGCTTATCTCATTAGAAGGCTTTTCTGCACTCTTGTTGTCAGAGATTTGACTTTTAACCGTCGCCTTTTCAACTTCTCTAAAGTCATTCACCTTTCGCTGCTCCAAATAGAAATCAATATCTCCTAAGTATGGTTTTACCCTATGATCTCTAAATTCGAAAACCTGATCTGTAAGACCTTGTAAGAAATCACGGTCGTGAGAAACAACGAGCAGGGTACCTCCAAAATTGAGAAGTGCACGTTTTAATACCTCCTTCGATTTAATATCTAGGTGGTTCGTCGGTTCGTCCATCACCAGCACATTGAAAGGCTGCAGTAACAATTTAGCAAGAGCGAGTCGATTACGCTCGCCTCCTGATAATACCTTCACCTGTTTATCCACATCGTCGCCTCCAAACAAAAAAGAACCTAAAATATCTCGAACCTGAGCTCGATTTGATTCGTTGGCCGCGTCGATCATGGTATCTAATAGGGTCTTATCACCATCTAAGTATTCTGCCTGGTTTTGGGCAAAGTATCCAATTTCAACGTTGTGCCCGAGTTTAAACTGCCCCTGGTGCGCTAACTCACCGACAATGATCTTAGCAAGGGTAGATTTACCTTGACCATTTTGACCGACAAAAGCGGTTCTAGACCCTCGTTCTAATAGAAAAGAAACTTCATTGAGAACCAAAGATTCGTCATAAGATTTAGAAACCTTATCGAGTTCTAAGATGACTTTACCGGGTTGTTTAGATACCGGGAAACGAACGTTCATAACGGCTGTATCCGTGCCATCGACTTCAATTCGATCAATCTTATCGAGCTTTTTGATCAGCGACTGAGCCATCGAGGCCTTGGTTGCCTTCGCTCGAAATTTTTCGATCAATTTTTCGGTCTGTTGAATTTGCTTTTCTTGATTCTTAAGCGCATTCATCTGCTGTTCTCTGATTTCCTCTCGAAGGGCTAAGAACTGTGTATAAGGCTTCTGATAATCATAGATTCGACCTAAAGAAATTTCAATCGTTCGATTCGTTACGTTATCTAAGAACATTCGATCGTGAGATACAATAACTACTGCTCCCGGATAGGAGTTCAAGAACGTCTCCAACCAAAGTATCGACTCGATATCTAGGTGGTTGGTAGGCTCATCGAGAAGTAAAACATCGTGCCTTTGAAGAAGCAATTTGGCAAGCTCGATTCTCATGCGCCATCCGCCCGAAAAGGTGTCGGTTAAACGATCAAAGTCAGTTCGTTTAAACCCTAGGCCCTGTAAAACACGCTCGGTTTCTCCTTGATAATTATAGCCCCCTAGTATTTCATACCTCGTGTTCAAATCACTCACCGCCACCATAAGATCGTGATACTCCTCACTTTCATAATCGGTTCTTGTGGCCAATTCGTGATTAACACGATCCATCTCTCGCTCTACACTCTTTATTTCTGAAAACGCCTCATAGGATTCCTCGAGAACGGTACGTCCCTGAACGAAGTCAATATCCTGCTTTAAAACACCAATGGTAATATTTCGATCACAAGCAAGAGTACCTTCATCGAGATCTAACTCCTTAGAAAGCACTTTAAGCATGGTCGATTTTCCGGCACCATTCTTACCAATTAAACCTACTCGGTCACCGGGACTGAGTTTGTAACTAACTCCCTGAAACAAGTAGGTGCCCGAAAATGATACGGCGGCGTTGTGTAGATTTAACATGGGCGCAAAGATACCACATCAGCTTACAAAATAAAGCTAGGTAACCACGGTTACTTTAATTACTTTCAAGGTCTTCTACCTTTGAATTACAAAGCGCAACACCATGTTTAAAAAGGGAACCAAGCTCTACAGTATTTTCGGATCGAAATGTCCGAAATGTCATGGAGAGAGCATGTATAAGAATCCGAACCCGTTTAATATCGCTAGAGTGTACGACATGCCCGAAAGATGTTCGAAATGTGGAACGAAGTACAAAATCGAACCTTCATTCTTTTACGGAGCAATGTATGTTAGCTATGCCTTAGGCGTTGCCATCGCCGTGGCAGCCTTTATTACTAGTCGCTTCATTATTGGCACGAGCATGATCACGGCATTTTTAAGCATTATCGGTTCTATCGTATTGCTAATGCCAGTAAATATGCGCTTGGCGAGAAATATCTGGATTAACTTTTTTATCAGTTATGATCCTGAGGCGGCCAAAGCGAGCGAAAACGGTCAATAGAAATTTCTTGAGGTAAGGGCTGATTTTCTTCGATATGATGAAATAACTGCTCAGAGGCAATCGGGCCAATCATCACGCCTCTCGACCCCATTCCATTCAGCACATGAACATTTGAATAGTCTGGATGTGTACCCACTAAAGGTTTTCGATCGGTAACTGTAGGTCTGACTCCTGCCATATGATCGATCACTTCAAAAGGTAATTTCAAAAACTTCTGAAGCTTTTCGATGAGTTCTTGTTTCGATGCTTCAGTCGGTATACTCGTCTTGTCCTTCCACTTGTAGGTCGCTCCTATTCGGTATAAATCGTCCCCTACTGGAATGATAAAAACTCCGGACTTTATCACTCTAGTTTCGTCTAGTCCCTTGCAACGAATAAGAAGTAACTCTCCCTTCGTACCATTTAGTGGTAAATAGTTAAAAAAAGGATTTTCCTTGAGTCCATAACCCTCTGCAAAAACAATGTGTTTCGAGCGAAGCTCACCGTAGCTAACCCATTCGCCGAATTGCAATCGATCGTATTCAAATCGTTCTTCAAGCAGTTGATTCTGACTATTTAGATAAGCCTTATAAGCAGATCTAAGGAGCGCGGTATCTAATTTACCAGTTTCTAAAACCTCAGCTAGTTTAAAGGGCGCTTCGATACCTTCGTTGGTATTCACCTCGAAGCCGTCTTTCATAAAGCGCTCATACCCCCTCTTGTCTCGTGCCTCGTACCAAGCATTTTGCTCTGAAGGCGTATTCAAAATTCGCAAAGTGGGTATTTTTTGGTCAATTTCAACTCCTAAGAAAGCCGTTAATTCCTCATAAAAAGGCATTGCATAATCGAGCTGTTCTGCGGCATTATAGGCTAAGGTAAATCGTTTTAGTATTAAGGGGTTATACAACCCTCCAGCTACTTCTGATGCGCATTGTGATTCATCACTGATCACTACAAAAGATTGATCGCGACGTCTTAACTGTTCGGCAAAACAAATTCCCGCTAAGCCTGAGCCGACAATAAGGTAATCGACTTCGGTAGACAAAATTATTGTTGTTTAGTAGGGTTGAGGACGGTCGTTTGATTCTCCTCTTTCTTCTTTCCCTTGAATAGATCAAATAATCGCTTACGCTGCGCTAATCGCTCTTCCTCGGCCGCTGTGCCTGAACTGAAATCAGGAAACTGCAGATCGCGCTGTAAGGCAGCAATGTCGTCTAGCTCATTATCTGTTTTATAAATTTCAGCGTTAAAGGTTCGAGTATTCAAGATGCGATCAAAGGATACCGGAAAATTCGTATTTACGTTATTAAACGATGGGG
>Ga0255768_10007331_pt1 | contig 10358 bp, 6 predicted proteins | sample 071ome_33_FD_179983 | JGI IMG/M metagenome (GOLD analysis project Ga0255768, IMG submission 179983) | Coastal salt marsh microbial communities from the Groves Creek Marsh, Skidaway Island, Georgia - 071412AT metaG (version 2) | ecosystem: Environmental > Aquatic > Marine > Intertidal zone > Salt...
TATACCAGCAAAGTTTTTACGAAATGGAATGCCATCATCAACTTCGCCTGTTTCTGGATTATAGTGAACACCCCCGCGAGTATTATAGGATGTCTGAACCCATTCTCCCGGTTCAATATCTACAAACGTGTCAAAAAACTCAGCTTCAGCTACGATAACTTGAGTAACAACACCGTTTTTTACTTTTGCGTAATTTGCCATGTTGTCCTCCTTATAATTGATACCTGACAATGACGATCCCGGAGCCGCCATTTTTACCATATTGAGGAGAGCCATTATAGTTGGTTCCACCACCACCGCCGCCGCCAGTATTAGCAGTACCGTCTAATGGGGCAGTTCCGTTACCAGAACCACGGCCGCCGCCGCCAGAACCCCCTGCGCCTACAGTACCAGTATCACGAGATGAGCCACCGCCACCGCCGCCACGAGTTGTAGTTGTTCCTGTAATGTTACTACTGAGGCCATTGCCTCCATCACCTCCAGTACGAGAACCACTAGTGTTAGCACCTACTTGGCCCGCACCGCCGCCTCCTGCACCGGAATCTCCTGCGTTTGAACTACCTCCAGCCGTACCTTGACCAGCGGTTCCTGAAGCACCTGAACCACTGTCAGATCCTCCTCCTCCGGAACCCCCTGATTGAGAACTCCCGCTATTGATTGTTCGCCCATTACCTTGACCCGCGCCACCTCCAATGGAGGTAATTGATCCAAATACACTATTGCTTCCGCTTGAGCCCCCCGATGATGGAGATGAGTTACTACTATCCCCTCCCGCTCCACCAGAGCCTATAGTTACGGTGTAAGTGCCCGGAGAAAGACTTATTCTTGATTCTGCGCTAGAGTTGCCTCCAGAAGTTTGCCCTACGACAGATGTACGGTAGCCACCTGCACCACCGCCCGCACCATTGTAAGATCCTCCACCGCCTCCGCCTCCTGCGATAACTAGGTACTCAACATTAGATAAACTAACACCTGAAGGAACTACAAAATTAGATGAACTTGTAAAAGTATGAACACGGTAACTACCAGTTGTGGTTACAGTTCCCCCAGTAGGCACCTGACTAATAGTAAAGTTGCTTGACGGAGATTGGCCGTTATCGGCGTTGGTGACGGTAACATTTACTTGAGTTCCGCCTGTTAAATTATATACAGCCGAGGGAATTGAAATGCCTGTTATTGATGTGTCACTTGAAGCCGTGACCGATACATTCTGAGAAGTAATCCCAGAAGCCGAAAAAGTAACGGTGCATGATTGGCCTAGAAATCCTGTGCCTGTTAACGAAATAGATCCAGATACCCCAGTATAAACAATTCCGCTAATGGCGGAAATAGTGGGAATTACTGGAGAAACCTTATTCCAGTTTGTACCATCATATGCCTTTAGAAGGTCTAAAGTAGTGTCGTACCATACCTGACCTTGAATAGGGCTAGAAGGCTCTGAACTACTAATGATAATTTCATCATCAATGTTAATAGTCGCCCATGAAGTCGTAGAACCATCAGTAGTAAGATATTTACCTGAATGCCCTGACTGCGTAGGCACAGCCGCGCCAGAGGCCAGCTTACCCGCATCAACGGCACCACTTGCAATTTTAGCGTTGGTTACGGCACCACTCGCTAGTTTAGCTTCTGTAATAGAGCCGTCGGCTACTTCGCCGGAGCCTACTACGCCGTCTGCTAATAGATCTGCTAAGTCTCTTGCTTTACTCATTTGTTACTTTCTCCGAAAACTTGCCCATTTTGCACTCAGCGATTGTTAATGTTTGAAGTGCATATAAAAAGCACCCGCAATATCCGCATCTAAGGCCTTTATTGTGTGGGCAAGCACTACAGATTTTTTGTCTGCGTTGTTTTTCTTCACTACTAGCTATCATCGCTCTTCGTCTAGTAATGCTTCACGAACGGAGATATCTCCGAGACAGCTAGGCCAAGTAGTGTAAATATCATCCACACTTTCTAAAGCCGAAAAGTCGTATTCGGTAACATCTCTCAGTGTCTGTTTTTCAGCAATCACAGCCGCTTTTTCTGTTGCGTCATCTGTTTCCAGCGCGATAAGGAAACGCACATCCAGTGCTTCTAGCAAAGGTTTACGCGCTTTCCTAAACAGTCGTAACTGTTCATGCACCATTTTATCAAAGTTGATATCTTCTGTAATCATTCTGCTTCCCCTGCCTCAATCGCCTTAACAATATTATCTATTGCTCGGCCAAATTCAGGATCAGGCAACAAACCTTCTGTGAATAATGGAAAGTGTTGTTTGTTCTCATCCTTATAAAAATACAGTGACGGTATGTACTGAGGAGGGAAATCCATTCTTCCTTCCCTCTGTTCTGTCATACAGTCGAGCACCCGCCAATCGATGTGAGGCCATTCTTTAAGTTTTGGCATCTTCTCCTGCATAAATAGTTCGCAAGCAGGGCAGTCTTTGTTTGTTAATATATACCCAATCATAGTGTCACATATATGGCAAAACGTCTTGTATCAGAACAGTAAGTAGTACTGTACGTTTGGTTTGACTGCGAGCAATGGTCTGTACCCCCACTATACCAAGTCGCGTAATGTGGGAAATCACTATAGCCGCCGCTTCCTGTTGAGGTGGTATTTCCTGCTTTCAAACAGATGTTGCCCCATGTGCCGGAACGGGAATCATCACATTCCGAACCAAAACTAGAAATACCAGTACGAAGGTATGTAGTAACCGAGCTTCCGGAACTAAGTTGGGTTGCAACAACTTGTGTAATTAAAGGAGCACCTGACCCACCATGAGCCATAGGGTTGGTGCTTCTGAAAGTTCCAGCGTTCGTCGCAGTAGAAGTTGAAACCCGCGATGTATCTGTGAACCTAAATTTCCACGGCAGTGCGAGTGTGTTGTTGTTAATATTACAAAAACCGTAAACAAATTCTTTACAATCTGTTGCCAAGTTCGCAACATCGAAAGAACTTGTCCCCGCTGTGTAGTTATTTGTACTCGCCAAGAAAATACGAATTAAAGGTTCACTATAAGTACTAGCGTCTACATAACATTGGATAGCAGTGGACATACTACCTGTTTTAATATAATAAGTTCCACTTGAAGTTGCGTATTGGTTTAGCTCCTGTCCATTAGTAATTGCTTGGGAACTTGAACTTCCGTCATTAGGTATGTTGTCAATTCGTATCCATTGTGAAAGTGCCGTGTTGTATACTTCATATCCGCCTACAGTTGAGTTATACCGAAGCATACCCGCCGCACCAGTTGGACGCTGTGCGCTAGTACCTTGAGGTAACTCAATATGAGAAGTACCTGAACTGAAATCAGCGGTGTCCGCAATTAACGATGTAGCGGATATAGATCCATCATCGTCAAATGTTTGGCGGATACTACCATTTTTATAAAATTTTAATTTGCCATCACCACCATTACGATAGATGTACCACCAATTTGTGTTTGTATCTGTTTCTGCGGTATCGTGTAAAATAAGATGATTATTTGACCCGGATATTTTGTTATTTGTACCAGTAATAGTAATACTTCCCGATCCGGTAATATTATTACCATTAAGATCGAGATTTCCGCCTAGCTGAGGCGTAGTATCTTCTACAACTTCGTTGGTAGCCGCTACAGTAGAATCCACATAGGCTTTCGTAGCCGCGTCTGTGCTTGCTGTAGGTGTAGCAAGATTAACAATTTTATTAGAATTTGCGTCTAAGTTTGCACTAAGTTGTGGGCTAGTATCCGCAGATAGAGAAGTTACAACAGTAGCGGGCTCAAACGTACTAGATGAAGCGTTCCATTGTAGGAACTGACCATCAGTAATACCCACTTTCGTTACGTCGTTTGCCGCATCAATATTGAAGTTAGCAAGTTCAAACGTGCCGTACGCGATTACTTCAAGAATGTCAGAAGCAGACGCCCCGGAACTAAGAACAACAGAACTACCATTCGTGGCGGTAAAGTCTGTTCCGTTAACCAGCTTGACGCCGTTTAAGAACACGTCGAGATAGCCAGCGTCATACCCAAGCGTGTTTGAGTTGTCGTCTGCGCCAGAGAAGGTAGTCTGTGATGCTGTCGCTGTATACTTAAAGCGATCCGCTGTGCCATTAACCGCAGAAGCCGCTGTAGTCCAACCAGCCGAACCATACACCTTCATTACGTTAGTAGAGGTGTCATAATACAAGTCACCTAGATCAAGGGCCGAACCATTCGGATCAGCCGTAGGTGCTGTAGACTGTGGGCCAAGGTAGCGGTTGTTAAAGTCAACCACATTTGTAGCCGCTGTCGTAACGTCTGCCGCGATACCTGCAACAGTAGTCACATCAGAATTGATGCCCGCTACAGTGTTAACATTAGCAATGTTAGTTGCCGCAGTATTAACATTAGCGATTGAAGTAGCGACAGTGTTAACATCGGTAATATCGTTACCAACAGTGTTGACGTTAGCAATATTGTTCGCAACCGTATCAATTTCAGATACAGCTTCGTTCAAGTCATTGGCCGCAGTAATAACATCTGCAATGTCATTTGCTACGGTGTTGATGTCTGCAATGTTAGTAGCAACAGTATTGACGTTGGCAATATCCGTAGCCACCGTAGTAACATTTGTTGATACACCTGCAACAGTTGTTACGTTGCCAGAGATACCAGCTACGGTAGTAACATTTGCGTTGATGCCTGAAACTGTAGTTACGTCGCTAGATATACCTGCTACCGTAGTAACGTCAGTATCAATACCAGCAACGGTAGTCACATTCGCGTCAATACCCGCGACAGTGTTAATGTTCGCGATGTTAGTAGCTACTGTGCCTACATCGGCTTGGGTTGCCCAGTATTTCGCACTGTAATTAGTACCATCAACAGTACCACTTGTTTTAATAGCCCAGTCTTGGGCTAATTGCTCAGAAGAAGACGCGTTGCTTTCGCTGGTAGCCGCGTTTGCCTCAGAAGTAGCGGCCGCCGCCGCAGAAGCACTCGCCGCTGTAGCTGATTGTAGAATGCTATCTACATAGCCTTTACGAGCTAAATCATCAGCATTAACTGGGTTGGCAGTTGTTGTAATCTTGTTAGTACCAAGAGAGATATTACCAGTCATAGTACCGCCAGCCGTAGCTAGTCGAGTATCACGCTGGGTATCTACATATGTCTTGGTTGTAGCATCCGTACCCGCAGTTGGGGTACCAAGGCCAGTAATTTTGCTAGAGCCCATAGCAATAGCACCCGACATGGTTCCACCAGACAGGTTCAACTTGAGGGCATCGTTAGTGTCTACATAATTCTTCGTAGCGGCATCCTGTGCGCTAGAAGGATCAGACATACCTGTAATACTATTTGTGCCCATTGCGATAGAACCAGACATGGTTCCACCAGCAAGATTTAATTTAAGGGCATCATTAGTATCTACATAATTCTTTGTAGCCGCATCTTGTGCGCTTGTTGGGTCAGCCATATCAGTAATGGCGTTCGTACCCATAGCAATGCTACCAGTCATCGTACCACCAGCAAGTGGTAGTTTTGTGGCTAGAGCATTTGTAATAGTTGTTGCGTAGTTAGGATCATCACCCAGCGCGGCCGCGAGTTCATTAAGAGTGTCGAGAGCACCGGGGGCGGAGTCAATAACCGCAGAAATTTCTTGATCAACGTAGCCTTTATTAGCCGCGTCAGAGCTCACAGTAGGAGCGGGTAGGCCAGTAATTTTAGCTCCACCAGACATGGTAAGGTTACCAGTCATTGTGTCGCCAGCAATATCAACCTTTAGTGCGTCATTAGTGTCTACATACGTTTTAGTAGTAGCGTCGGAACCAGCACTCGGAGTTGCAAGACCTGTTACGGTTGCACCACCTGTCATGGTCAAATTACCACTCATACTATCACCAGCTTTGGTGACCTGTAGAGCATCGTTTGTATCTACATAGTTTTTAGTAGCCGCGTCCTGAGCACTAGTAGGATCAGTCACGTTAGCAATTGTAGTACCCGTTACGTCAAGCGTACCGTTGACTACAACATCATTGAATGTAGATGAACCAGTTGAAGCTGTTACGTTACCAGTCAAATCACCTGTAACGTCACCCGTTATATTACCAGTGATGTTACCTGAAACATTACCAGTTACGTTACCTGTTAGGTCGCCAGTAATTCCGCTAGAAGCAGATAGAGTAGTGAAAGCACCAGTAGAAGGAGTAGTAGCCCCCACAGTAGTATTATCAATCGCGCCACCGTTGATATCAACAGTTGCCAATGTTGCCTGACCATTGGTTGAAAGTGTCGTGAATGATCCAGCGACAGGGGTTGTCGCACCAATAACCGTGTTGTCAATTGTTCCCCCATCGATATTAACAGTATCCGCTGTCAAACTATCGACGGTAGCTACACCATCAATATAGAGGTTACGCCATTCCTTGGTCGTAGAACCCAGATCTACAGCATTATCTGTAGTAGGAATTAAGCTAGTGCTAATTGTGGCGTTGATTGTAGCGGTGTCTGTACCAGCGTTACCAATAGTAGTATTGCCTTGTACAGAAACATCCCCTGTAGTGGTTACATTTGTGAATGTACCAGCGGCAGGGGTAGTACCACCGATAACAGTATTATCGACAGTACCCGCATTAATATCGGCAGTATCGGCTACGAGCGAGTCAATATTCGCTGTGCCGTCAATATAAAGATTTTGCCATTCGTTAGTTGAGCTACCGAGGTTATATGTATCGTCGGCAGATGGAATAATGCTTGAGTCTACACGAGAAATAAATGTTACGGTGTCACTAGTAGCGTTACCAAAGTTAACGTCGCCATTCGCATTTAATGTGCCTGTTACTGCGAAGTCTGCATTCGCCGTAAGATTTCCGCCAAAATAGCCAGTACCCGTGTTCGTAATATTGCCAGAGCCGACGAAATTTCCTGTAAGTGTAAGATTACCACCCACAGTAGCATTGCTTGTAAGGCTGATAGTATCGCCACTGACATTATCAATATAACCTGTTCCATCAATATAGATGTCCTTAAATTGATAAGTAGAAGAACCAATATCGACAGTGTTGTTTACTTCGGCGGTTACACGGTTGTTGGGCGTAATGCCCATAGCCTCTGTCCAAACCGCGTTATTAACTGTGTTAGTAATGCACAAGAAAGCACGGCCGTTGACCGCGTTAATCCACAAAGAACCCGGCGCGTAGCCAGCCGAAAAGTCATCTGTAGTTGTAGGATTAGCCGACGCCTGTGTATTGTTCTTACCGCCAATACCACCATGGATTGCAGGAAGATATCCGGTGATAGAGGTTGTCAGATCAATTTTAGGCGAATTGCCGCTAGAGCCGTCGTGTGAGTGGCCTGTTGAAGGGTCAAACGCGGCCGCAAGCTGATTAAACTCAGCGTTAATCGGCGGAGCCGTAATATTAGATCCGTTTACAATGTCTGCTACAGACTGTCGTGTATAACCTGCCATTTAGCGTCTTCCTGCGATACTGAATTCAAAAACAATGCCCTGAATACTGTATGGATTAAAATTACCGAGCGTAACGAACGTTAGCTGGGTAGAGTATCCTGAACCTTGAATTGAAGTAGTAACGATAGGCTTTTCGTTACCACCATAATTAATATTCACGCCGCCGTAGTTGATATTTCGTCCTTTATATCGAACGGGGGCACCTCGTGATACTTGTGAGTAAGATGACGGGCCTTTAGTAGATGGGTCGTCCCAATCATATGTTACCGCCATATTTAGTGTGAACGGGCCTTCCGCTCTCACAAAAGTATTCACTTTCCTCATTGTTTTACGCACTTCGGTATCCCCGAAGTCGTAGTAAGGTGTGGCATAAATGGCTAATATGTCTGAGCCATCAAATGTTGTGCCAACTTCCTGTTGGTAAATTTTACCATTATAATCGCCATGTAAGACGAGTTCTTGTCTATTTACATAAGCAGATGCCGTAGCACTCGCTCGAATTCCTTGTAATTCACCAAACTCCCAGCCTAACCGCTGGTCAGCGGATCTAAGTCCACCAATAATTCCGTAACTATCTGTTACATCTGTGTTCTCATCACCTACAAAATAACGTAGCTGTGACTTGGAACGAATAACAAGACCTACAAGAGAGTCCAAATCAAAGTCTCTAGGTAGATCGACAAGTAACTGTTGAATAGGTTTAGAAATAGTTTCTAATTCAACGTCACCAATTCTTGATGTACCAGCAACTGGTCGTAGCCCGTCAGGAGCTAGAAATACCAAGTCACCACCAATTTCAAGGACACTATCTCTAGCAATACATCCAACATTAGACGTTACCTGATCAATTACAAAGCCAGCCGTTACATCCGCTGTGACTTTTTTAATTCCGTTACTACCAAATACAAATAAATTATCGCGAAAAGGCTTAAACTGAACGACATCAAAACCTACCGATACTTGTCCTGCACCGTTGGCAACATTAAAATCATACCATGCGTTAGGTGCAGAATGTGCAATGGTTGCTTCAGTTAATGCATTACCACCTAAAAACAAATGGTTCTCAAAAACACCTACAAGGGCTGGTTCAGCTAAACACTGATCACCACCACCTGTTTGTGAAGCATGGCCGCTAGCATCTGGGCTAGTACCCGCCGCACCTACGGTAAGTTCTTCCCAATGAGTACCATCAAAAACAATAGCTGGATTAGCACCATCCACAAAACAAATTTTGTTTCCGTCACCGAAGTTAAAACTTGCTTCACGAACTTTAGTAAGTTGGTCACCAAGTGTCGTAAGTGTACTTCTTCGTGCGCCATGATCTAAAGTGTATTTAGCGTATCCACTACCGTAGTTGTAACGATAAAAACAATACTCGTTAGGATCAATTTCAATTACATCAGCGGCTGAAGCAGGGGCTACTAGAGTTACAGTATTTCCTGAAACAGTAAAATCAGTGATTGCACCTAATTGTACGCCATTCTTATAAACGTGCACATCAGCCGAAAATGGCAAATCCATTGACCGTAAATTTTGGTCTAAACCAGTAAATGTGGTTTGAGCAAACGTTGCAAGGTATCTAAATTTTTTAACCTTGCGGGCCGCCATAATAATAGTTTCGTTTAGCGTATCTTCTTTGAAAATAGCTAAACCTAAAATACGACCTTCACAGTCATCTGGGTCAACTTCCTGATAAGTTGTATCATATGGTGAAAAACCCTCAATACGACGGTAACCACCAAACAAGCTAACTTCGTAGTTAACCAACCTTGTAGCAGATCCGGGGTTGTTCTCTGAGAGATCTAAATGGTTCTCGTTAGAGTTCAGTCCCCCGCCACAAATGACTTTGAACGACTGAATACGATCTGGCATTAAAGGATCGACCCCGCACTTCTATACCCTTGATTGATACGAGTGTCTCGGATCTCTTGGTACTTATTCATCAAAATGCCCTGCATTTCTTTAACGCCCTGTTGAAACAGTTGCGCTGAAATACCAGCGGCTTCCATGTTGTCCCTGAACATATACATTTGCATCAGGGCCCCTTCGACAATCACATTATCGTAGGTATCCGGGATACGAGTTAAATCCCCATACGCCACTAAATCATTGTGGTTTTGGTAATAGCGGAACTTGATAGTATAAGCTTTATCCGGTGATGGGGTTATAGTGTAACCGTTACCAAAACCTTCAGCCACATAGACAGGGACGCCTCGTCCAACGCTCCCTGCATTGTCATCAAGATCTTTATATTGTTTGTAATAGGTATCGCTATCAATAAATTTTAATTGTGTTGCTGATGTTCCTAGTGAAGAACTTGCTTGCAATTGGAACGAATTAAAATCAGGAACTTTTAAGTATTGAGGCCATGAGTAATCTTCTTGACCTACTGCTAAAAGCTGAGTGTGCTCAACAGCGTTGAAAGGCCACTCATATTCAGCCTGATTAATCTTTGCGATAGAGTTTCTAATTGTGTCTTTAGCCGTTGCCTGAACACCACGCACAGTTGGAAAGTCGGCCTGATCGATCTCGACTTCATTCAATCTGCGTAGTAACTGGTTTGTTAGATCAAGGAATGTAGACACAATGTTTTATCTCTGTTTTACATACATAAAAGGGAGTGCCCCCAAAAAGAGAGCACTCCCACCTAGCTTATGCCAAGTTGTAGTTTGCGGTGAATAGAGCTTCAGGACGAAGAATCTTACGTCCATAAAGTTGCATACCACGAACCTTGTCTGCGAAAGTGTTAGGATCACGGAAAGACTCAGTTTTAGCAAGCTGTTGTGCAGTTGCTACCGCTGAATCGTGACCTGCGACGATCACACCAAAGTCAGTCTCAGAACCAGTGGAAAGCGTAGTACCAGCACCAGTACCTTCGTATGGAAGGTTGTTGGACTTGTAGATACGGAAACCACGGATAAGACCTTCGCCAACGCGTCCGTT
>Ga0255768_10007350_pt1 | contig 10345 bp, 8 predicted proteins | sample 071ome_33_FD_179983 | JGI IMG/M metagenome (GOLD analysis project Ga0255768, IMG submission 179983) | Coastal salt marsh microbial communities from the Groves Creek Marsh, Skidaway Island, Georgia - 071412AT metaG (version 2) | ecosystem: Environmental > Aquatic > Marine > Intertidal zone > Salt...
AATACCCATGCTGGATTATTACAATATACTAAATCTCTATTCGGATGTCCTTCACTCCAAGAACTTACATCTCCTCTAAATGAGCCATCCCAAGTTTGATAACTTGCTTCTTCTGAAACAGAGTAACTTCCAGCAGAACCAGAGACCAAACGAGTATATTTTCCAGTTCCATCTGAGCTTTCATCTCTAGTTAAATAGTTTGTTGGAACTTGAATTAATTTTCCTTTTAATTTATACGCTCTACTTGGTAATCCCCCACTAAAATCTTTTGCATTAAATACGTTACCTGCGTATGCTGCATATGGATAACCAAGTTTATCCATAGTAACATTTTCAACAGTTTTTAAATATGAAGCATTTTTATGTTGAAAACTTCCATCTTTAAAATCTTCATCTGTTATTCTTCTTATACGAATTCTGTAATTTGAAAATGGTTGAAATTGGTCTGTTTTTATAATAAATTCTTCAATAAATTCTGAATATTGTGCTTTTTTAGGTTTTACATAACCGTTATTTGGTACTGATGAATTTTTATCAACACCATAAGTAACTCTATTACCCCAAGGTGCAGTTCTACTTAATATAGTTGCATTACTTGGTCCAAATGCTAGAGCACTTACATAATTAAGTCCGTCTGTTGTAAATTCAAAGAAAATTTGAAACTCTACAAAAGAAGTTCCTTTTGCACCGCTTGATTTGAAAGAGTGCATTTCTGGAAAACTAAAAGTTAAATGAATTTCATCTATTTCTTCTGGGTTTGAAACACCCATTGCAGATGCGGTTAAAACTGTGTCAGAGGCAGAGCCTTGATTTTCATTTCCAGGCTCATCTATATTTGTTGCATTATAACTTGTTCCAAGAGAGGACAATCCAGAAACATTGTATAAATCTGCCTGTCTTATTTGTCCATTGAAGTCATATACAGTACTTGAAGAGCCAGTAAATCCTGGCATTTGTAAAGGAGCTTGGTCTCTTGTGCCTGTAACCATTCCAAAAGTTACATTTGAAAAGTTTGAAATTTGATCTGATTGAGATACTATTGGGGCAGAAATAATTGCATTTCCACCACTTACAGCAGTGACAGCAGCAGTTGAAATGACTGCTGTAGTTGAGTTTGTGATTGTTAAGATTCTAGCATAGTGGTCAATTACTATATTTGCACCACTTACTGTAGTAGATGCTACTCCTGTAATTTCTACTTCTGTTGCGCTTGTATAAGTTTTTATTGTAGTTACAAGGTCTGTTCCATTTGGTCCTGCTCCTGTAATTCTTAAATAAATTGGTAAATCTTGACCACGAGTTGCTGCCATAGCAGAAGTAAAATAACTACTTGAAGTTGTGACAGTACTTGAACCCGCAGAAATACTTGCTATAGAGCTTCCTGCTTTGCCTGCACCTTCTATAACAATATATCTTGAACCAATACTAAGTCCTGATTTATTATTGTAGGAAAGAGATAAAATATCTCCAAAAATAGACCCCGTTACTGTTGTTGAACTTGCTGTTGTTGTAACTGTGCCTCTTCTTGGCTTTATAATGTTGTGATTTGCAGAATCTACTAGAGGTACGTCATTATAGTAAACAGAAGCTGTTCCATTTACTAAACCTTCAATTGGGCCTTCAGATAACAAATCATAGATTATAGCGGTTTGTTCTTTATCGGCTGATTGTAAATCATAAGTTGATTTTACTCCAAAAGGTCTTGTACTATATTTATTTGAATTGTCTGCCATTATACTTCTTCTACTTCTCCAATACTTTCTATTGGTATAATTGATCCTGTGCCTTGTAAAGCTTCAACATATTGTTTAATTGTCTGATAAGTTACTGTGCCACTGCCTGCACTAGCATTTGATGCATATGTATATCCACCTGTTCCTGCATATCCTGAAGTACCACTTGCATAAGTATATGCTCCTTTTGAACTCCCAGAGATTGTTCCTGGTGTATAGCCTTGATAAATTGGTGAACCTCCAATTGTAAGTTCTCCATAAAGAAGTGGTACAGGTTGTCCTTGTTCTATATGATTTTCTGCACCATTAAATAAATATGAAGGGTCATCTGTTGTTCCATCTGGATCAGGTGCTGACATTTCTGCAAGACCCATAAGTGCTAAGTTTGCTCCGAGCATCATAACTGCTGCTCCAGAAAATTTTAATGCTGCCCCTGATTGTAAAGCAGCAGCAACTGATGTACCTGTTGACGACCCTGCTACAGAAACAGTCATTGCCTCCCCAAAAGCACCAGCACCTGTAGCAGTTATAGTACTAGCACCTCCTGTTGCTCCTCCAGTTGTAAACGTAGTACCCAAACCTGGCATAAAAAAGAAAGCTGCTAGTAATAGTAGTCCAGTAATTAATTTACCTAGTCCTTTTCCAGAACCTGCGGGTACTGGAGTTATAATTACTTCATCTCTTGCCAAATTCATATATAACTCAGGAAATTCTTCTATAAGATTTTCTCCTGTTTGTATAGAAAAACCAATATTTTTCATATGACATTCTGCTAAATAATCTTTAAACCCCTCAGTTTGGCAATCAATGAGTTTCAATATGTCACGAATAGAATTATCAACACAATTCCATTCAGAGCCAAATTTCTCTCCCATTTCTCCCATTAATTTAACACGGGTCATATATAAATTCTCCTTTGTCTGGGTATGATACAATTAAGTATGGAACACCCAATGCTTTTGACACATTCATGTCATGCTTACTTGGTTTACAATCTGAGCCATAGTGACTATGGACTACATATTTTATTTTTGAAATCATCGAATATCGTACCCATTCCTTTGGGTCAATTGCAAAGTGCTCATTCTCAGAACTTTGATTTTCGAGTGGAATATATTTAAATTCGTTTTCCATCTCTACAACAAGTCCACATGCTTCTTTTGGACTTTCCTCTTCTACTTGTTTATATATTTCAGGTAAAAGTTTACTTAAATTTTCTTGCACCTGGAAAGCCTCCAAAAGGTAAAGTTACATCTGTTTTCTTATTTGTTCTTCCAGTAGAAGAACTTCCTGTATTTATTGGATTAAATCCAAATCTGCAAGCACAAGAAGATAATCTTTTTCCACATACATCACCTCTTGTCCAATAATTATTAAATCCGGGTGCAGTATTTGATCCTAAAGTTTGAGTTCTACTTGCTTTCCATACTTTTGTTAAGCTACTTGCTGTATATGCTACATAATCATTATACCTATCTTCAGTATAAGCGTAATAGTTTGCGCTTGAACTATAAGTTGATTGAACTCTTACTCGTGCCCAATTAGAATTTGTATCTGAAGGAGTTCCTGGTGAAGCTGTTGTTGTTGCAGCTTGCCAATAGTCATTTACAGTTGAACCATCTGCAGAAGTATCAATTGTACCATCTGCAGCATACCTTCTTACTCCAGAAGAAGTACCTAATGTTACTGTTGTCTTATAATATGCATCTTTAGTTATAGAACCGCTTGTATAAGTTGTAAAACTAGTAGTAGAAGGAACAATATATTCGTCATCTTCTGTAACATAGACGTTATGAGTAACTCCATTTATTGAATATTTTGATTCTTGACTCCAAGTACATCCACCGATATCAGTATCATTTGATATTTTATCGAATGAGGCGCCTTGATATACCCAAGAGCATACATTATTTCCAACTACTCTATAAGGCAAAACCAATCCTTCTACGTCAAAGGGTGTAGTTAATTCAAAAGATATTTCTACTGCATTTTCTTGTTCTATTCTATCAATTATATAAATTTGACGAGGAAATTCTATTGGAGTACTCCCTGACCCAGGGTCTGAAGCTCCACCTTTTAAATATTTTGCAAGTGTTCTTCTTCTATAGACTTTTTTACCTATTAAGTCATCAGGAGTTAATCCTCCTAAAGCATCTCCAAAAGTACTTAGTATATTTGCAAAAGTTATAACTGGCCGTGCTGAAGTTCCTGTAGAACTATGTTCAAATCCTTCTGCTTCTAGAGGAATTGCTGTATAAGTATTTAACTGAGTATTTGTATCGTAATCATACATCTGTATTGTAGAAAGGTCTCCTTCTACAGAACGTGTAAAATAAGCTCTGCTTGAGCCATCATCATTTAAAGCTAATTCATATAAAATTACAAAAGAAGATTCTTGTTCTAAAGCTTGGACTTCTTTTATTGCTATTTTCTCTGTCACGGTTCGTATACCCTTCTAAATGTTGCTGTTAAACTATAGTAATCATCATACGCCCAGCTTTGGTTCCAAGTATCACATACACATTTTATTGTTTCTGTACTAGAGCCTGCATTACTATCTTCTATATCAAAACGAAACTTACTTACTCCTCCAAGAGACTCAAAAAATGCTACAAGATCGTCTATTTCTGCTTTTGGGCGAGTTGAAAAAGAAACACTTAATGTTTGTTCTAAATTATTAATTCCATTTGCAATTCTTTGTTCATACCCATCCCCAAAAGTTACTGTATGAGTTTTAGGTTTTGAATTTCGTGAAAATCCTTTATCTGGTTGTACAGGCGCACTAAACCCTGTTATATTTGAACCATTATTTTGCATTATTCCAAAAGCCATAATTAATTCCTATTTAAAACACCGCCGGGTCTTTTCTCTCTTTGTATTGTTTCCATAACTGCTGCTTGAATTGCGACTCCAAGTGCTTTTCCTCTTTCTCCATCCATTGTAGTTGAAGAACCTCCGCTTGCATCCACATTAATGACTACATTGTTTTGTCCTGCACCGCCTCCCATCATTTCTACTGGTATTCTTCTTCCGTCAGGTAGTGGAACAACAGCTTCATTATATTTTCCTTCTCCTACCATATAAGTTGGAGAAGTAGCTACACCTCCAGTTCCAAAACGTTTTGTTCCAGCAGCCATATAGCCACCTGCTGCCATTGGTATAATTCCTCCATTGGCAAAACCAAAAAATCCTGTTACAGAAGCAGCCATTCGTGCTGCGGCGATTTTTGCTAGTTCTGTTAATACTAATTGTGCTAAAGACTTAAATGCATCTTTTGCTGAAGCAGATCCTGTTGCAATATCTTCAAACATTTTATTAATTCCCTCAGCTAAAGTATTCTGAAGTTTTCCTCCAATTGTTAAAGATTTTGCATATGCTTGATATTGAGCATCAGAAGCCTTTAATTGTTCTTTAGCAATAGCTAGTCTTTGTTTATCTTCTTCGCTTAAATCTTTATTAATTGATAGTTCGTTTACTTTAGTTTGTGCTTGATCTCTTGCAATTCTTAAATTTTCTTTTTGTATGTCCTCTTTTGCAAATCTAGCTGCAGCACCTGTGCGATATTGCAACCCTGCACTTGCAGTTTTTTGCTGAGCAGATTCTAACTCAAGAGCTCTTCGTGATGTTAATACTCCTTCAATTCCTAATGAAAAATTATCAAGAGCTGTTGTCATTTCATCTAAAGTAGCATCTCCTCTTGCCCCAAATACTGATTCATAAATTTTTTGTACGATATTCTCTTTATTATCCCCAGTTAATTTAATTGTAGCATCTAAATTTTTATAGCTAGAAAGAAGCAAGTCTAAAGGGTTTTGTGTACTTAATTTTGAATATTGTTGACTAAACCCTTCAATAGTAGTATTTATTTGTTTAAATGCTGTATTTTGTGCGCCTGCTTCTGTAGTAATATTTTTTAAACCTTCTGTTAAGTCTGTAGTACTTATTTTTCCGTCTTCAAATTGTTGGAATAGAGTTGCTATTTTTGGATTAATTGTTCCTAAATCTTTTCCATACTCTATTAATGCCTGTCTTTGTTTTTGTAATTGTTCCCCTGTGAATGCATCTTTTCCTGTTCTACTCTCCATTCCTTTTAAATTTGCTGCAAGACCTGCTATTCCTGAACTTGCAACAGTTGCTACATTTGATTCAAATAATTGAGAAGCAGTTAATCCTTTTCCTGTTTTTAACTCAGTTTCTTTACGAGTTTGTAACATATCTTTAAACTCTTGATGTAAATCTTTTACTTTAGATTGTGCATTTTCAAATTGTTCTGCTAAAATTGTTCCTGGTCTTTCTTTTGCTGCTTTATCGGCCATTTCTCCGATCCAGCCGCCTCCATCTGCGCCTGCTTGTACTGAAGCTTCGATATTTGAAGCTATGGCATTTAATTTGTCTTCTGCAAATTCTCCTCCTGCTTTATAAAACTGCCCCACAAGTGGAATACCACTTAGAAAATTTGCGAGTTTGGCTATTCCTGCTCCAACCAATCTTATAGCTTTTGCAAATCCTAACATTATTTTATCAAAATTTGCTTTTACAGCATTAATTCCATCGATTGCTAGTTGTATAAATCCAAAAATAGCTATAGCTCTAAATGCTAGATTCATTGCCATAGCTGCACCTTTTGCAGCTACTGCTATTCCTTTAAATGCTAGTTTTGCTGAAGCTGCCATTATTTGGAAAGTTCCTTTAAAAGCAATACCAGTTAATTTAATACCTGTTCGTAAAGTCATATGAGTTTTGCTACTCTCAATTTCCATTTGTTTCATGGCGGATTTAAACCCACGAACTCTTTTAATATCTTCTCCTGCGAAAATACCTGTTGTTATTTTTCCATGTTTTTTATATTCCGCTTCTGCTTTTTTAAGAGAATTCTTTATCCCAGAAAGTTGTTGTCGTGAAAGAGTTTCTCCTTTTGATAAAGCTTGCATTCCTGATGACTTTAATGCTGCTGCAGAAGTAAATTTTCCTGCCATCTTTTGGGCTTTTTTAGTTCCTTGTCCCCCTCGTTGTGCTTGAAATTCTTGGTAAGAACTTTTTATATTTGATAAAGAAGCTCCAATTCCTGTTCCCATTCTTCCTATCATACTATTATCTATTTTTTCAGATAATTGGTCAAAAGCAGGTAAAACAGATTTTAAAAGGGTTGAAACAAAAATACCTAGTATAGCTACTGCAGATTTAATATTATCAGTAAAAAATCCTGCAAGAACTTCTGCTACTGGAGTTATGAATTGCATGGCTTTGTCTTTCAAGTCTATGAAAGTTGCTATTAATTTATTAAATTGATTAACAGGAACAGCATCTCCTACTGCACCATATTTTTCTTCTGCTTGTATGAGTACTTCATTAAGAACTGCTTGTGATTTTTCAAAAGTAGTTAAATCTTTGGCAGATTTTTTCATTTGATTAGCATACTTTTTAGTTGCTGGTTCAAGTCTTAAAATAATACCAAGTTCATCTAATAGTTCTGGTTCTGCTTTGGTAACACCTCTTACAAGACGATTGAATGAATCTTCAAAATCTCTTCCTAGTGCGGTTGAAGCTCCTTTTGCAGCTTTTGCTAATTTACCCATTTGTTCTTCACTGAATCCTGCTGCTAACATTATTTGTGAAGATTGAGCTGCTTGTCTAAAATCTATTTGATATCCTGTTGCTTCCTGGAGATTTTTTGATAAACTTTTTACCATTATTCCAGAGTTTGCTGCGAAAGCTCTCATACCTTCATTTAATACTCTAAAGTCTGCAGCTTGTTGTAAACCTCGAAATACAGCTCCTAATGCAAACATTTGTGCTGCTAAAGTAGCATATGCAGGCACAAGTCCACCACTGACTCCTTGAGCCATTTTAGAAAAGTTTTTTGTAGTATTGGAAGATGCTTGAGCAGCACCCTTTAATCGACGATCAGCAGTATGTGCAGAAGTACCAGCTTTATCTAACTGTTTTCCAAGTTTTTCAGCTTGTTTTTTAGTTAATAAAAGTTCTTTGCCATCAACTTTGATTGGAATTCTTATCTCGTTTTTATTTGCCATTACTTTCTAATATTTGCTGAGGAAATATGTGTATTCTTTCCTTTACTTTCTCGAGCTTTTCGTTTACGCTCCATTTCTTTATTTATTTTATCCGCGTTTCTGGCTTCTATATTTTTTATCCAAAAAATACAGTCTTTTTTATTTTGAACTTCCCAAGTTTCTAATAATAGACCAAGAGAAGAATAATCTTTTCCAAGGTAAGAACCACTCATACCTTCCCAACGATCTGGTAAAAGATTATGCAATAAAAAAGCCACCTGAACTTCAAGAGGATAATCTCCCATAGTTGGTGGCATTTCGTTTGGGTCAGGATCAATACCTTTTTGTTCACATATATCAAAGTATATGTCTATATCTATCTGACCGTCTCTGTATTGTTCATCAAGCAGTTCGATTACTCGTTCTACTTGACTTTCGTAAAATTTTCTAAATCTCCTGTGACTTCAGTTACCCAAGTATCAAAATCTGCTGCATTTTTCATAAGAGTTTCAGCATTTTCTTGTGAGTACTCAAGTTCGTCTTCGGGGTTTAAAGCACTAATATCCACCAATAGAAGCTCTTCTAAGTAAGAATATTTTAAGCCTTTCCATCCCTTAATAACGGCTTTTACATACTCTACTAAAAATTTATCTTCGTCTAGTTGTTCCTCAAATCCTCGTGTTTTACGATTAAATTTTTGAGAAAGACAACGATTCCTAAGTTTTAGTAATTCTTCTCTTGCTAAGTAGCAAAGATCAACAGTAAATCCTTCTGTTCCTGGATAATCTACTGTTACTGTTTTACTTGGAGTTAATAAACTCGCTAATGATACTTTTTTATTTTCTTCTGTCATTATTTATTCCTGTAAAAGGGAGGGAGTTACCCCTCCCTGTTAAATTAAGTTACGTCTGGTCCTACAAAATCAATAGTGAATTCATCAGTTGCATCTACTGAAGAAGGCAAGCCATGGAAATTAGTTTCGAGACTTACGATATCATCAATAGAATGTGTTGGCACTTCTAAATGCGCAGTATCAACATTGATTGTCATTCTTGGAGTATTACCAGTTCCACCAACTACAAACGAAAGATCGAAAGAGTTAGTGATTTTTGTTGTTGCCTCAATTAGATCTTCAAACAAGTCTGCACTTGATGCACCACTTGAAGGAGTATTTAAGTAACAAGTAAAGTTACCTGAAATTGATCGTGTTCCTGTAACATGACCTAGAGGCTGATTAATTACTCCTAGAGTTTCTGGAGTTAAATAAGTCATGTTATTTGAAATAGTGACATTTCCACCTGTTAAAGTAACGGAGTAAACACCATCACTTGAAGCACCTGGGAAAGTTGTTGTATCCGCAGCTGTTAAAGTAAGATCTGTTAATCTATTTCTAATAAAGTTATTTGTGTCGTTAGCATCTGTGCCTTCGTAAATTGTCGCAGTTGACATTGAACTTTCTTCAGTTATAATTGAAGCAAAACCACTCCAGTTAGCTGTAGCAATTCCATCAATATCAAAATCAATTGAAACTTCATTTACAACACAATTATTTAATTTGTAAATAGTTGGAGTTGATTTTCCTGAGCCCATTTCTACTTCCATTGTAAAAGTATTCAAAGCTACTTTATTTGAATTTGATGCATCCAAAGTTGCTTTAGTTGTTCCAGTATATGTCCAACCATCATTTGTGCCTGTTACTTCATCGGCTGCTACAAGTGCATTCCAAAGAGCTTCTTCTACAACATGATGTTCTCCGTCTGTTGCTGAAGAATGTCCTGATGTTCCTCTTGTACCCCCCGCTGAAGCAAATGGTCTAATGTAAGTTGAGAAAGACCACTCTGCTGGAGCATAAGAATCAGTAAACATTTGTCTAGCTCTTCTACTAACTCCCGCTGCTGTTGCCATCTCATTTAAAGTTACTTCTGTAACATTAGTTGCTTGAGAAAAACTAAATCCATCTAATACTGGAATGTAGTAAACATCAGAAGTTGCACTTCCACTACTATCATTTGGTGTCACATGGACTTTCGTATCTCGCGAAAAATAAAATGTATCCGCCATTTATTTTCTCCTAGTTGCTTTGAAAAGGGGTTGGCTAGACTTTTGTCTGCCTTGCCGTTTTCATTTAATATTGGATTTCGGCTATTATTTCTCCGATTCCCAACGGTTCTAAAACTCCTTCATCGGTATCTACACTAATTATACTTGATTGTATTGTTGTTATTGTATTACCTAAAGGATCTGTATAAGTTAAAGGAATATTTCCTTCAATAACTGTTTCTACATCTTCTAATAACTTTTCTAATGCAGTTACTGAATCTTCTTCATTTACATAGCATCTAAAAGTTAGAGTTAAGAATCTGAATTTTTGACCTGCTCCTAAATATTCTCTTCTTTCTCCTCCAGCACTAACATGTACTGCAGGGAATTCTAGTACTTCATCCCAGAATTTAATTCTTCCTGAAGTTTCTGCAATATCACTTTTATATGTTCCTGTACCATCTACTTTATCTAGTAAATCTACGTAGGCTTGTACAATACTGCTTCTTCTTGTTGTGTAATCTCTAGATGCCATTTTTAAACTCTTCTTGTATAAAATCT
>Ga0255768_10007354_pt1 | contig 10344 bp, 17 predicted proteins | sample 071ome_33_FD_179983 | JGI IMG/M metagenome (GOLD analysis project Ga0255768, IMG submission 179983) | Coastal salt marsh microbial communities from the Groves Creek Marsh, Skidaway Island, Georgia - 071412AT metaG (version 2) | ecosystem: Environmental > Aquatic > Marine > Intertidal zone >...
TTCAGCCTAGAAAACTTCACAAATCTATTCGGTGGACTGTTTGACATTGTAACTGCTCAAATCAATCTTGCAGTCAATGCTATTAGAGACTTGTTTGGATGGGGTGATCCAGAAGAGCCATTCAGACTATCAGACTTCATTCTAGAATCTATTCAAGGTATCATTGACTACTTTAGAGACATCATACCTACATTTGAAGAACTAAAAGAAATGCTACCATCACCAAGTAGCATACTCTCATCGATAACTGGTGGTCTTTTTGGCGGCGATGATGATGACAAACAATCTCTTCAAGCAGAGTTGGATGAAATCTATGAGAAACAAGCAAATGCTAGAAAACTAGGTTTGTCTGAAAGAGAAAAGCAAGACTTAAAACAAAGAGAGTTGGCAATCAAGCGTGAGATGCGTGGTGATGTAGAAGGTCGCCCTGGAGCATCTGGTGGTTTGACTGGTGCAGAGATTGATGCTAGAAGTAGTGCTGAAGCAGACAGAAGAGGTAGCGGTTCAGTAGCGGATAACTCAACAACTGTTGCTGTGAATAATAACACGCAGAATAGTCAACAGAGTACTACAGTTACACCAGCAAAATCTAATAGACGAGTAAGACGATCTGAACTCAGAGGCGGCGCTACCGAATACAAAGGTAACAATCCAGCAATCTTAGCATTCTAAAAAAATAGGGGGCGAAAGCCCCCTAAGTTCTTGCGTCAGAGTGACGGTTAATCTTCTTCTGCAAGTTTCTCAAAGAAGGAGAGTGTATCATCGTCATCATCCCCTACACTTACCGACTCTTGTTTAGGAGCAGGCGCAGACTTAGCAACAACTGGTGCTGGTGCAACATTGTCATTATCTTCTGCTGTTGTAGTAGGCTTTGGTGATGAACCATCTAGACCAAGAACACGATTCAGTCTTGCTTGCAGTTCTGCATACGTCTTGAAGTTCTTACGGTCTAGAAAATCTTGAAGTGAATACAAACTTTCATACACCTTTTCCAGTTTGTCATCATCACCATCAAGAAGTGCAGATGGTGTATCGAACTCAGACTTATCATAGTTACGATAACCTTCTACTTGACGAATCTTCAGTTTGAAATCAGCACCTTCCCAAAAGTCAAAAGGATTGATTGGTGTCTCATCTTCAAACTCCGGATTCATCGACTCATTAAGTTTGTCGAAAATCTTCTTACCAAACTTATAGAGAAATACTTTGCCTTCATTAGATGGATTAGCAGGGTCTTTCACCACATAGATGTTAGCGGTGTATGAGAGCCTACGCTTCTGCTTACGAGCCTGATCTTTACCAGCATCAGTGCCGTTATTCCACAGCATTGAGTTGTATTCAGATACAGGGTCTTTCTCGTTGAAGGTGGTCAGAGAGTTCTCAATATACCAACCGCCTGGACCTTGAAAACCATGATTGAAAAGGCGTACCCAAGGCAAGTCTTCGCCTTTAGGTTCTGGTAGAAAACGAATAACAGCGTATCCGTTACCAGCCTTATCAACAGTAGGTTGCCAGAAGCGATCATCAGCAGATGAACCTTCGGATGGTGTATTGATTTTTGTTGTCTCTGAAACTAGTTTGCTCAAAGAGTTTGAGCGTGACTTTTTTAGTGCGGCGAAATCTGTTGCCATTTTTGTATACCTCGTATGTTGTGTATGTTGTATGTTTTATTTTGTCCAATATAGCATAATGTAAGCATTGTGTCAAGTATTATTTTGTTGTATATTCCACATCATGTAGAAACCACTGTACATCATAATGCTTGTCACTAGGTAATGCTTGGTATTGTTGTGTCCAAGCAATCTCTATTTCGTATTCTTTTAATCGTTCTTTTAGAACTGCATTCTCCTCTCTAAGTTCCCTAAGTTCACCGACATATGCTTCAACTTCGTTATTCATTGAAAACCTCCAATGTTAGTTTCTTATATTTTGCCTTGTCGATATTGGCATAACTATACAGAAACCTTGGATACTTGTCAAGCAAATTCAGGAAATCATTCAACATCATATCATCTTGCTTGCGCCAGAGTTTTGAATAGTTCACCAAATCATTGAGAATGACACATGTATTTATGTGTACTTTATTCCTCAAATATAGTCTATAGAGTAGTGGATGTCCTTTCTCAGATATGAATACTTTATCGAAATCAGACTCAAAGTCATGAATAGTCTCCAAGTCTTCTTTGTAGTTGTATGTAAGAGATTCAAGATTCTTTACATACTTCTTATATATAATCTCTCCTTTTCCGTTCATCATATTACCAATCCAAGTGTTGTCTGAATCAGCAATAATGTTAGATATGAGATACTTTACAAAGTCTTCTCTATCAAACCTCTTAGCAACCTTTTCAAATGTCCATCTATCTTTACGAGACAGATAAGAACTTTCATTCACCTTCATCTTTCCATTATAACGAAAGTAATCATACGACTTCTGACGAAAGTGATTGGTGACTGCTAGATAAGTTTGATATGCTTCAAATCCATTCATATGGGCAATCTAGCAGTCTTAGGCAAAAAGTTCAAGTCTTGCGCTTCTGCTTCAATCTTTGATTTGAGTACAGCACTAATGAGTTTGGCGGCTACCTCAACTTCTACATTTTCTTTTTCGCAATACCATACGACAGCATCCATGTATGGAATACGCTTTTCAAATGCTATCTCTTCAATCATTTGAGAGAACTTCTGTGTCGTCATTACTTCAAGAGCCATTATCAAATACCTTGTTATGTGTGTTGTTTACTCTAACAAAAGTTGTACACTTTGTCAAGTCTTTTATTTTTGATGCTCCGACATATGTACACGCCGATCTGAGACCGCCGAGAATATCATGCACAGTATTAGTAACGCTTCCTCTGTAGGGAACAACGACTTCTTTTCCTTCTGCGGCTCTGTAGTCTTTAAGTCCACCAAAGTGTTTGTCATTTGCAGTCTCCGAACTCATACCATAGAACTTCATGCCTATGGGTTTTGGATTGTCGTCTTCAAATACTTCTTCTCCACCGCCTTCATCATGTCCAGCAAGCATACCGCCTAGCATTACAAAGTCTGCACCACCACCAAATGCTTTTGCTACATCACCAGAAGTAGTACAGCCACCATCAGCAATAATATGTCCACCAAGACCGTGTGCGGCGTCTGCACACTCGATGACTGCTGAGAGTTGTGGCATACCGATACCAGTCTTAATGCGAGTCGTACAGACAGAACCAGGCCCAATACCAACTTTAACGATGTCAGCACCATTGAGAATCAACTCCTGTGTCATGTCTCCAGTTACAACATTACCAGCAATAATGACGAGTTCTGGATGATTTAGACGCAACTGATAGATGAAGTTGCTGAATGCTTCTGTGTATCCATTTGCTACATCTACACACAGAATATGTACATTACCATCAGTCAGTTCTTGTACATTACAAAACTTTTCATAATCAATCTCTGTAGAACCAATAGACATAGCAACACGACTCATTCTGTCAAAATTTGGTTCGTCTGGATCAAAGAACGCTACAAGTTCTTTAACAGAATAAGTCTTCTTCAGACAAGTCATCATGTTGTGTTTGATTAGAGCGTCAGCCATTTCAAATGTGCCAACACCGTCCATGTTAGCCGCTATGATGGGAATACCAGTATAACCAACAGGTCTTACATTATCTGGAAAACTTGGATTATAGTTTCTATATCTCAACGATCTTTTCAAGTCTACTTCTTTGCGAGACTTGAGTGTAGAGCGTTTTGGTTTGATTAAAACATCACTATAATCAAGTTTAATATCATTTTCAATTTGCATCTTCCCACCTATAGAAAATATGATCTTCAATTCGTGCAGTTCGTGTTTTTGTCTGCGCCCATGCTGGTGTTACATAATAAGCATGATAATGTGTAGCACCGTCTGTGTAGTCAATCATGTAATCATACTTAACAAGAAACGCTCTTGCAAGCCACATGATGTCTTTATACAATTTAGCGTCTTGCTTTGGTATCTCATCAGACTTTCCATCACAATACCATGAGAACTGACAACGATGTTTCACTGGAAATGAAATAGATGGGTCTCTCCAACTCTTTCTAGTCGGCCCTTCATAGACAACTTCACATACAGTGTTTGGAAATCGACTATCCTTTACACGATTCATCACAACATGAGCAATAGCAAGATGTGCCACTCTTGTCTGATTTCGTGCTTCCCAATAAATGTTATCAGCAAGACAAGTCGCCTCATCCGCATACGCTGGAAAAGACAACAGAACGCTTAGTGCGATAAGTAACTTTCTCATGCTGTTAATATACACAAAAACGATGTGTTTGTCAATACACAGTTATCTTTTTTCCTATGATATCTTCAGAAACAGTTTTAGGTACACAGTAAGCAGTTGCTCTGTCTTTTGGGTCCATCCACTCTATGACACCATAGTTACCATATCTTTTTACCAGACGATTTGCAAAATAGTTGCAATCATCAATGTTATAGAAGTACATATCTTGTGACATCAAGCGTCTATCATCACCTGTGCCAAGGTACATCATTAGAAGAAAAACGTGAACTAGTTCCATTAAAGAAGTCCATTTTTAGCGGCGTATACGAACCATACTAAAAGAAGGACTGCAAGAATGAATAATCCAAGACCAAGAATGATACCAAGAATCTCCATAAACTTTCGTCTACGTTGCGCCTGTTTATAGATTGTCTCTTGACGGTCTTTTCTAATCTGACCCTCCATCTTGATCAACTCATCCCAAGCAGACTGACCCATAGAATATTGTATGAAAACTTTAAGGTCTTCTCTTTGTTGTTCAGCCTTCTTCTTAGCGGCGAACAGAGCAACTGCCTCTTCCTCTACAGAGCCAGAGAACATGAGTTTTTTGAAGATTGGTGGATTTTGGGCTTGCTTCTCAGCCTCTGAGATATCGGATATTGCAGACATCCATCTACTGAGGTCGCCGACCATGGATTCAATATCTCTACCGATTTCAAATCCTTTTTTCACGGCGGCAAATGCGCTTGATGCGGCGGCGGCAGCCGAAATCGGGTCTATCATATCTTTCCCCTATGATAATACTATTCAATATAATATAATCACAGAGTAAATAATATAACTCGTCTATTTATAGTATTAGTTCGCTAGAGGATTGTCTAACGCCCTTTGAAGTTTGGTGGTAAGTCTATTTTCAAGGTCTGACATCTCACGCTCAATCTTATTTTCCATCTCATCGATGTTTCTGTCAACCTTTTCGTTCAACTCATCCATGCGAGAAGTGCTTGTCTCTGATAGACGGTTTGCTTTCTCATCATAGTCGTTCTGTAGTGCATCTCTTTTATTTTCAAAACGCTCTTCAGCACTCTGAATGATTGCACGAGTCTCTGCTTCTGAGTCTCTGAGTTTGTCTTCCATTCTATCGACTTGTTTTTCAATGCCAAGAATGTCATCACGCAAGCCTGACTTGATATCTCTTGTGTAGTCAACAGCTTCTTCTAGTTTTGTCTCAATAATTTCCATGCGTTGTTCAAATCCAGCAATCTTTTCTTCATACTCTTGCTGTTGATCCACAAACTCGATTGCTTGCTCAACCTTTTGATACATGAGAAAACCAGCATATAAAGCACCAATAACAGAGCCTAGAACAGCGAGGAGCGCACTTACGCTCATAAATGACACTTTGATACCAAGAATACGGAACTCTTTGTTCTTTAGATTCTCAATACCTTCTTCCATGTTCTCAAGTTCTTGACCTAAGTCCTTGTCCATTTTATTCCTCGTCTTGCAATGCTTTTAGTCTTGCTAGTTCTTGTTCAAGTTTTAAAACTTCTAGTCTTTTCTTCTTTAGTTCAAGTTGATATAGCGTATTGCAGTTGATTCTCTCTCTTGGCTTGTCTAGTGGTATGATAACTCTTGCATACACACCAATATCTTTAGTAGAGCCATTTACATTCGGGTCTTTCTCACCTAAGATTCCTACATGATTATCAATGATTCCAGTAACACCAAACTCAAAGTTTGTAGCACCACCAATCGCATTAGAACAATCTAAGTCGCCCGCTCTAAACTTATCATTTGCAAAGTTCTGTTGACTGTTGGGTAACTGTAGATTCAAAGAACTACTTTCAGCATAAGCATTTGCTGAAAACAGTATCATTATAATATACATAATCTTTTTCATGAATCTACTCTCGTTTAACTTTAGAACAAATCATTGATGATATTGTAGGCCGCTCTTCTAGAACATTTGGCCTTGCTTTAGACCTAGAGCAAATATACTCTACTCTATATCTATCACTTTCTCTGATGTAAACTTCAAACTTAATACGAGACAAATACTCTAACTTAAATACTTTGTAACTGGATACAAAGGGTATGGGTTTCATATCTTTATCGAATACAGCAATCTCATAATATTCCACATCATTTCTGAAGTTGAACAATTCCATTTCAGTGACCATCAAGTCATCCAAATAAGAATACTTCAACTCAGGATATGTCGGCGTCATCTCATGTGCATATGAGACAGACGAAAACAAACATAACAATAATATAGTAATATATTTATTCATTGCTTTTACTGAGCGATACACACAGCCTCAACAGTTGCGGTATATGTGCCGCCAGGAAATGCTTTACTTCCACCATATGTAGCAGTAGACGAAGATGTAAACCAAGTAGAACCAGTTGCAGTCAAATCATATTGAGTTGTCTGACCGAATGTTACTTTGTTGGTTTCATAATCTGCCATGTTTGTTGCATCACTTACTGCACTGACAGACGTTGATCCTGTCCAAGTCACTGTGTCACCTAGAGATGGACTTGTATCGAATGATGTTGGTGTAGTAATCTGTGCATAGTATGCATCAGCAAGAGTAACATCAAAACGAACAATAGGCTTTACACCGCCGTCTGCTGGTGTAGTTGTCAGTGTGTATGCATTTGGGTTTCCATACACACCAGGCGTGTCAGTTGTGATTACGCAACGAGACTGTACTGTTCCTTCAATCGGAACATCCACAGCATATGCTGATAGCGAAAATAAACTCATAGCAAAGATTGTTATTGCTTTTTTGAGCATAGGTTTCTCCTATTTGTTATACTGCATAGATATCATTTCTTCATGCAGTATTTGTTGTGCTAAACCGTTTCTTAGACCCTTTTTATTTTCGGGTAGTTCTTTGTCAACTAAAACGACAGTCTCTTTGTATTCTCCGCCTCTTAGTTGAGCCGCATAATAAGCATTCATTTGTATTGCATTATTCAATGCATCAAGTAAAAGATTTTGGGCAAACGCATCATTGAAAAGTGCTAACTCATCAACCGCCGCTAACGCTTTTTCTAATCGCATCTCTTTCTCTTCTTCACTTTCTTCATCCTGTTCTGATTCTTCTTCATCTTCATATATGTCACTATCTGTTTCTGCGGTTGCAATGGTGACAGCATCATCAGCAGTTGCATCATACAAATCTATATCGACAGTTTCAGTATCTGGTAGTTGCAACTGATAGCCAGGACAACTTGGACTAAACTGTGGATCATAACAAGGATCAACTTTATAACTATAGATTACTGTAGCATCTTCTACTGTTCCTTCACCTTCTACTTCTATAGAACCATCACCCCATAACTCTCTAGGAACATTTGCAATGCCTATAACTTTTCTTATCTCAATGCCACCTTGTGCGCCTGACCAGTCGTCTGTTTCTCTCCAAAGATATCCAACACCATTAGCATTTTCATTACCAATGTGAACTTTCATATCCGCTTCTGTCTCTTTCTGTGGTGTGTATTTGTAGAACACACCATTTATATCAAGACCAGGCGGTGTTGGTAAAACATTGTCCATGCTCCATGTATTTCCAACAGAAGCGGCATTACCTGTCGTACCGAAGTAGGGAGTGATACTCTCAGAGTAAGAGTAAGAAGGTAAGCAAACCAAGACCACCGTAAGTAGTAGATTTCTCAACATTTAATCCCTCGTCTTTACCACTCAGTTCGTGTTTGTCATCATCTACATGCGATTCCCAGCCAATCTTAGCCGCTTCACCAATCATACCATTATAAGGACATGGTGTTCCTGCCATCATCATTGCATCAAATACACCCTTGTCTTGACACATAACAGATACAGCGGCTACTTTCATGCCCATATCATAAAGCGTCTTTGCTTTCTTCAATCTTACACAGTTCTCTTCTGTGAATGTGGTGCCTGCTGAGATACCTAGAATCTGTGTCTGTACAGCACCAGCAACACCAACTGTACACAAGTCGCTATTATTACCACCACTAAACTGTGGTGAGATAGCAGAAGGCGGCGGTGATTTCACAGTCGTAGTCATCTCTCCATCTGTTCTGATAGTACTATTGCTAGTCGATTCAGTCACAACTGTCTGTGCATATGCAAGGTTCATGCTAACTACAATCATACTCAAGGCAAAAAATATTCTATTCATCATGATTTTTCTCTCTGTGTGATTCGTTGATACACACTATATATTCTTTCTAATATTTATATCGAGTCAAAAACTTGACGCAAACAAAAAAATGACTAGGGTATATGTCACTATTACGACACACCCTAGTCATTGTTTATTGATAAGCAGAGCCAGATTATATAGACTGGATGCGGTTGTGAATAATCCCTACGACAGGCTCTTAGAGAGTAACTCCTACGCTAAACTTAGTTAGTTGTTTAGATGAGAATATCCACGATCTCCTTTGTTGTGACAGACTAACCGTTGGCCTGTGCGGGTCTATTGAGCGACCAACCTATCACTATTTAGAAGGTGACTTTGCCACCAACAACAGTTTCTGAATGCTTTAGTTCATCAGTAAAATCATTCTTTACATAGAGTGAAACAAAAGGACCTAGTGGCTGTTCCACATCAAACTCATACTTGCTAATCTCAAAAGCACCAGTATCTTTAGCAGTGTCTTTCATTGTTGTGCCAAGTGTAATAGCACCAATACCAACTTGTGAGTACAATGTATTTACTTCTGCTTCTAGTTCTCTTTCAGCGCCAACAGAGACTTCTACCTCTGGCCATGTGATTTCTGGCATTTGTGGCATTGACGGCATCATGCTACCTTCAGCATAAGCAGTAGTCGATAGTGCTACAGCAAAAGCGGCTGTAGTTAGAATGGTTTTCATTTGTTTATTCCTTCTTTTTTTTATTTGTTACCACTTTTCTGTTTCGAGGCAAGTGGCCAGCCCAGAGATTATGCCGCTAGGCGCATCTCAGGTGCAAAGTTATCGTTTGCGTTTGAAGTGTTGTTACGATTAAGGTTGTTTCCACACCTGTTCTCCACTTTCCTACTAACTGTCAGTCGATCCTATTTCGCCCCCACATAAGAACTTGAAAAACACCTGACTACCTTAATCTCATCATCAAGTGCTTATGGTGGAGGCGCCGGGTACCGCCCCCGGGTCCTGTCCAGCGTCCGAATCGCTTCATCGAACATCTTTATTTATACTATAAAAGACTTCTGTTGTCAAGTACCTTTTGCGCCTAAAAGTATTTCATTGAGAACTTCTTCTGTTATTGAAGAATCAAATCCATCACCGAGACCTATTACACAACTCCAGTCATCTTCACCAACTTCGATCATCAGCCACTGTCCTACATCGTTCATGTAGAAGATAATAGGAACTGCAATCCTTTTCATATCGTGAGTTGCGGCTGTCGTTATACCAATGAAGAGTGGTTTGAGTTTGTTCTTGTAGATGTATGCTTGATAGATTTCTTGTATGCCTGAACACTGAACAGGCTTGCTTTGCCATTCTGGTTTAGCATTCGCTGTAACTGTAAAACTAAGAAGCACCCCCATTGCGATTAGTAGTTTTTTCATTGTATTGTTCCTTATAAAGAGCAATCGTTTCTATACAGTCATGTATGTGATTGTCTCTTTTTTCTATGAATACCTGTGGTTGTTCGTCATCTACTGCTATGAGAATGACAATCTGGTCTATAGGTATTCCTGTACGTTCTTCGTACATTACACAATACGCAGATGCTTGTTGAAAGTAATTTGAAATCCACTCTTTCTTCTTTAGTTTGCGAGAGGTTTTGAAGTCTATTACAGACAGTCGACCATCAAACTCTGCGATACAGTCAACTCTTCCAGCAACACCAAGATAATCAGAATAAAGTGTCGCCTCTTGAGTATGTATATTATTTATGCGTTCATCTAAAATCGGCTTCAAAGTTGCAAACATTTCTTTGTCAACTGGCATTGTTTTCTCTGTTATGTAAGTTTTATTGTTAAGATAATCCTCACACATCTGATGAACATTGGTGCCTCTACGAGCCGCTTGTGTGGAGATTTTATTTGCTTCTTCTGCGCCTACACGTTTACGCTA
>Ga0255768_10007355_pt1 | contig 10344 bp, 12 predicted proteins | sample 071ome_33_FD_179983 | JGI IMG/M metagenome (GOLD analysis project Ga0255768, IMG submission 179983) | Coastal salt marsh microbial communities from the Groves Creek Marsh, Skidaway Island, Georgia - 071412AT metaG (version 2) | ecosystem: Environmental > Aquatic > Marine > Intertidal zone >...
TTGGTTTATCCATGACACAATGCGAGGAGCACCTGTAAGTGGCAATAGCGCATGGCTATATGCGAATGCTAGTAGTACCGAAACTAGCTCCAGTGTTGCGATAAGACCAAACGCTACAGGATTTACCTCGTTTAATCATTCCGCAAATACGGACATGATCTACATCGCCATCCGCCGTGGTCCGATGAAGACGCCCACCGATGCGACGGATGTGTTTGCTGCTGATTTTGATTCAGCCTCCTCAACCATACCTACGTGGGATAGTGGTTTTACTGTTGATATGGCATTTGCGTTTGATACGCTGGGTGGGACAGGAGGACAAATAAACTCAGCAAGACTGATTGGTTCAAAATATCTTCTAACGCCTTCTACTGCCGCAGAGGCCTCAGATGGATCTCTTGTCTGGGATTCAAACCTTGGCTGGGGCAAAGACTACAGCGTTAGTCGCGACTACATTTCGTGGATGTTCCGCCGCGCCCCAGGTTTCTTCGACATGGTGGCTTATACAGGCACGGGTGCAGCACGAACAGTAGATCACAACCTTGCTGTGGCGCCGGAATTGATGATTTTCAAAAGAAGAGACGACGTTGCTAACTGGACGGTTTATCATCAAGCTCTTGGAGCTTCTGCATATCTCTGGCTTAATGCCACCGGCGGTGAAGGGAGCAACTCTGGAAACTTCAATGCAACGACACCAACAGCAAGCAGTTTTAGCGTTGGCGGGTCTAATAATACCAACGCCAGTTCAGGCACATTTATTGCATATCTTTTTGCCACCCTGCCAGGCATCTCCAAAGTCGGCAGCTACACCGGCACTGGATCCACGCTTGACGTGAACTGCGGCTTCTCTGCAGGCGCACGGTTTGTTCTAATCAAACGCACAGACAGCACAGGTGACTGGTACGTTTGGGATAGTGCACGAGGTATAACTTCCGGTAACGACCCCTATCTGCTGTTAAATAGTACAGCTGCAGAAGTAACTGGTACAAATTATATTGATACCCTGAGTTCTGGGTTCCAAATCACCTCGAGTGCACCTGCCGCTATCAACGCAAGTGGCGGTAGTTTTATCTTTCTTGCGGTAGCATAGACTTATGGAACTACGTATTCGCGCTACGGGTGAAGTCGTATCGGAACAGCAGTTCCGTAAATCCTACCCGAACACATCTTTCCCCACCGTTTTAACACCCGCCATCCTCGATGGTTTTGGTGTTGATCCTGTCTTTGAAGGCCCGCAGGCCCAAACTACACCGCCGTATCAGTACAGCCAACGCTCCGGCGTGGTCGAAGTCGACGGTAAGTGGTATACCCACTACATCGCCGGTCCTGTGTTTCAGGACTATGTAGATGATGAAGGTGTTACACATACTGCCTCTGAGCAGTATGAAGCTTACTGCTTCAATAAGGACGCAGAGCAGGGCAAGTCTGTTCGCGACGATCGCAACAAGCGCTTAGCCGAATGCGACTGGACCCAACTTGCTGACAGCCCTCTGGACGCTGACGCCAAACTCGCGTGGGCTTTGTACCGCGAAAACCTTCGCATGGTGCCTGAGCAAACTGGGTTCCCTTGGAACGTCGAGTGGCCTCCTGTGCCCGGCAGCTGATATGACCACTCTTATTGGTCTTACTGCGATCGGTATTGCTTACTTAGTAGCCTTTAGTCTTCTAGCGATTAATCCTCGAGACGACGACTGAATTTGAGAGCTCAGTTATAATTTAAATACTGAAGTCCGTGCTCTCCGAATGACTGAAAGAGCCATATTTAATAGGAAGTACACGGACTTTACGCCCGGCGGCACTCAGGTCTGGTTAGTCAACGGTGCTGGTGTAACCACTAGCGCCGCATCGAGTCAAGAGTTCACCGCTGGCGCGAACCTGATTCAGGGTGAAGTCGTGTACGTCAGTGGCGTATATGCACTGCCCGCATCCGCCGCTAGCGGCGTGGCATCTGAGCAATATCAAGCCATCGGTATCACCGCCGCCGCTGCAACAGCCTCGAGCACCGTGTCTGTGAACCTTGATGATATCGCCGTTGTCAGTGACGCCAATATTACTGCTGAGAGTGTTCTGGTTCCCGGTAGTTTTTACTACCTCTCGCAGTACGACGGACAACTGACTCGTTTCAGCACTGCATCCGGCACGGTTACACAAGCCAGCGGTTACGCAGCACTTGTCAATCTCGGTTTAGCGCTCAGCACCACCGAGCTGCACGTCGAGATTCAGCCCCCTGTGGACCTCTTCAGCTAGGTCTCTTTATTACTGAGGTTCTGCCATGGTCACCCGTCGCCCGCTTGTTGTTCAGGATGGTTTTGTCGCTGAACTTCCTGTCGGCGATACGGTAGCTGCTGGAACCTCGACGACTGAAGTTGTTGCTGGTAGTGGTTTAGTCGGCGGTGGTTCGGTCTCGAGTAACCCTCGCGTTGATTTCGCTCTAGCTGCAAATCCCAGCGGGATTATTTACGTCGGTGACTCACTGGGTATCGACGGCGCTGCCCAGGTTTCTGCTGATACTGCACTAGCTAGTGGTTCAGCCGCTGCGGTCTTGGCTGATTCGGCGCTGGCTAGTGGCAACGCGTCTTTGGTGACGGCGTCTGCTGCACTTGCTTCGGGTAACGCTGCGCTTGATTTAGTTCCGACCCTTGGCGGCGGTGGCGCCGGTACGGTTGCTGAGTTTACAGCTGCGAGCGCTGTGGTTTCGGGTTATGCGGTGGGGTTTGATGATGCTGGGAAGGTTCAGAGTGTTGCGGCGGAGATTACGGATGATAATACAAATCCGATGAGTTTCCCGAGTGCTGCTGTCGTCTTTGAATCTGCTAGTTCCCCCTACATCTCCGCCACTTACGACTCCAGCAATAACAAAGTCATCATCGCCTATCAAGACAGCGCTAACTCCTTCTACGGCACCGCCATTGTCGGCACAGTCTCCGGTACATCCATATCCTTCGGCACCGCCGTTGTCTTTGAATCTGCTACATCCACCTACACCTCCTCCACCTACGACTCCACCAACAACCGAGTCGTCATCGCCTACCGAGACGGCGGCAACTCCAGCTACGGCACCGCCATCGTCGGCACAGTTTCCGGCACATCCATTTCATTCGGCACTGCTGTCGTCTTCGAATCTGCTAACTCCCCATATATTTCTTCCGTCTACGACTCAACCAACAACCGCGTTGTTATTGCTTATCAAAACAACGGCAACTCCAATTATGGCACCGCGATCGTCGGCACAGTTTCCGGCACATCTATCTCCTTCGGCTCTGCAGTAGTATTCGAATCTGCTAGTTCCAACTACATCTCCACCACCTACGACTCCACCAACAACCGAGTCGTCATCGCCTACCGAGACATTGGCAACTCCGGTTACGGTACCGCCATCGTCGGCACAGTATCCGGCACTTCAATCTCATTCGGCACCGCTGTCGTCATTGATTCTACTAGTTCCACCTACATCTCCACCACCTACGACTCCACCAACAACCGAGTCGTCATCGCCTACCGAGACGGCGGCAACTCCAGCTACGGCACCGCCATCGTCGGCACCGTCTCCGGCACCTCGATTTCCTTCGGCTCTGCAGTAGTATTCGAATCTGCTAGTTCCAACTACATCTCCACCACTTTCGACTCCACCAACAACCGAGTCGTCATCGCCTATCGAGACATCGGAAACTCTTCATACGGCACCGCCATCGTCGGCACAGTCTCCGGCACGTCTATCTCCTTCGGCACCGCTGTTGTTTTCGAATCTGCTAACTCCGATAACTTCTCCGCCACCTACGACTCCACCAACAACCGAGTCGTCATCGCTTACCGAGACAACGGCAACTCCAGCTACGGCACCGCCATCGTAGCCGATGCCCTCCTTTACTACTCCTACAACCCCACCGTCAACTCCTACCCCAACGTCCTCGGAATCTCCCAATCCACCGTGGCGAGTGGTTCCACCTGCCTCGTTAATTTGCCAGGAACCCTGTACAACGACCCCGCCGCAGGTCTGACAACCGGCGCGTTCTACTACGCCAACCCAACCACCAGCGGCATCACAACAACTTCAACCAAACCGACGTCGTGGGATGGCCAAGTTCCTTGGAATTACATCGGTCGCGCTGTGACTTCGAGCGGTCTAATGCTGCTTAAGTCTATTTAACCCGAGTTAGAGTATCTTTAGGAACTGATCAGTCATGGTAGCTCGTCGCCCTGTCGTTGTTATTAGCGGTCAGCGGACTGAGCTACCTCCCGGTGACTCGATTGTTGGCGGTTCTGTAGGTACTCTGACCGCTGGCAGTGGTTTAGACGGCGGTGGTGATTTATCGAGTACAACCGAAACAAATGTGTCGCTGGCACCGAACCCCAGCGGCCTGATTTTTGTTGATAATAAGTACCTGGCGACTGATGGTGTCGCACAGCGTACCGCCGAGACTGCTTTAGCTAGTGGTAATTACGCCCTGGCCGCTGGTACTGCTGCACTAGCGAGCGGTATTGCTGGTAGTTCGCTGGCTGCTACGGCGTTGGCTAGTGGTAACGCTGCACTGGCTGATATTACTGCGATTACTGGCGGCACGATTAAGACTTTTACGGCTGCTAGCGCGGTTGCGTCTGGTTACGCCGTGGGCTTGGATGATACTGGAAGTGTGCAGAGTGTTATGGAGGTTGTTGATGCAGATACGAGGAATTTTGGGTCTGCTGTCGTCTTTGAGTCTGCTAGCTCCCTCTACATCTCCTCCACCTACGACTCCACCAACAACCGAGTCGTCATCGCCTACCAAGACGCCGGCAACTCCAACTACGGCACCGCCATTGTCGGCACAGTCTCCGATACATCCATATCCTTCGGCACTGCCGTCGTATTTGAATCTGCAAGCTCCGACTACACCTTCGCCACCTACGACTCCACCAACAACCGAGTCGTCATCGCCTACCAAGACGTCGGCAACTCTAGCTACGGCACCGCCATTGTCGGCACAGTTTCCGGCACATCCATATCCTTCGGGACTGCCGTTGTTTTTGAATCTGCTGGCTCTACTAACTACATCTTTAGCACTTACGATTCCACTAACAACCGCGTTGTTATTGCTTATCAAAACAACGGCAACTCCAATTATGGCACCGCGATCGTCGGCACAGTTTCCGGTACATCCATATCCTTCGGCTCTGCAGTAGTATTCGAATCTGCTAGTTCCAACTACATTTCCTCCACCTACGACTCCACCAATAACAAAGTCGTTATCGCTTACCGAAACAACGGCAACTCCAACTACGGCACCGCCATCGTCGGCACAGTCTCAGGCACATCGATTTCCTTCGGCACCGCTGTCGTCTTTGAGTCTGCTAGCTCCCTCTACATCTCCACCACCTACGACTCCACCAATAACAAAGTCGTTATCGCTTACCGAGACCAAACTAACTCCAACTACGGCACCGCCATCGTCGGCACAGTCTCAGGCACATCGATTTCCTTCGGCACCGCTGTCGTTTTTGAAGCTGCTAACTCCCTCTACATTTCAACCACTTTCGACTCCACCAACAACCGAGTCGTCATCGCTTACCGAGACCTCGACAACTTCAGCTATGGTACCGCTATCGTCGGCACAGTCTCCGGCACGTCTATCTCCTTCGGTACCGCCGTCGTTTTCGAATCTAATAGCTCTGACTACAACTTTACCACCTACGACTCCACCAACGATCGTGTCGTTATCGCCTTTCGAGATGTTGGCACTTCCAATTACGGTAAAGCAGTCGTAGGTGCCCCCGGCACTACCATCGGTCCTACTATCTCCTCCCAAAACAACTTCATCGGCATCGCTCAAACCACAGCAGCCAGTGGTTCAGCAGTTCAAGTCCGTTTACCTGGCTCATACGACCAAAACAACACCGGTTTAACCCCCGGCGCTGTGTATTACGTCAATCCCACCACAAGCGGATTCACCACAACCGCGACCCAACCGAGCGCGTGGTCTGGTGCAGTCAACTGGGATCCGATTGGTCGGGCGGTTAATTCGACCACACTATTGCTGACCGACATGATTTAGTCGGTTAAAGTACTTTAGTGCTCTAGAGCCCCATGAAGACCATTTGCCGCCTTGCGGACTTTTCAGTCCCCAACGTCAGTCTCTACCTGTTTGAAGACGCCAAGCCTGTGACGATCGAAGCCGATCGCACCGTGGTTGGCGACCCCGCAAGTCCTGATCTAATCATCATGGACTGCACCACGGCTAACTGCGTGCTGCATGAAGGTGTTACTGATCCCGCAGATTGGTTCGGTTGGAAGTACACCTACACCGACGCCGATGGTTGGGTTCTGAATCCTGATTGGGTTGATCCTCGTACTCAAAGCTGAGTCAATCGGATAAAATAAAGTTAACTAGGCGGTAGAAATGGCTGAGAAACTTCCTCTGGTTTATGTAGACGGAGGACTCAGCCAGCTGCCACCTGGGGACTCTATCGAAGGTGTTCAGCTCGGCACGCTAACTGCTGGTAGCGGTTTGGTTGGTGGTGGCGACCTGGGTACTGGTAATAAAAGACTTGATGTTGCACTGGCTTCCAACGCCAGTGGTGTGATTTTTGTCGGTGACGCCATTGGTCTCGATGGTGTCGCTGAAGCTACGGCTACTGAGGCGCTAGCTTCTGGTAACGCTGGTCTGGTTCTGGGTGAAACTGCGCTTTCGAGCGGCGTGGTTGCTCAGGGTGAAGCTGCAACTGCACTTGCTTCTGGTAACGCTGCGTTAGACGCTGCGGTCAATTTTGTTGGTAGTAGTTCGCTTGAGTTGACTGCTGCTAGCCCGATCAGTATTGGGTCCGCTGTGGGCTTGGATGATACTGGAAGTGTGCAGAGTGTGAGGGAGATTGTTGATGTGGATACGAGGAGTTTTGGGTCGCCGGTTGTTTTTGAATCTGCTAGTTCCACCTACATTTCCACCACCTACGACTCCACCAATAACAAAGTCGTTATCGCTTACCGAGACGTCGGCAACTCCGGCTACGGCACCGCCATCGTCGGCACCGTCTCCGGCACCTCTATCTCATTCGGCACCGCTGTCGTCTTTGAGTCTGCTAGTTCCAACTACATCTCCTCCACCTACGACTCCACCAACAACCGAGTTGCCATCGCCTACCGAGACGACGGCAATTCCTTCTACGGCACCGCGATCGTCGGTACAGTTTCCGGAACATCAATCTCATTCGGCACTGCCGTTGTTTTTGAATCTGCTTACACCGAATTCATCTCTCCCACCTTTGATTCCACCAACGACCGAGTCGTCATCGCTTATCGAGCTTCTTCTCTCGGCAATGCCATCGTTGGCACAGTCTCTGGAACCTCCATCTCCTTCGGCACTGCTGTTGTTTTCGAATCTGCTGATTCCGTCAGCATTTACTCCACCTTCGATTCCACCAACGACCGAGTCGTCATTTCCTACTCCGACAACGGCAACTCCGGCTACGGTACCGCCATCGTCGGCACCGTCTCCGGCACCTCTATCTCATTCGGCACCGCCGTCGTGTTTGAATCTGCTGGCTCTGTCTACAACTCCGCCACCTACGACTCCACCAACAACCGAGTTGCCATCGCCTACCGAGACGACGGCAACTCCTTCTACGGCACCGCCATCGTCGGCACAGTCTCCGGCACGTCTATCTCCTTCGGCTCTGCCGTCGTCTTTGAATCTGCTCAATCCGAAAACATCTCTCCCACCTACGACTCAACCAACAACCAAGTCGTCATCGCCTATCGAGACGTCGGAAACTCTTCATACGGCACCGCCATTGTCGGCACAGTCTCCGGCACGTCTATCTCCTTCGGCACCGCTGTTGTTTTCGAATCTGCTAACTCCGACAACATCTCCACCACCTACGACTCCAGCAACAACCGAGTCGTCATCGCTTACCGAGACAACGGCAACTCCAACTACGGCACCGCAATCATAGCCGCACCCGGTTCTGCCATATCCCCCACTATCTCCTCTCAAACCAACTTCCTCGGCATCGCCCAAGCCACCGTGGCCAGTGGAGCTGATGTAAATGTATTGTTGCCCAGAGCGATTGATACAAACCAGACTGGCTTAACCCCCGGATATTTCTATTACGTCGATGCAGCAACCAGCGGTTTCACGACTGCATCCGGTCAGCCTTCAACATGGTCTGGTGCGTACAACTGGGGTCCTGTCGGTAAAGCCGTGTCGTCTTCTGGTCTCTTACTTCTTAATCCCCTTTAATTTTTTAACGGTTAGTCCCAGTTACTGACCTAAAATAAATGCAGCCGCACTCACATTTGTGAGGGAACGGGACCTTTTATTTGATCTGAGTTGTTTACAAAAAAGATGCGCTAGAAAAAGATTCCGACGACAAATCTTAGATGAATGGGGTTGCTGCGCTTATTGCGGCAGGTCCAAACCCACAACGCTCGATCATGTTGTTCCCAAGGCCAATGGCGGGACGACAACCAAGCAAAATCTTATTGCTGCTTGTGGAGCTTGTAACCTTGAAAAGAGCTCACACAGTTGGTTCGAGTGGTACAGAGCTCAAGACTTTTGGACTCAAGAAAGAGAAGATCGGATTCTGTGCTGGGTAAATCAGCCAGAACCCGATCTTTTTCCTTTATTACCGGTTCACTTACCGATGGTGCCTATGGCCGCTTAGTTATTTCTTAGCGGTCTTTGTCACCACGCCACCAATAATTTCGATCACGCGGTAGATCTTGCCGTAGATCTCGTCGTCTTTCGGCGTGGGCGTTGCGTTAACAACTGCGAGGCAGAGCAAGTGGAGTGCACCTGCGATGCCAGCGACTTCTGCCCAGTTGTTGAGGAGATAGTCGATCATTTTGAGGTCCCGTATCTATTAAAATTATATGAGCGCCTGTGTCAGTATGCCCGAGATCCTTGAAGATGCCGTCAAAAGCATCATGAAAGAAAATCCGAAGATGGATAAGTCTTCGGCTTATGCTATCGCCACTAAATCTCTTCAGAAATCGGGTGATCTCAAAGAAGGTACCGTTGAAGCGACTGAAAAAGGTAAGCGTCGTGGTGAGATGTCGAAAGCAACTCGTGCGAAAACTCGCGCTAAAAAATATAAGACAGAACGTAAAATGGGACGTAAGGAAGAGCGTGACACTTCAGGTCGAAACTAATGGCTGAAGTCGCTAAGAAAAAACACCCCGAAAAGTGGGCTCGAGCTAAAGCGAAGGCCCGCAAGAAACTCGGTGGGCACAGCGCACGTGCGATGCAGCTCGCCACCAAGTACTACAAGGAGATGGGCGGCAAGTACGAAGGCAAGAAATCAAGTAAAAATAAGCTTTCTAAATGGAGTCGTGAAGATTGGCAAACTAGAGAAGAATACGAGAAAGATAAATGAATGAGGAGGACCTAGAGGAGCTTCAGGAGAGAGTACAGCAGATGCGAAACTCTCTTTTATTTGAGGAACCTTGTCCCCTTTTTGAGCCCTTTGAGGAAGAGGAACTCTATGGCTGATTTAGCACGCGAAAAAGGTCGTACTGAGCGATACCTACCTAAAGCCGCCTGGGCAGCCATGTCGGCTGAAGAGCGTCGTGCGACTGACGAGAAGAAAAAACGGGCTACCCGTGGCAAACCCGTTAATACTCACGTCGAAAATACCGAAGTAGCTAAGCGTGCGGGTCGGAAAGCTCGTGCTTGGAAGCGTTCCAAGGAGAAGTGAGGCGCATAGAACCTCCCAGTAATTCTTGGGCTTTAGATCCGTCAGGAGTGCTCTCGCTGTAGATGGGTTTTTGCTTCGCTTTTTGTTCCGCATCCCACGCAGCATGTAAGTCGGCGATCTGTTCGTCTACCTCCTGCATGACTACTTCTGCTCTAAATGCACACCAGTCATCTAGACAGTACTTAAGAATTTTTTGAATTAATGGGTTTCGTTTTAATGGATAAAATCGACAGAGGAAGATAATCAGCTCGTAAGTGAGGGCATTGAACTTGTTGTACATGAACTAGAATTTAATTAATAAGGTTGTCCGACTCTAGCCATGGCAGAAACTACTTTCAACCGTGAGTTAGGTGCTGCGCCTGCTGGTATCAGCCGGTTTGGTCAGATTCGCACCCAAGACGGCTTGAACGTTACTGTCGACTCGTATCGTTCTTTCGCGGGTGACGGCAAGTACCCTCTTTCAGACGTTTACGAGGTTACTTACGGAAGCACTGGCACTGCTACTTACCTCCTCGACGCAGAGGCTTTTGGGGTGAGCGGCATCACAGTTGTTGGCTCCGATGGAGTCGAAGATGGGACCGCAAAAGCACCTAAGATGACTCGTCGTCAGGGCAGCGGCGTAGCGTTCTCCGTTACCTCTGGTGATACGGCTACTGTTTATGTCCACAGAACTGATCG
>Ga0255768_10007372_pt1 | contig 10329 bp, 7 predicted proteins | sample 071ome_33_FD_179983 | JGI IMG/M metagenome (GOLD analysis project Ga0255768, IMG submission 179983) | Coastal salt marsh microbial communities from the Groves Creek Marsh, Skidaway Island, Georgia - 071412AT metaG (version 2) | ecosystem: Environmental > Aquatic > Marine > Intertidal zone > Salt...
GGTTCAAATTCCTCACAAGTTTCTTTCCGCTGAAGTGGCGGAGCTTGGGTTCACGCTCCCCGCACAAGGGACCTACGGGGTTGGAAACACCTTCTTTCCAAAGGAGGATAATTTAAGGGCGAAGTGTTTGGTGGAATTGGAAAAATACATTGCCAATTTTAAACTCAACCTTCTCGGATACAGGGATGTACCGGTCAATAACGAACCGTTAGGAAAGAGCGCTAAGGACTCAGAGCCGGCGCATATTCAGTTTTTTGTGGCGCCGAAAGAGGCGATGGACGAAGATACTTTGGAGCGCAAGATGGTCGTGCTGCGCAAATACGCCAACCGTACCATTCACCAGCTATTTCCATCTACTTACGATAGTTTTTACATCAGCTCGCTCAGTTGTAGAACCTTGATTTACAAGGGCCAATTAACCACTGAGCAGTTGCAGCAGTACTTCTTAGACCTGCAGCGCGATACATTTGAAAGTGCTTTGGCACTAGTTCACAGCCGTTTTTCGACCAACACTACCCCGAAGTGGAAATTGGCCCAGCCGTTCCGCTACATTGCGCATAATGGGGAAATCAATACCATTGCGGGTAACGTCAACGGCATGAGCAGCAAGACTGCCTTATTCAAGGACAGCTTGTTTTCTGAGCAAGAATTAGAACTCATTCACCCGATCTGTGACGTTCGTCGCTCAGACAGTTCGAATCTAGATAACGTCGTTGAGATTTTAACGGCCTCGGGTCGTTCGCTTCCTCATGCGATGATGATGTTGGTGCCTGAGGCGTATGAGAATGACGCCAATATGCCACAGTACAAAAAGGATTTCTACGGATACCACGCCCACCTCATGGAGGCCTGGGACGGTCCAGCTTCGTTATCCTTTACCGACGGTAAGGTAGTGGGCGCCGTATTGGATCGCAACGGATTGCGTCCTTCGCGCTACACCTTAACCAAGGATGGTATGGTAATCATGTCGTCTGAAGCGGGCTCACTGCCTGTTGAACCGGCGAATGTTTTGAAGAAAGGCCGTCTTGAGCCGGGTAAAATGTTTGTTGCTGACTTGCAGCAAGGCCGCATCATCACCGACGAAGAGCTTAAAGAGGATATTTGTAAAGCCAAACCTTACGGCCAATGGTTGGCTGATGGGGAGCTTAGGCTGAAAGATCTCCCTGCGGTCAATGAAAAAGCTTTAGGAAACAGCACCTATGAAGAACGTTTGCGCTTCCATGGGTATACGAAAGAAGAGGTAGAGCGCGTCCTACTTCCTATGTTCAATGATGCCAAAGAGGCCATTGGCTCTATGGGAGCGGATAACCCAATTGCCGCGCTGAGTGAGCAACCACAGCACTTGAGTCATTACTTCCGCCAGCGTTTTGCACAGGTAAGTAATCCTCCTATAGACAGCATACGCGAGCGTTCGGTGATGTCTTTGACGGCGCTTTTGGGTAAGACGCGTAATGTCCTAGATGCTACCGATGAGCACTGCCGTAAGATTCGTATTGAACAACCGGTATTGACCAACGGTGAACTACAGAAATTGCGCAACATATCGGCGCCAGGCTTTGCTTCGCATGAAATTGAAAGTCTGTTTTATGCAGACAATCCGGAGACGGGGCTTGAGAACGCCATCAAGAGTATCTGTAAGGAGGCAGATTTTGCCGTGAAATCGGGCAATAATCTACTGATTATCTCCGACCGCAATGCCGATAAGAATCGAGTGGCTATTCCGTCGCTTTTAGCTGTGGGCGCCATTCATCACTACTTGATTAAACAAGGTGTACGTTCTAACGTCAGCTTGGTAGTTGAATGTGGAGATGCGAGAAGCACCCATCATTTTGCGACACTTTTAGGCTACGGAGCCAATGCGATTAATCCGTACATGGTGTACGATATCCTGCGTCATTCCTTAAAAGAAGGTAGGGTAGAATCTACTTCAGTTAATGCTGAGTTAGATGCTTATTTTGAGAAGGTTAAGAATTACCAAAAAGCAATTGGCAAGGGGCTGTTGAAGATTTTCGCCAAGATGGGAATCTCTACTTTGGAGAGTTACCAGGGCGCTCAGATTTTTGAGCCTATAGGACTCAACGGTCGAGTGGTCGGAACGTGTTTCCGTGGCTCACTGAGTCGAATTGGTGGACTGGACTTTGAGCATATTGCGAAGGAGCAATTGGACAAACTCTCTCTGGCATTAAATGATGCTGAAGAGACCTTGCCTTACGGCGGGGTGTACCATTGGCGCGTGAATGGTGAGTACCACCATATGAATCCGCGTACCATTACAGCTTTACAACGCGCTTGTCGTGAAGGCAATTACGAGCACTTCAAGAATTACAGTGCATTACTAGACGGGAACGGTCGCTCGTTGCGCCACCTGTTGGAATTCAAACAGCGTCCATCCGTTCCACTAGAAGAGGTGGAAGCGGTAGAAAACATCTTGAAGCGCTTTGCTACTGGGGCCATGTCTTTTGGTTCTATATCGCACGAAGCCCACAGCACGCTTGCAGTGGCGATGAATAGAATAGGGGCTAAATCGAACTCAGGTGAAGGCGGTGAAGACGAGATTCGCTTTGGCACCAAAGAGAACGGCGATAGCGAAAACAGTGCGATTAAGCAGATCGCCTCTGGCCGATTCGGGGTGACGATCAATTACCTCGCGAACGCTGTTGAACTACAGATTAAAATGGCTCAAGGTGCAAAACCTGGTGAAGGTGGTCACCTGCCTGGGCACAAGGTGGACGATTGGATCGGTCGAGTACGTCATTCTACCCCGGGGGTAGGTTTGATTTCACCGCCGCCACACCACGATATTTATTCTATTGAGGATTTGGCCCAATTGATATATGACCTCAAACGTGCCAACCCTAAAGCAAGAGTGAGCGTGAAGCTTGTTTCTTTAGCTGGGGTAGGAACTATCGCTACAGGTGTTGTAAAAGCCAAGGCCGATACCGTGCTTATCTCAGGAATGGACGGAGGTACAGGTGCTTCGCCACTTAGTTCTATACAACACGCAGGTGTGCCGTGGGAATTAGGCTTGGCAGAGGCGCATCAGACATTGGTCAGTAGCCGATTAAGAGACCGCGTATTACTCCAAACCGACGGGATGATTCGCACCGGTAGAGATTTGGCCATTGCCACCTTACTAGGTGCTGAAGAATGGGGCGTTGCCACGGCTGCTTTGATCGCAGAAGGGTGTATCATGATGCGTAAGTGTCATTTGAATACCTGCCCAGTAGGTATCGCGACGCAGAATCCAGAGCTGCGCAAGTTGTTCTCAGGAAAGCCTGAGCACGTGATCAATATGTTCTCTTTCATGGCGCAAGAACTACGCGAGATAATGGCGGAATTGGGCTTTAGAACCATAGAAGAAATGGTGGGACAAGCGCATGTATTGAAACAGAATACAAAGGCAGGCAACTGGAAAGCGGCATTATTGAATCTAGAACCACTGCTGAAATACGCGGATTGGAGTAAGACCACCAAGGGATATCCATCGCAGCCTATTCCATCTACTGCCTTAGATACAGCCATGGTGGAGGCCGTGCACAAGTACAAAGCGGATCTAAATCCAGCGCAATATTCTTTCGAAATTCTCAACACGGACCGCTCTACGGGGACCACAGCGAGCCACGAGGTAGCTAAATGGCGCGGTAGCGCTGGATTACCGGGTGATGTACTCACATTTAACCTTGTAGGTTCAGCGGGTCAAAGCTTTGGTGCCTTTGGCGCGAGAGGACTGACCTTCAATCTCGTTGGAGAGAGTAACGACTACACTGGCAAAGGCCTTAGTGGTGCGAAAATTATTATTCGTAAACCTGAAGATGCCACTATTGTAGCCCACGACAATATCATTTGTGGAAACGTTGCCTTGTACGGAGCGACCTCCGGTGAGCTTTATGTAAACGGGATTGCCGGTGAACGTTTCTGTGTGCGAAATTCAGGTGCCAAAGCCATTGTAGAAGGTGTGGGGGACCACGGACTGGAATACATGACCGGTGGTGAAGCCATCATCTTGGGTACCACGGGTAAAAACTTCGGTGCTGGGATGAGTGGTGGGATCGCTTACGTCCTAGACACCGACGGCACTCTTGAAAGCAGATTTAACAACGATAGCGCTGATCTAGAGCAGCCATCTGCTGAAGACTTAGCCTACTTACAATCTCGCGTTCAGAAGCATTTGGATCTAACGGGTAGCGAGCGCGCTAAGGCATTGCTTGGCGATTGGAATACTGCTTCAGTCCAATTTGTCAAGGTATTCCCAAGAGATTACAAACGCGTTCTAGAATCGAAAAAAGCACAAGCACATGGGTAAGGATACCGGATTTTTAGAAGTAAATCGCCAAGGGCCAGCTATGCGCCAGCCTGAGGAGCGGGTTAAAGATTACAAAGAACATTACTTACCGCTAGGCGAAAGAGCCAATGAGCAAGCCTCGCGCTGCATGGACTGTGGTGTGCCTTTTTGTAACTCTGGATGTCCACTAGGCAACCGTATTCCTGAGTTTAACGACGCGGTGTACCGTGGCGACTACAAGGAAGCATACAGCGTTTTACGCACTACGAATAACTTCCCTGAATTCACGGGCAGAATTTGTCCTGCGCCTTGTGAGGCAGCCTGCGTATTGGGCATTAACAACAACCCGGTAACTATTGAATTCATTGAAAAAGAAATCAGTGAGAAGGCCTGGGAAGAAGGTTGGGTGGTGCCTAAGCTGCCCGTGGTTAGAACGGGTAAAAGCGTAGCCGTTGTAGGTGCAGGCCCTGCTGGTTTAGCCGCTGCGGACCAATTGAACCAAAAAGGCCACCGTGTTAAAGTCTTTGAACGCGATGCTCGTGTTGGAGGACTACTGACCTACGGTATTCCCGATTACAAGCTTGAAAAGCATGTAGTGGCACGCCGAGCGGCCATCATGGAAGAAGAGGGTGTCGTATTTCAATGTGGTACTGAGATCGGCACAGACATTACGCTAGAGGAATTACGTGAATCTTTCGATGCTGTACTTATCACTATTGGTTCAAAGCAACCTCGAGATATCCGTGCGAAAGGCAGAGAGGCTAAAGGCGTCCATTTTGCCATGGACTTCTTGCACTTGAACAACCAGAAGGTCGCAGGTGATGCGCCTGTAGGGCAGGACATCACAGCCAAGGATAAAACTGTTTTGGTCATTGGCGGGGGAGATACAGGTTCGGATTGTATCGGTACCTCTATTCGTCAAGGGGCTAAGGAGGTGATCCAGGTGACCATTGAAGAGCAACCACCGTTGGAGCGCGCTGAAAGTAACCCATGGCCGGAGTGGCCAAAGATTATGCGCACATCGTCTTCTCATGAAGAAGGCTGTGAACGTATATGGGGACTGAATGCGACTTCTTTCAATGCCGATCAGCAAGGAAATCTGGTAAGCGTGAGCTTTGATGAAGTTCGCGGTGAGGAATTGGCCGGTAGATGGCAATTTGTTCCAACCGGTACCAAGCGCACTATTGAATGTGATATGGCTGTATTGGCCATTGGTTTCGTCCATCCAGAGCATGAAGGTCTGGTGAGCGGTGCAGGCTTATCAACGGATCCACGAGGAAATATTGCTGCAGAAGGTTTCAAGACGAGTATGGAAGGTGTATTCACTGCTGGTGATGCGCGCAGAGGGCAAAGCTTGGTAGTTTGGGCCATCGCTGAAGGTCGTCAGGCAGCTGATGCAATTGATGTATCTTTAGCAGAAAGCTAAAGACCTTGAAATACCTATACATTGCTGTCTCTGCACTGCTCTTGGCGTGTGCATCGGAAGAACAACCCGCAGAAATCGCATTATTTAACGGAGAAGACCTGAGTGGTTGGCACCTGTATAACGAGGAAAAAACACCGTCAATATGGTCTGTCGAAGATGGATTCTTGACCTGCGATCCGAGCAATGACGGTGCTTTTGGCGATCTGGTGACGGATCTTACCTACGAGGGCGATTACATTTTTCAATGCAGTTGGCGCGTCGATTCTGCGGGCAACAGCGGTATTTTCTTTCATGTACTAGAGACGCAGAGCCTTGCTGCTCCTTGGATGAGTGGGGTAGAGTACCAAATTCTTGATCACAGCGATACTACGAACCACAATTACGGCGATCCTACTCGAATGAGTGGTGCATTGTATGGATTCCAGGAATTGCCAGATTCTTCGCTATATCACCAAGGGGATTGGAACCAAACAGAGGTTCACATGAAAAGCGGTGTGATCACCTACTTCTTAAACGGGATTCAGACGGCACAGATGGATTTGAACAGTGCATCTTGGAAGGCAGCGGTAGCGACATCTAAATTTGAGGAGTACGGCGTTTTCGGCAAGCCAAGAAACGGACGTATAGGCCTACAAGCTTGGAAAGGCCGGGTCCAATTTAAGGACATCACCCTAAGACGTTAATTGTTCTGCAGTGCGTAGGCGTTTAGCGTAATCGCGATACTTAGCCACACCACGTAAGGAGTAAGTAGCCAGGTCAGCTGGGGTAGATAAGGCTTTGCCTTGATGGCCATGAAGCCGACCACAAAGACCAATAGGATGATTTCAATCAAAGCGATTCCCATCCAATGCAGGTCGAAGAACAGTGGATTCCAAAGAATGTTCAGGACCAATTGGACCGCATAAATCCATAAAATAGTCTTGCTAAGTGCTTCAATTTGAACGGCTTTATTCATGAAAATACTTAAACATACCATGATCAAGGTCCAAGATGCACCAAATACCCAACCCGGAGGTGTCCATGGCGCTTTATGCAGGTTCGTATACCAACTGCCCATAGGGCCTTCGCCCATCAGGTAACTGCCCAAAGCGAGGGCACCAAAATTCAAAACGAAAAAGAGGAGGAGTCTCATTATTTAATAATTGCGCTGAGCAGCAATCCAATCCCGATGCCACCTATGATACTTCCAACGAAGGCCAAGCCGCCCATAGTTTGAAGCAAGAAAAAACCTAGGCTAAGTCCGGTCATTAAACCGCCGCCCATGGCCAATGCTTGACGATGATTGAATTCGTTTTTACTCATAATTAAACCATTAACATGATGATTGCCAATACAATACCTCCCAAAGTAAACCAAAGTCCTTTCTTGAATATAGGTGATTTCGGCACGAACATAAAGAAGGCACTAACGGCAAAGAAGAATAGCGACACCCCAAAGAACATATTGAAATAGTACAACGGATCATTGGTGGTGGCTTTGTGCAAATGCGTCAGCTTGTCGAGCCATCCCGGTAGCTCTTTGGCCGTGAATTTTGCTTCTCCCGTTTCGGGATTATAGGCACCTTGCTCAAAAACTAACATGGTGCCGTCGTTATCGATTACTTTAAGGTCGCGAATTCTCAAGGCACGGCCCAGTGTTTCTTCGGTGAGGCCTGCTTCGACGGTGATCTCTTTTTGCACCTCTTGTTTGAAGGTATCGGTGTTTCTAAAAATCAGGGTAATGCCTGAAACGGCATAAATCATCATGATTCCGGCTAGGAAAAAGCCAAGGTAGCGGTGTAGCACTCTAAAGGTGAGCATAATTTGTTGGGGTTTAGATCTTTTAAAGATAGCACAGATTTAGCGCTGGCCGTTCCATTCCTGGTAAAATTGGTCCAAGAATGCTTCCATAAAGCCGTGTCTTTGTTCGGCAATTCTTTTTCCACTCTCGGTATTCATTAAATCCTTGAGCAGAAGGAGTTTTTCGTAAAAGTGATTGATGGTCGGCGCGGTCGATTTCTTGTATTCCTCCTTAGTCATAGTGAGATTTGGGGAGATTGCTGGATCATAAATGGCTCGGTTCTTAAATCCTCCATAGTTGAACGTGCGTGCAATTCCGATGGCACCGATGGCATCGAGGCGGTCCGCATCTTGGACGATGTGGAACTCAATGCTGTGGTCCTTATGCTCGTTGACGCCCCCTTTGTAGCTGATGGCACGAATGATTGAGGTGATGCGATCAATACGGTCCTGAGGATAGTTTTGGGAGTGGAGCCACTTTGCGGCTGTTTTGGGTCCAATTTCTTCATCACCCCCATGAAACTTTGAATCGGCAATGTCGTGGAGAAGCGCAGCTAATTGGACCAATTCCATATCACAATCCTCCTTCTTAGCGATCATCATCGCATTCTTCCAAACCCGTTCGATGTGGAACCAATCGTGCCCGCCTTCAGCATCAGCAAGGGTTTTTTGCACAAACCCAATGGTATTTTGAATAATGTCAGACATGTGAACAAATGTGATAAATTCGGAAGAGGTAAACCTAAGCACAATGAAAAGAATTTTACTCTTGGCCGCATTATGTTGTGGCATCACTGCTCAAAGCCAAAGCAACAATGCCTTGCACTTCGACGGCTCGGACGACTACATCAGCACCACAAAATCCAGCATACAAGGAAATGCAGCTCGCTCTTTCGAGGCGTGGATCAGAACAGACGAGAACTGCGTCCCGGGCGCCGCAGGTGGCGTTCAGCAGGTCATTGCGGATATGGGATCATTCGTCGTGGGTAAGCGCTTCACCTTCAATTTGCTTTGGTCAAATTCTATCCGTCTTGAGATCGGCGGTTCTGGGGTGAGTGGGACCACAGCGGTAAACGATTCTTTGTGGCACCACGTTGCAGCCGTGTACAATCCGAACTCCGCAAAAACCGTAGAGTTATTTGTGGACGGTGTGAGCTGTGGTACTGGGAATTTCACTGCTACACCTGCCACTACTGCGGGTAATGTGGTAATAGGACGTCGTATCGACGGGGTGAATAATTTCGGTGGAGATATTGATGAATTCCGCCTGTGGAACATCGCATTGACGCAAAGTCAAATCCAAGCCCATATGAATGGGGAGATTTGCGCTCCTTCGAGTAACCTCGTGTTGTATTACACGATGAATGATGGAGTTGCGGACGGAAGTAATTCTTCTAACACGACCTTAACGGACCATGCGGGTACGAATAATGGGACCTTACAGAATTTTAATTTGAGCGGTTCAAGTTCGAATTGGACCTATGGACAAAACCTAAGTCAAACAGTATACGACACCGTAGTAGCAACGGTTTGTAGTCAATACATGATTCCGGATAGTAGTGGCTATTGGGATGCTACGGGAAATTATACTTGGACTTTTAATCAAGCTACAGGTGCCGCCGCAGGATGTGATTCCATCGTGACCTATGATTTAACCATTGATACTGTAGATACCCGCACTTCGGTGAATGGAATTGTGCTATCTGCAATGGCCACGAATGCCACGTATCAGTGGGTAAATTGTAGCGATAGTTCTCTCATTTCAGGGGCCAATTCCGCTACCTATGTCGCTTCCTCAAATGGAGACTATGCAGCAATCATCACTCAAGGAAATTGCTCCGAATGGACGGATTGTATTTCTGTGACTACAATAGGTCTAGATGAAAAATCTCATAGTGGAGTAATAGTTTATCCAAATCCATCCCAAGGAACGGTGTACGTTCTGCATGCGGAAGAGGGCGTAACTATAGAAATTCTTGATATGTATGGTCGAAAGGTAGGAGCCGCAGTGATTGAAAACGGCACCATCGAATTGCCGACTCATTTGGTCAACGGAATGTATGTCCTGCGCAGTGCCGCGTTGGAATCGCCGTTGAAATTGCAACTGTTGAGATAATTGGATTTTTATAAGAGCCCAATTCTATTCAACCTCGTACTTTAGCATTATCAATTTGATAGAAGTTGAACGCAAAGGCCTTACAGCAAATCACCGAGAGTAAATGGATGGACCTACTAGGGGTAGCCTTAGTTATTGTCGTCTCCATTTCCTTAGGTTTCCACCTGACCGTGCGCGAAGGAATCCCCATCGGCTACTTCTCTACGTTCGGGGCAGCAGGTTCTATGATGGTCACCAGGTTAGTGACCAAGCGCAATAACATAGGCAACCTCATCGGATTGCTCACTGCAGTGAATTCTGCCTTCGTCGATTATTATTTGGGCAATGAAGCAGCATTCTTAACCTATCCCATTTCCTTTCTAGGAGCGGGAGTTTCTTATCTGTATTGGAAACGTAAAAAGGATCGAGTCCCACGTAAGATCGATTATGTGTACTTCGTGAACATCGCTATTGCTTTTGTTTTAGGTATTGGCCTGAATTACATTGGGTTCACAGATTTTCTATCAGCACCCATAGGAGATAAGATGTCGAAGTTCACCGTGACGGCCATCATCACTGGGATTACTTATTCCGGAATTCTGAATACGCCTCGCATGTATGCAGATTCATGGGCAAGCTGGCAAGTATATAATATGCTTAAGCTCTACCAAAACATTCTGTTTGGCAACATTGCCTACGTCGCTAAATACGCGTTCTACATGGTCAATGCTTCACTGGCTTGGATCGT
>Ga0255768_10007374_pt1 | contig 10327 bp, 5 predicted proteins | sample 071ome_33_FD_179983 | JGI IMG/M metagenome (GOLD analysis project Ga0255768, IMG submission 179983) | Coastal salt marsh microbial communities from the Groves Creek Marsh, Skidaway Island, Georgia - 071412AT metaG (version 2) | ecosystem: Environmental > Aquatic > Marine > Intertidal zone > Salt...
CAAGGTTCACAGGGAAGCCAAGGACTACAAGGTGCTACTGGTTTACAAGGCTTCCAAGGCTTCCAAGGCTTCCAAGGGTCGCAAGGCTCACAAGGTTTCCAAGGAAACACAGGCTTACAAGGGTTACAGGGGCTACAAGGTTTCCAAGGCTCACAAGGGTTACAAGGGGCTACAGGTCTACAGGGATTACAAGGCTTCCAAGGTTTGCAAGGTAGTCAAGGCTCACAAGGTAGTCAAGGCTCACAAGGTAGTCAGGGTCTGCAAGGTTTTCAAGGCTTACAAGGACTGCAGGGCTTACAAGGTTCTCAAGGATCACAAGGTTTCCAAGGATCACAAGGTCTGCAAGGTGTTGCGGGTCTAACAAACTGGGAGGGCCCTTGGGCTACTTCCACAGCATATGTAGTAGGTGACGGTGTAGAAAATGATGGCTCTAGCTATGTATGTATTTTGGGGCATACTTCGTCTGCATCAGATGAGCCTGGAGTTGGCGGTAGCTATACAACTTATTGGGATTTGGCAGCGGCTAAAGGTGATCAAGGTTTCCAAGGGTCGCAAGGTCTTACAGGTTCGGGAGCGCAAGGTGATCAAGGCTCTCAAGGTTCGCAAGGTTTCCAAGGTGCGGATGGTTCAGGAACGCCTATATTCGGAGAACTAACTGTAGTTGGCAGTAGTAGTGCAGTAACTCTAACAAACCAAAATCAGTACTATACTTTAACTCAATTTGATACTGCTGGAAATACTTCTGGAGGCATGACAGTAAGTGCTGCTACAGATACTATTACTGTGCCTTCGGATGGTGCGGGCGATTATGAAATAACCGCTGGATTTTTCTTAACGGGAACAAACACTGAAACATTTGAACTCACTTATGCAATTAACGGAACGGCAGATACTGAGCACGTACAACAAGTCGTAACAGGAAACTCTACGGAGCATTTTGTACAAATAGAAGCTATAGAAACTCTAGCTAATAACGATGCAATAACTGTAGTTGCAAGAAGCACTACCGCGGCAGGAAATACTATTACTGTAACTCATGCCAACTTTTCAGTAAAAACTATCGGATCTATAGGTGCTGACGGAGCAGCGGGTGCTCAAGGATTCCAAGGTTCACAAGGCTCACAAGGTTTTCAAGGTCTTACAGGTTCAGGGGCGCAAGGAGATCAAGGAGATCAAGGTAATCAAGGAAGCCAAGGTTCGCAAGGTTTCCAAGGGTTAACAGGTTCAGGTGCGCAAGGAGATCAAGGCGATACAGGACTGCAAGGAGCTACCGGATTACAAGGCAACCAAGGATCACAAGGATCACAAGGCTTAAAAGGAGATCAAGGCGATACAGGTCTACAGGGGCTGCAAGGTGCGCAAGGCTTACAAGGTTTAACCGGGCTTCAAGGGTTACAAGGATTAACAGGACTTCAAGGTAATCAGGGTTCTCAAGGGTCTCAAGGTTTAAAAGGAGATCAGGGCGACACAGGTTTACAAGGGTTGCAAGGTGCTGTAGGAGAGCAGGGTAATACAGGCGCTCAAGGTAATCAAGGGTCTCAAGGTTTGCAAGGTGCTGTAGGCGAGCAAGGTGATATAGGTGCTCAAGGCAACCAAGGATCTCAAGGATTCCAAGGACTACAAGGCGCAACAGGGCTGCAAGGTTTACAAGGCGCAACCGGACTACAAGGCGATACGGGGTTACAAGGCGCAACCGGACTCCAAGGCGATACAGGTTTACAAGGGTTGCAAGGTGCTGTAGGTAACGAACTTGGCAGAGGTATTTCAATACATGATCCTACCTCTACTGAAGATGTAACAATTTTCTATACAGATACTTCGGTTACTTTTGATGAAGTACGGGCAGTAGTTCGAGGCTCTAACACTCCTAGCGTAACTTATGCTGTAAAATATGCTAGTGATAGAACTGCGGCAGGTACAACAGTAGCTACTGCTACGGTAACAAATACTACTACCGGTGCAACTGCAACTATTTCTAATGGAACAGTTGCTTCGGGTAATTATGTATGGGTTGAAACTTCAGCAACTTCAGGAACGGTTGATGAGTTTCATGTGAATCTCTCAGTATAATGGCTACTAGAACTTGGTATCTGAACGAAATAAACTTCGGAGGCGCAAATAATCACGTATTCTGGGATAGAGATCTCTCTAGTATACCATCAGGAATTAACTATACAAATACAGGATGGAATGTTGGAAGGACAAGTGCCTCAAATTTTGCACTATTGGAAAATGGAAGTGAGGTAAGTAGAAATACTTTTTCTTCTACTGAACCCGCAGCAACAACTTCAGGTACAGATACAAATGTTACTACTTTTACAAGTCAAACAATATACGGAAATTGTTATGACGATAACACTGTAACTCTAATACCTCTTAAATCCATAGCGTTATTATTTCCATATAATGTTGTGTTTGAACCGGGAGATTTCACATTTGATTTTGTAGTTCAGGCTGATAGTAGAGCATCGGGACAAGGGGGAAGAGTCGCAGTACAATTATATCGTGGATTCTTTGAATATAATAGTGGTAGTGGATCTAATTATAACAGAACACTAATCACACGATACTCTGGAAGTAGTGCAACTTTAAGTTGGGGAGTGGGTACAACAGTTACTAATTTAACTACAACCACCGCGCAAACTAGTACTGTGACATATGACGCTGCACCTTTTTTAAATCCACCGCGAGTGGAGCTGTCGGGAGGAAAAACGGCTGCAGGTACAGCTTATTTAGGCTGCGACGTGTACTGGGAAATAACTAACTCGGTTGGTGGTGGTGGGGCCAATAATAACTGCGATGTTATGTTAATGTACGGAACATCAGGAACAAAGTTTACAAGTCCTAATTTTAGGAAAAGAGCATTTTTAGCTAACTAGGAAATATAATGCCTTTAGATTTTCCAAACAGTCCAAGCACTAATGATACCTATACCGATGATAATTCAGCGGTGTGGCAGTATGATGGTGTCAAGTGGAATGTAATTACTGGAGTAACTAAAACTGCATTTAGTGGTGTAAAAGCTATTTTAGATGCTGATTATACTCTTACTGCCACTTCTACTGCTATACCTTTTGATACTGAGAAGTTTGATACCGAAAGCTACTTTACACCGAGTTCGGATACTAGATTTACTATCTCTAGAAATGGTTTCTATAGAGTAAATGCACATATTACTCCTGGAACAGCCGGTAGTGGGAGCTCTTACACTATAAAAATTAAAAAGAATGGAACTACAGATTTAGCTACTGTTAGTGCTGCACCTAACCAAGAAGTGGTATTTGATGAAACTATAGAGTTTGCTCAAAATGATTACATAGAAGTCTTTGCAGAGGAGTCTACTGCGTCAGGAACTATAGAGTCTGATACAACCTTTTTCGAGCTTTATAGAACAGGACTAGCCTTAGCTTCAGAAATTTCTCACTGGGAATCCTTCAGTGGTGTTAGAGCTAATTTAGACTCCACAGTTACAACTAATACTACGTCTACAGCACTGTCTTGGGATTCTGTAGATTTTAACCAAAATGCAGATGTATTAGGTACAAATTATTGGGCTGCAGGTACGCCAACAAGAATAACTGTTAAAGTAACAGGCTATTATAGAGCTTATAGCTTTATTGCTACAAATTCTCAAGGATCGGATTCTAGTTATACTATTATACTCAAAAAGAATGGGAGTACAAACCTAGAAAGTGTCACCCTTAATGCAAGCAATGAAGCACAACTAGATGAAATTTATTATTTAACAGCAAATGATTATTTAGAGTTATTTGTAGATAACTCAGATAACACAGGCCAAATTTTAGATACAGCATATCTAGAAGTTGTGAGATTGGGAGTTTAATATGTCTTTTATCAAATCTACCAACGTCATTACAGATACAGCTTTAACTGTGTCTAATTTGACAGGCGGAACAAATGGAAAAGTTGTTAGAGTATCTGGTGCAAATACGGTTACTGATGCAGCAAACACAGATACCTCTACACAGCTTAATGCAACCTTACTTAAGTCGGGCGGAGTTTATTATGCCGCTGGAGTAGTGCCAGGGTTTTCAGGACTTAGTCCCGGTTCTCCATATTTTCTAGCGGGAGATGGTACACTGACAGCAACTCCACCTACTCCTAGTACTAGCGTAAGGGTTTTATTTTTAGGGTTTGCTATTAACTCATCGGACTTACTATTTCGTCCCGGCACACCTATTTCTGGAACTTAATATATGGCAATTTCTAACCAAACTAGAGCAGTTACACTTACTACAAGTAACTACTTGACGCTTCCTATTAATAATGGAATTAGTAGGAATGGGTATTGGTATTTTTATACTCCTGTAAATGGTAACAATGATACTACAGGAGCAGAGATACGCCCATACAACTTTGGTAGCGCCTTAAGTTTGGTTAATTCTCAAACCGATATTACGATAGATGGAACACTTCCCTTGCTAGAAGAAACATGGGAAGGTTCTACGCAGAAATACCATGGAGGCGTCGTAGAGCATATCGGGGCAGGAACAAATGATATTACAAATGCCACTGAAGATGATGCTTTTATGTTTGCACACATGGGAGCCTATGCAGCTAGTGACGATGCTTTTTATTGGGATAGACTTTTTCTAGCAGAAGGAGAGAGTGATTGGGACTATTACCAATATCATAAACATTTACCCTCTTTTTATGCAAGATATGAGCAGGGTCGCCAAACAACTAGTGGCGGTGGTTTTATTGATGAGGACGATAAGTCTTTTGGATATATGATTACAAATAGGGTGACTTCTGGAGGTACTCCCTACTATAATGTTTTAGCCAGAATACACACTCCTAGCATTGGCGGTGCCCACAACTCACATAATGATGTTACTCTTCCCGCTACTGGAGCAGATGATTACATGAACTCTGGTATTTTAAGAGGTGTAGGAGATCGTTACCACGCCTTTTATATAGCAGATGATGGATCAGATTGGAAGATATACTCTAGAACCTACACCGATGCTGCATTAAGCTTTACAGTAGAAGAAGATTTAGGAACCTATGACTTAGCAGATCCTACCTTTGCCCCGGCAGATACGACTGGAACTTCTAGTCAGTATCCTGTCAGAGCAAGCTGTGGCGATGTTTTAGGCTCAAAAATTTATCTTCCTGTTATTCTTAATAATCAGACAAGTGGTTTTGATTTAGAAATTTGGTCATATGATAGCACTACAGGATTAACTTCTGGGACTCTTACTCGTCATTCTATTGAAACAGGAGTTTCTGTAAGACCTGACTGTCAATGTTTAACCGTGGGGTCTAGACTTTATATTTTATATACTAATGTTGCTTCTGGTGGCATTGATTTACAATATTATGACGGTACTTCTTGGACAGATGAGGGACAAGTATTCACTAACTCTAGTTCTAACTATGTTCGAGTTCATGGCTTTAGGTATAATTCTGCAGACACTAAATTTTACTGCCTGCTTTCAGGAACTTCCGGAGGCGGTAGTCCCACATATCTAGGGCCTGGGGCATATAGCTTTTCTGTAGGTGGAACTTTTTCAGGCTATCCCCATTTAGATTATAATGGTACTAATAATGAATATTTAACAAAAGCTGCAAATACATCCGGATACCTAGAATATGATAACTCTACTGGTAGTCTTACAAAGTATACAACTACTGAGCCTCAAGCCATCTCTACGGAAAAAAGAATACTAGAGTATACCGCAGGAAGTGCTGAGTTTAAAAATAGGTATGAAATAAACTTGGGCGGCGAAGAATACTTCTTTGATGGAATACAGCTTCAAGATGGTAGAAAGTGTTTAGTTGGTAGAGTAGAGAATCTTCCGGGTAGTCTAGGTCAGGGAGATTTGCTATTTACAGTAAAAAGAACAGATAGAGATGAAACAGATCTTGATATAAATATAATTCATGGAGGTGCGGGGGATGACTATTTTACCGGAGTTCAACAAAACGCTGCTGGAGATAAAATTTGGTTTTCTGGATACACAAAAAGTGAGCTTGTAGATAAAAAAGATATAAAGATACATGGATACACAAGAGTTGCACGTGACGGAACAAATCAAATTACTTGGACAGATATAGCTAAAGACTCCGTTGGTGATATATACACAGTGGGAACACACTCTGCTAACTATATAATGGTAGCAAAATATAACTATAACTATGAACTCCAATGGCAGAAAAAATATTCGGGTAGTTTAACGTATTCCGGCGACTCCTATATTACTATAGACTCTAACGATAATATCTACGTGTCCACTACTGAGTCTGATACAGATAATAAAGCAGTACTGTTAAAACTTACATCTGCAGGAGCTTTAACATTTGCTAAACAAATTGCTATGTCAGGACAAGATTTAGCAGGTGCAGGAATTTCTACAATTAGCGATTCTGGTACAGAATACATTGTTCAAGCAGTAAATTACTCTACCAATGCTTTTTTCTTCATTTATGACACCGATGGTGTTGTCGATGAGTATAGCCAGTTTACTAATTTAAACATCAAACGTGTAAGAGACAATCCACATAATAATAATGTAGGAAGATTTCTTTTTGCAGGAACAAATGGTGCCGGTCAATCTAGATTTGGTATGGGAGAGCGTGATAATACCACAAGGATGATTCAATGGCTTTATGCCTTTGATACTGCCGCTACAGCTTCTGTGGCCTATGATATAAGAAACATTGATGAAGATGATACTTCAGGAAACGACTCAGGGTATGTTATAGTTGGAGACAGTGATGGAGACGGATTTGTTTTAAAAGTTCAACTAGACCAAACTGGGTTCAATGTTACTAAAACTTGGGCAAGAACAGTTACGTCTACAAATCTTACAGGGCTTCAAGTGGATGATTACACAGATTCTACTAGAAATATTTATGTTTGCGGATATACATCTGCCGATGGCAGAGGTGGGGAAGATGGAGTAGTTATAAAGTATAACAACTCAGGCACTATTCAATGGCAAAATACTTTTGGATTTGGTGCTAATGAACGTTTTACGGCTATAGAGTTTGATGTAACTGATGACAATTTAATTCTATCAGGTTATACTGAAAGTCATACTAATGGAAGGAATGGAGTTACTTTTAGATGTTGGAAGGAAGGTTTTGGTACTGGAAATTATCACATTGAAGGTAATTCAGGAACTGCTTTGTGGTACGAAGCTAGCACCCTTACTGACTCTACCGAGGCAGCCTCAATAACTCTTGTAACTAATCCTAACGATAATCAGTTGGCCTATACTCAAAGTACTGAAGGGGATGGAAGTCTTTCAAATAGTGCGTTTACAGTAGATATTTACGACGGTTCTTATGGTACAGATGGTGTGTTCATGGGCTTTTTTGGTTATGCAGATTTAAACAAAGTACAAGACTGCTTTAATAGTCAAGCATATAAAACTAATAAAGCTAAAGGCTTAAATTATGTATATGATTCTAGCCCATTTACTTTCTACCAAGTTGCCACAGTGGGGGATGGTTCCGCAGACGATGGAAACATCTTCTTTTATGATATACTGGAGCACAGTGGCGGTAGCATAAATACAGTTGGTTCGGTTTCAGGAAATGTAGGTAAAACTAATACAGGTACTTCCGGCGTTTATGACTATATTTTAGTACATCTCATGTCTGACGGCTCTTTTATGTATTTCCAAAATGGAGATGCAAATGATGAAGAAGTCTACGCGCTGACTGAGCTAAATGACGGAAAAATAGCTTTTGTAGGTAGAAGTACAGGAGGCTTGGGTAGTCATACCAATCAGGGCGGATATGATATATTTTTAGGTGTCCATGAAATGGTTGGGCACACTACGGACTATTATCAAATAGGTAGTGGATTTGATGATAGGGGTCTAAATGTTCACGACTATCACGATCAAGAAGCAAACACTCTACTAGTAATGTATGGGTCTTACGGTGCCTTGCCAGGAAATACTAACAGTGGCGGAGAGGATATGGGAGTAGTTAAATTTAACTATGTTACCGATACTTGGGGTACTGCGTATCAAACAGGCTCATCAGCAACAAACGTTTCCTTTACTCAAAATGGAAGCCACAGTACATTACTGACAGACGGAAGAGTAGCAATTACCGGACATTCATCTGGCTTTTTTGCAGATGATAATGTTACATCGGGCCTATTAGACATACTTTTAGGTATATTAGATTTATCAGACGGCACTTGGACTAGATATCAAGTAGGTACAGGTGCTAATGATTTTGGAGCAGCAATTTTTAGTGTGGGTAGTACACTATCCATAGTCGGACATACGGAGGCAGCTTTTGCGGATAACTTGAACGGCCTTTATGTACAATTTGACGCATTAAATAGCTTTGCAGGCAAGTCCTCAGCATAGGAGATATAAATGGCATCATTAGATTTTCCAAGCAACCCTAGTACAAATGATACTCATACTGCTGCGGGCAAAACCTGGACGTGGAATGGTTCATCTTGGATTAGTTCAATAGGCAATCAAGGTAGCCAAGGATCTCAAGGTAGTCAGGGATCTCAAGGGTTCCAAGGCGATACAGGTGCTCAAGGTAATCAAGGATCTCAAGGCTCCCAAGGCTTTCAGGGCGATACAGGTGCTCAAGGTAATCAAGGGTCACAAGGTTTCCAGGGCGATACAGGTGCTCAAGGTAATCAAGGATCACAAGGTTTCCAAGGCGATACAGGTGCTCAAGGTAATCAAGGATCACAAGGCTTTCAGGGAAATGACGGAGCAGCAGGACCAAGTAATACAATTAACGCAACTGCTGTAACGGATAACGACACTGTATTTCCAGTTTTTGTAACTGCTACAGGCTCTAATCAAACGGCAGAAGCAAGTGCGTCTTTTACATTTAACCCCTCTACTTACATACTTGATGTAGGTTCAAACGATAACTCAAGGGGGAGCCTTTATTTAAGGGGGTCAGCCGTTGCAAACGGTGGTCAGGTACTGTTATTTACAGCAGCAGATTCTGACACCACGTATAACTATATGTTGCTTAGGGCAAGTGGCGAGACTTTTCAGATTGGTCACAACACAGATTCGAATAATGCGGCCCAATGGACACCAGCCAGTCAACTTTGGGACTTCCAAGCCAACGACATCACCACTACTGGCAAAATAGAACACGTTGATGGAACCACAACGGTCAGGGCTGACGGAGGTGATGCTTACGGTGACTTAGGGGTTATTACCTCTGATGCGGCTGTTGCTCAGATGTACATGCGAAACGGTGGGGGAGGCGATTACCGCTGGCAAGTTAGCGCGGCTGGTGAGGTTATCCACACTAACTACTCAAGCTCTGGTGTTGACTGGCGTGAGATGACCGCCACTGGTTCGTTGAATAACGTATGGCGATGGTCTTCCAACAACGCCAGCGCCGTTCAGCTTCATTTTGATACCACTGATGTAGCCAGCAACAGTGCTGGTGCATGGGATTTTGGCGGTAACGACATTACCACTACTGGCGAAATAACCGGCGGAGATACAAATTTTTTAACCACTGAATATTTAGCAAATAGTACATTTACTGCAGATAATGGAAAACACTATCTAATTAATGCAAATAATACTACAGGCACTATTACTTTGCCTACTGCAGCAGTAAATAAAAAAGTAAAAGTTTCTGTATACAACGGAGGAACCGTATCAATTACGGCAAATACTTCAGATAACATTCACGTTAATGCCACAGGTACAACTATTAATAATCCAGATACTTTGGATCTTCAAAACGGAGAATCCGTTACTTTAATAGCCAATAACACTTCAAGGTGGCATGTGGTCGAGTATTCAATAATTTAAGGAGATAAAAAAATGGCAGCAACACGATTACCAATAGCACTCGGTATGCCCGTTTCAGGAGGCTTAGATGCTTTTTTAATGGATGATAATCTAGGGACAAGGACTTATTTTGAAGGGTGTCCGAATAGTGCAATTAATCTAACAGATACCTATAAAACATTTGGGCCTGGAATTTGTGGCAAGAGTGTTACAACACTAACCAGTGCTTCATGGACAGATATTGTATCTACTCCTGCAGGAACTTCAGGCTATGCAACAGGAGCAATTATATGGCCTTATGCCTCCGGGGGGACGGCAGATGTGAATACACGAATATTAATTGATGGCACTGTTGTCGGACAGACAAAACGGTGGGATGATGGAGTAGTTATAAATAGTTGGTTAAACCCTAGCTCAGAATATGGATTTGGAATAGCTTTTATAGGCACTCCTGCGTATGTTTATAATGGTACAGCAGAGGTAATTAGCGGGTATAACCATGCAGGCCCAATTTATTTTAGTGATTATATAAAAATTCAGGCACAGGCCGC
>Ga0255768_10007375_pt1 | contig 10327 bp, 14 predicted proteins | sample 071ome_33_FD_179983 | JGI IMG/M metagenome (GOLD analysis project Ga0255768, IMG submission 179983) | Coastal salt marsh microbial communities from the Groves Creek Marsh, Skidaway Island, Georgia - 071412AT metaG (version 2) | ecosystem: Environmental > Aquatic > Marine > Intertidal zone >...
CTTCCTCAATATCTTTGAGGTTTATAATTTTGTTTTGTGTACATATGTCGTAGCATTCTTTAAGCAAGTTAAAGCCACTAGAAGAACCACTATAACTTGCACCGAATACATACATGTCACTAACCCATATACGTCTTGGTGGCATAGTAGCTAACCAACGTAATGCAGGACCGTCTACAACGTTTCCTCTACCACTGTGATTAGCAAGATATGTATCATCAACACGCATACCATTTCTAGCAATAATACGTAAATCACCTGAATTGTAAGAACCATTGTACATAGCAATGTTTACTGCAGGTAATAATTGCATGATATCTAGTATATCTTGACCTGTAAAGTCCATAGAACCTGATACATCTATAAGAATTGTACCGCCTTTAACATTCTGTTTTTGTTTAAATATTTTCTTGTCGATACAGTATCTGTTAATATACTTAGGATTGTAACCAAAGTCAGCTGCACGATATTGTCTGCTGTTCTTTAGTCTACCTTGTAAATTGACAGTCAATGGTGGTTCATGTATTTGCATGTCACCCCAATGACCTACACCATCACTACTCCTATATGTCATTTTTTCTATAAGTTCTTTACGCATACGTTTTTCTAGATTATTTATATCAGAATCACTACTACTTGAATCATATTGCTCAGCTTGTTTTTCTTCACAAGATTCGCATTTAGTTTCATCATTACAAGTTTCACCATCTTCATTTGTATTAGTACATTCTTCTAACTTAGTACCTTGACCAGGTTGATTAGAAGTTCTAACTTCATCTGGTGTAGGTTTATCAATAAATTCATTAAGAATAATTGATAATTTTTCTGCTAGTTTTTGTACTTTACGATAACTAGGTGTTTGATTCCATTTATGTGTAGTTAATCTACGTATATAAGTTTCTGCTGTGCTAGTAGCAAATCTAAGTTGTGCTTTACGTAAATCAGTAATGTCACTACTTTTGTCTGCTTTATCTAAATAATCTGTGGCTATTGTATATTGTTCACCATATTCATAGTAGCCATTTTTATTCTTAACTAATGTATAACTAGCCAAAAGAAACAATATAATATCAGCAACTGAACCAGTAAAGATTAGCTGCTGTATTTTATTTTCTGCTTCTTCACGACACACTAGAAGTTCATCCATAGCTAAATTTGCTTTTGATTGTAGCAAATAATTAATACGAACTTCTTCTAGTGCATGTACAGCGTCTGCACGTGTACCACGCATAAGCTTACCCATAGTTTTAGGTGACCATTTAGCATGACCTAACTCGTGTCTACGAATCATTCTACTGTGATTGACACCACAATATTCACATTCCCTATCCATAGGAACATACATCTGTTTATTTAGATTATCTGTTCTAGGTTGAGAATCATGTTCTGTAGTTTCAAGTACATGCCACTTATCACCAGTTACAATTTCTGGATATGGATAAGCTTTTTTACTATACATTAGTCAACCTGACTAAGTTGTATTGCGTCAACAAGTTCTGCAGACTTTTCACCGAATACTAATCTACCAGCTGTTTCAACTGTAAATCCTTTGTCTTGTAAATCAAAGAATTCTTTCCATGAACGTACAGAAATACGTTCTTCTGGGTCGTCAACTAGTGTTGTTTCGTTAATGACATTGTGCCATTCTTCTGGGAACTGTTGCATTGCAGTTGGATGTATACTATCGACATAGATTTTTACAGGGAATCTATCTTTCAACGCAAGTGGCAATGATTCTGGTGGACTGTTAGTTGTAGCAACAACTTGAAAACCTTCAGCAGGTCTTACAGTTTCCTTAGTATCATTGTTTAGTGTCAACATAGCTATGTCTTGGTCATCCAATATAGCATGCAAGAATGTCATAGCATCTGGTGATGCATGGTCAATCTCATTGATTACCAATCTACCGCCATTACGCCATGCTTGTATTGCAATACCATCATGCCATTGAAAACCACCATCTGCACTAGGTTTGTAAAAACCTTCTAAGTTAGCAGAAGCAGTATCTTCTGTCATGGTTATTTGATATACGTTTGGTTTACCATCCATATCCAATGGTGTGCCTTGTTTAACAGCACTATATGTTTTACCTGTACCTGGAGGGCCAAAGAGTAATACACGTCTTGACCTACCTAATACAGATTGTATTAATTTCCAACAATCAGTTTCTGACATTGTTTTCCTTTCTATATTATTTCCTCATTAGGTATCCATTGACAATATATATCAACAGTACCTAAATCATTTTTTCTTTGTACTATCTCAAACTTACCTTTATCTTTAAGTTGAGATATATTTTTTTGAGTCATAGACTCTATGTTTGCTTTAACACCACTAATCCATTTATCTCTAGTACCTATTATGTACCAGGTATTTGGTGATGATAAAAGTATTTTTACTTTGTCATCTGTTAATAGAGTTGGTGATTTACCTTTTCTATTATTTTGTGGACTAGGTGGTACTGAAGCACGCATTTCATCAGGCATTATCATTATCTATCTCCTTTAAATAGTTTTCTGCCTCATCACCTACTGCAGACATTGACTTACTAAGATTAGTAATTGTCATATCTTTTAACTTTTCAACGTCATCTTTTAATGTACATTGAATAGATGTAGGTTCCATTAACAACCAGGATTTAAATACACCAGTATGTTCTGCATGATTTATTACATCCATAATTTCATTGAATGTATATTTACCATCAACATCTAGTACACCAGTAAATACATCAGTCATTGTTTCTGCTCTGCATACATCAATAACTTTTTTACTATTTACAATTGCTTCTATACTATTAGTAGCTGGTATATCAACTTCCCATACATCTGGTTCGTGAAAACCAGGTTTATCTCCATGGCTATCAATACTAGAATAAGCAACTTGTACTCTATATATTTTTATAGGTTGTTCTTGCACTTCTATATGATTCATAACAGTCCTTTCTTCTGTCGTTGAGTGTGTATTAAGCAACGACAGAAGGAAGGATATGAATAGGGTTGTGTTTTAATCTTCCTTCTGCATTGCTTTGATACATACTATCTAAGCTGTAGATAGCTTGTAACCTACGTTCAGTATTTGGGCAACAGGGCAAGTCAACCAGTCTTACTAATAGGCTACAAGCTACCTACATTTTGGTCTAATGGCTAGTAAGGGGAAACAAACTAGCAATGTAAGTAGCTCTGCGTTTCAATTACAGGGTTTCTGCTATTGAACTGTATCGTGATACTGTAAATATAGCAGGTTGGTGACTATATAATTGGTCATAATCACCATCTGCTGTCGCTACCAGTTTGTCTATAATAGCTTCTGCTTCTTCTGCAGTAACATTACTTCCAAAATGAAAGTCTACTGTTAGACAATTGGTATCTTGTTTACCAGTTTCATCAACATATTGATATATATCACTCATAAATTTCTAATACTTTCTCTCATATTGTTCATGTCATCTTCAAATTCTTGATAAACACGTTCAGTATCTTCTGGTGTCCATGGATAATTACTAATACCATCACCATTACCTAATTCAATATCCCATTTATTTTCTATTTCAAGATTAAATTTAATAGCTATATCATTAAGTAATCTAAATGGTTCTCCCCATGCACTTTCAAAATAAAACTCTAATGTTCTTATATCATCTACAGTTTCATCTGACAATAATTCTGTTTGACAATCTCCCCATTTAGTTCCCCAATTGTTGTATTGCCAATCAATAGGTTTATAAGTTTTATATTCTTTAAGTAATCTATCTTTAACCATATCCATCATAGGTCTAACGTCATCACCATCTTCATACCATGCGTCAACAGTAACACCGTCTATATTTCTACTACCTTGATGTAGATTTTCTAGTTCTACTGGCATTGGATTACATTTAGTAAAGTCATAATAGTATTCACCTTTATCATCTTTACCTATAATTATTTTTAAAAAGTTAGCAACATCTACTTTGTTACCTTTAATTTGTGTATTGTTATATGTCCAGTTAGGCATATTGTTCCTCCTTATATTCACATGACACGCAACATACTAATACTTCATCAACAATTTTAAAATCAGTTGGATTAGTATTACATACTATACATAAACTGCTTGTCATTATTCCTCCTCTATTCCTAATTGTGCTTTCCATTCTTCGTGTGATATACCTGTCATAGCTAGTTTTAAACTAGAAAATAAATGCATTAATTCATCAAAATATTGGTTAGTTATTGTTTGTCCTTTTTTATTTTCACTCCAGAAATTAATATCAAATGTATCTAACCAATTATGTATAATTGTTATTTGCATATCTTGATTGTGATAATTTTTAAAAGCTAATGTAAGTCCACCTCTTTGGTATTCTTCACCGCTAGCATGTTCTGTAATAACGCATTGTGATAAGTCAAAATCTACTTCTTCTGCATAAGCTTTAATAGCATCTGCACTATCTGTGTACATTCTCATCGTTGTTTCCTTTCTTTGTTAAATCGATATTGAATTTTGTAATCTAACCAACAGTCATAACATTGTTTATGTCTAGAACATTGATTATATGGACAACTCATTATTCTTCCTCCTGCATAACTGCTTTTTTAATTTTGATAGCTATCTCATTCATTTCCATCATCATTAATTTCATTGCATCTGGTGCATTAGTTTCATCTAAAAACTTTGTAAATCCATCACGAATTTCATCTGTTGCTAATGCATGTGCAATAAATTCTAAACGAAAATCTTCGTCTAGTGATGATAGCTTTTCTACAATCATCATTTGAGTTCTACCTAAGTAATCAATTTTAGATAATATATCTTCTAATATTTTTTGTAATTTATTTGTTGTTTTAGGCATTATTCCTCCTCTTTAACTAGTACTTTATAAGCTTTATCTACTTGATATTCAACTGCTTCAACTAACATACGACACCAGCCACGAACATAATCGTTAAGATTTCTGTTCATACCAGCATTACGCAAATCATTTCTAGTCCAATTAATAATATTAATTAATTGTTCTTTAGATAGTTGTTGCATTTTATCATCAGTATCCATATATATTCCTTTCGCTACCTCTTTATAATAATTAGCCTTGATTTAAAAAAAAACACAAAGCACTGCACGCTGCGTGCATATTAGACAGCGTGCAAGTGCAATGCATTAATTATATATTATTTATGATATTGTAAATATATATAATCTGCATTGTGTTCTACGCCACATTCAGCGCAGTAGTTTGTTGTATTGATAGTTTGCAATATATACCTTTCCACTCTTCATACTTATGCACAAGGTATATAAGTTAATTAAAATGGACTTTCAAAGTCCTCTGCATTTAATTTCATATCAATACCTAGCTGTTTCAAATCATTTTCATAATTTGTTTCAGCTTTCTTTTCATGAAAGTCTATGATACCTTGACCTATCATTGCTTCTAAGTTACCAATTTGATTGGCATTTAGAAATGGTGTCAATGTATCAATAGCATTTCTTATCGCTACTATATCCATAGTATTTCCTTTCTATTTAAAAAAAGCTAGTCTATTAAAATAAACTAGCTTGATTTATATTATTTAAAGATTTGCGTGACACTTTCCATTCGTTTTCGCCACTCATAATGACTTTAACTCTACAGTCCATGTCGTGTATGTTTAGTGGATACCACTTATCGTTACTATTAGATAGTCGCCACCATGCATCATCTTTGAAAATGATTGGTAGTAAACATACTCTACATACCTTATTATTTTTGAATTTATCTTTCATAGTATCTCCTTTCACATAATAAATTCTATAGTATCCACCATATTTCAGATGGATACTAAGAACTTACTAAAAAGTTTCAGCTGGTTCCAATGTTTCAGCATTTGCATTTTCTACTGCGGTATCCTCAGATATATCTTGAGATACTCCAGAACGATATGCAATTACTTCTGGACTTTGCGCATGAAGTTTGTACAACTCACTAATAGCATTTCTAATAGCGTCTGTATGCACTTTAACTTCTGGTGCTTGATTATCTAAGTTAAGAAACTTAGTAACAACTTCTCTAGCTTTTGGAGAATAGTAATTAACAGCAGTTAATTCACTATATGTTGTTAATGTTTTACCTGTTATCGGACAAGTAACCGGACCATATCTTAATGGTTTTGACATAATTAACCTCACTTTCTTTTTAATTTATAGTTTATATGTCATGCTATATATACAGTATATATAACAAACAGCACTTCGACTGTCATAGTCGGAAGAAGTGCTGTATGTTGCATACACAAGGAGAAATTAAGCCAACTCTCTGTAACTTAATTCAACATATTGAATATCAGCTATACAAAATTCGCATATGTTACTTAATCTTACAGCAACAGTTCCTTTACAAATCTCACACATAGTTAATCCTTTCTTTAAGTGCTTGCCGACTTTCATAGTCGGAAGGCAAGCAACTTAATGTTTAATTTATTGTACATACTAAAGTCTAGTATTTATATAAAGTGTTAAGGTAGTTTAAATGTCTACCATATGACTTTAAAAAATAGTATCTAGTAAGTATGTGTCCGACTTTCATAGTCGGAAGGACACATACTGTACTATATACATATTAAAGTCTGTACTATTATAAATATTTAGTATGTAGAGTATGTATGACTACCATATGTTAACTTGACCTTTCATTATATATAATGTAAGTCATAAAAAATATGCTGGTAAATCTTGTAAGACCCAATGTTTTCAGGCATGAGCGGGCATTAGGGGTGTTTGATTCTGACTAAACCTTTTTACTTGCCCTTGGGTACTGCCTTTGTCTTTCTAGTGTACAGATTCTCTGTGAGCAGCTTTTGATGTCCCGGTCACCGCTTTACCTGTAACAAATTACTACAGTTTAGTGTTTGTAATATTTGTTACTATAGCATATAATTCTGTCTATACAAACATCTAAGGAAAGTTAGACAATAATGGTCGATACCGTAAATAACGTAATCTGTATAGCAGAGGGTTGTAGAAAGAAATTAAAAGGTAGACAAGCTAAATTTTGTTCTGATAAGTGCAGAAAACGCCAATTCGCCAGAGATAAAAAACATAACAAGACAGTTGACAAAAAACCTATTAATATAGAACGTAAGTCTGACGAAGGCGACTACGCTTCTGTTAGGCGAGGGCAGCATTACCGAGCTTTCGTAAGCGAAGGGATAGCTGAACAAGTTGCAACTGGCGATATGGCAGTAGTAGACGCAGCTTCCCTCCTTGGTTGCACAGCTGCTACTGTCAGTCGTATGCTTGCTGCTTACAAAATAGATGTTAAAAACACTGTAGCCGCAGAAGATTGGGAACTAAGCGAAGATGCGCAGGCTGCATTAGAAAATTTTTCGAACTTCCGACAACGATATTTTCGTACTGAACTGGGCAAAAAATATGATACTGCAGAATTTCACACTAACTGGATAAATAACATTATAGATTCTATAGAACACGGTAAAGAATTATTGATACTGTCACCCCCACGACATGGAAAGACAGAGTTATTAATACACTTTGCAGTATATCAAATATGCAAAAACCCTAACGTACGTATTATGTGGGTAGGTGGTAACGAAGATATAGCTAAGAATGCGTTATCTGCTGTACTTGACGTACTAGATACTAATGAAGAATTACAAGAAGATTTTTGTTTACCAGGTACTAGCTTTAAACCTGATAACAGGTCAGGTAAAAACTGGTCACAAAATCAATTTACTGTAGGTACAAGAACAGTTGCAGGTATTAAATCACCTACAATGGTTGCTGTAGGTAAAGGTGGTAAGATTCTATCACGTGACTGTGACATAATAATTGCAGACGACATTGAAGACCATCAAACAACTATGCAACCTGGTGCTAGAGAAAGTACAAGACAATGGTGGACAACTACATTATCAAGTCGTAAAGAGGAACACACAGCTGTTATTGTTATTGGCTCACGTCAGCACCCTGATGATTTGTATAATCATTTATTAGAATCAGATAACTTTACAAGCATAGTAGAAACCGCACATGCATTAGATTGTCAAATACCAGAACACTTAGAAGAAGAACATACTGATTGTATGTTATGGCCAGGTAAAAGAACTTTTAAATGGTTAATGTCTAGGTTACATTCTGCTGAATCTACAGGTGGTAGGCAAACATTCGAAATGGTTTATTTTAATCAAGCATATGTAGAAGGTACGCAAATATTTACTATGAACATGATTGACCAATGTATGCGACCTGACTTAGTACTAGGACAGGTATATAAAAATTTATATTTAGTTGCTGGACTAGACCCTGCATCAAGTGGCTACCAAGCATCGGTATTGTGGGGTATAGACCAGTACAGAGGTGAATTGTATTTAGTTGATTTAGAAAACAAACGTGGTGGTGGTATTAGAGCTGCATTAGACCAAATGGCAGTATGGTTACACGAGTACGATTGTAGACATTGGATAGTAGAAGAAAACGGATTTCAATCTGCTATACGCATGGACGAAGGTATAAAAGAATTTACATTACGTACTGGTATAACTGTACAAGGACATTTAACAGGTAAAAACAAACATGACCCACTTTATGGTGTAGGTGCAATGGCTGATTTATTTGAAGATAGAAGAATACACTTACCTACTGGTGATGGAGAATCTAATGCTAAAGTACAGAAATACAGACAACAACTGTTATACTTTGATGGTAAACCTGTTTCTAAACGAAACAAGGAAAAAACTGATATAGTTATGGCAAGTTGGTTTCCAATGAAGGTTTTTAGGCGTATGCAAAAAGAGCATGCTGCTGACATAGGATTAGACTATAGTCCTAGTTATGGAGATTATAAGATGACAGATATGAACGAAGCACCATGGGCATAGAAAATTTAGATATTAAAACATATAAAGAGATTGTCCAGAATGCTGCTGAACTTACATCTGGTAAGTTAGTACAAGAAAGACAAGTACAAAAAGCTAGAATAAAAGCAATTCTTAATGGTGGTTCAGATGGCATAAAAGCATTATTAGGTAATACAATGGAAACCTCTGATGCTGATTTATTACCAGCTCCTAACATGTTGCAATCTGGTATTGACCGACTTGCACAAAAAGTAGCAGGTATACCACAAGTTAGAGTAGATGTACCTAACGATAATGATTCTACTAGAAGTAAACTACGTGCAGAAAAATTAGAACGTATTGTTACTAACTATGATGAAAAACAAAATTTACTTAGCCAGTTGCAACAAGCTGCTAGATGGCTTCCTGGTTATGGTTATTGTGCTTGGGTAATTACAACAAAACGTGATACTAACGGATTTGTTTATCCAAGTGCAGAACTACGTGACCCTTACGATACATTTCCAGGTAACTTTGGTCCTGACCAACAACCTAGAGAAATGGCTGTTATTAGAAGAATACCTAGATACAAACTTGCACAAATTTATCCAGAGTTTGCAGAACAAATTTTAAAACAAGATGATGATGAAGGTGATGAGCTTAATGGTGACTTAGCTGCACCTTTTATGTCATACGAAAACAACAGAGAACAAAACTGGGAAGACAATACTTACTCAGGTGTAAGAATTATTGAGTACTACGATATGGGTGGTACTTACGTAGTATTCCCAGAACGTAACATGATTTTAGATTTTATACCTAACGTTCTATCAACTCCACCGTTTGTATTTATGAAACGTGTGTCTTTTGACCAACTAAAAGGACAATATGACCATGTTATAGGTTTGATGGCAATGATGGCAAAAATAAACATTATGTCAGCAATAGCAATGGAAGATTCTGTGTTTACAGAAACTAACATATCAGGAGAGATAGAATCCGGACAATATAGAAAAGGTCGATTTGCGGTTAATTATCTAGCTCCTGGTACACAAGTTTCTAAACCAATGAATAATATGCCGTATCAGTTATTCCAACAAATAGATAGATTGGAAAGACAATTGCGTATGGTAGGTGGTTATCCTGTAACAGACGATAGCCAATCACCTAACTCATTTGTTACTGGTGCAGGTTTGTCAGAACTTAATAGCACTATGTCACTTATGATTAGTGAGTATAGAGATATTATAAAATCTGCTGTAACACAAATGGATGCTAAAAGATTAGAGATGGATGTAATACTATCTTATTCACAAGGCATTACTAAAAAACCAATGGCAGGTTTCTTAAATGGTTCTGCATTTGCAGAAAACTATCAACCACTTGCTGATATTGGTGGTGACTTTAAAACTAGACGTATCTATGGAGTTATGGCTGGTTTTGATGAACCACAAAAAATTGTAACTGGATTGCAATTATTACAAGCAGGTGTTATAGACGTAGAAACATTACAA
>Ga0255768_10007378_pt1 | contig 10323 bp, 20 predicted proteins | sample 071ome_33_FD_179983 | JGI IMG/M metagenome (GOLD analysis project Ga0255768, IMG submission 179983) | Coastal salt marsh microbial communities from the Groves Creek Marsh, Skidaway Island, Georgia - 071412AT metaG (version 2) | ecosystem: Environmental > Aquatic > Marine > Intertidal zone >...
CTCAAGCAAGTCTGCACTTTTGAGAATGGCACGTTCTAGTTCTTGCCGCTTTGTGAATCCTTCAAACTCTGCAAGAAACCAGTCGTTGTGACTTTCATTTACATCCGGCACTGGCTTTAGTTCTACACCTGTCACAGCCTGCACCTGCTCTCTTGTGGGCAGTGTGCCATGATCCTTGCTGTGTGTGTCTATGAACTCTGCAGTGTCTCGCAAACTACGATCAAAGTTGTCTACATTGTAAATGTTTTGCACCCGCACAAAGTTTTGTGCATCGTTGAGCATCATTTCTAAAAATAGTTTTTGTAAATCTGGTGTATATTCTTTAGCCATCAAACATGGTATTCCTTGTGCTTATCTGTGCAAGACAAAACTTCAACAATTACATTATATAACTTTTCACTGCTACTGTCAGCCGAAAAGTCTGGATATATGCCAAAAGTTTTAAATTCGTTTTCCTGATCAAAGCATTGCATTTGCAAATAATTAAAATACTTGAAACTACTATAATCTGCATGTTGGGCATTTCCTGCCTTGTTGTATTTCATATATCCACTTAGCATCCATCCTACAGCAGAACCTTGGTGTAAATTATTTTTTACAGTATGCAGTAACAAAAACGGCAGCTGACAACTCAACCACAGACTATTGGACCAATCTTTAATCAATCTCCAGCTGGTCAAGTTGTCAGACTGAGATAGGTTAAAATTTTCTTGCCGTAGACTGCTACTGTTTTGATTAAAAAAGACAAAGTCTATACTGTTGTCAAACTGACAGTTCTTGTGTATAAATGGTATATCAACGTTTGCCCAGTCTACAATTATATTGTTAGCATTGGGATGTCCACTACTTCCAATGTTTGTTACCTGATAGCCATTGTCCAAAAGAGCATCTGTAATTAGTGCTCCTTTGCCTGTACCACATCCTACTAGTAGTGCGTGTTTCATGTCAACTCTGGCCAAAGTTTGCCCCAGTCAGTGCCTTGTAAACTGTCTATGTGATCTAAATAAGGTTTAAAACTTTCTGAAGCATCTTGTTCTAGTTCTGTTAAACAATTTTTTAGATTGCCACTTATGTTTAGATTGTCTACATATTTGTTTAAACAATTTTCTATCTTGTTTCTAACTGTACTTTTTATATCTGATGTATAATTCCTACACCTTAAATCGTTATGCCCCATTACAATTTGGTTGATTGTACAGTCCATTACACCAATGTCTTCCATAGCATAGTCAATGATGTCTGGTAATTCTTGACCAGTAAGAACAAAGAACACTGTGTTTATTCTTAGTTTAACGTTGTCCTGTGCTTTTAAAAAATTTAAATTTTCAACAGTTCTATCCCAGTTTCCACCTCGTCTAATATAATTAAATTTGTCGCCAATACCATCAATACTACAAGTAAACAATACATTAGGAAACTTCAATATTTCCTGCACAATACTGTTATTGGTATTCCACTGTAGATTAGTGTTAACTCTAAGAGATAGATTAGGATTTTTGTCTAACAGTTTTAATAGTTTTAAATTGTACTTAATCAGTGTAGGTTCCCCTCCACTTAGGTATAATTCTCTAAGTTCGGATTGATTATTAACAACATAGTCTATGATGTTATTTGCAACACCAGTTGGTGTATGCTGAACAGGAAGACCTTGTTCTCTTGCAATGCTGCTACTTTGCTGATGCCAACATGTAATACATTTCAAGTCACATGTACTGCTCCAGTGCAAGTCAAGTGAAGTAAGTTTAAAGTCTGTTATGTCTTCATGGTTGACAGTGCTGTCTATACCGTTTTCATTGTAGTGATGTCGATAGCCTTTGTAATCACCAGCTTGGGTGCTGTTTTCTTTTTTTAGACATTGCGCACAATTGTAAGTAACTTTGTCGGCTAGTATGTCTTGCTTTATTTCCTGGAACTTGTGAGATTGCAAAACTTCTTCTACAGTATTTTCTCTGAGATCTCCGGTCCACTCCATTCCCGAACTGCATGTCATGACTCTTCCGTCCATTAAAACATGTAACAGTCCCCACGGGGCATGGCAAAAATTTTTATTTTGTTTAAAGAGTTTGAACCTTACCTTTGGGTCAAACATTTTTTAGCATCCAAGTATAAAATGGAACAGTGTATTCTAGTTCCCATCTTCCGTTCCATCCCCATATTAAAGCTCCTGTTTGATACTCTGGAAGTGTAATATTAGCAGCAATTTGTTCGCTATACCATGGCTCTGGGTATATAGGATAGTAACGACCTTTTATTAGTATTGTTTCTAAGTCAATGCCATCAACATATAAACTTTCTAAAATCAATTGCTGGTCTGTTTGCTGATCATGATTAGATCTTTGTATAATAAACCGATTGTTGGGCTGATCTTTTACAGTTACGGATAGTTCAGCAGTGTGTTTGTTTGTTACTGTTGTTTCAGGATAAATCAACTCATTGTTGTTGTAGATACTAAATTGTGGAGGTTCTTTGGCAAATTTAGCACTGAATTCAAATTTTAAATTTAGCTCTTCCATTATAGTTTTTTCCTCATTAAATTTATTTTCAGACTGCTGGTTTGTTTAGCATCAATGATACTCTTTAATGTAAACAATTTACCATAACGCACAACAGCATCATTTATATCTTTAACATCATTGTGCCATTCAGGAAAACTTACACTCCATCCATATTCTAATGCATCATCTATCAGTCGTTGTCCTGCTCTATCTCTGTCGGGCACCAGTATAACTTCTCTAGCCAGTGTGTCAATGATTTGTGCCTGCTGTTCGCTGCACTGATTGCTCATGATGCCCACACCACCTATGCACATTGCATCCAACAGTCCTTCTGTGACCACACAAAACCTAGCATTAGACAACTGATTATCTATGCCGTACACATATCCGCTGTCGTGATTGGTAAAGTATTTGGGTCTACCTGTATCGTCTGTGGTCCTTGCACTAAAACCTATAACTTCATTGTTCCAAGTAAAAGGCACAATGATGCGTTTCCACATACCTGCAGGTTTGCTGTTGCTCCATAATAATTTATGCACAGGCAAACATCTGTTGACAGCATACTGTTGTATGTGTTCAGGTGCACGATCTAATGTCACTACTCCTTCTGGCAATGGTCTTGGTTTAAACTCTACAACAATAGCATCTTCATCTGGTTCCAACAGTTCAACTGTGTCTTTGATACGTAGTGCTTCGATGTTGAGCATCTGACGTGTGTTTTCATCAATACCCAACCATGTTAACAGTTTGCGCAGTTTAAAACTAATATGCCTACCGGGCTGCCAACCTGTTTTAAACCCACAGTTGAAACAGTGATAACTCACAGCATCGCCATTCATTATCACACCACCTCTGCCTCTGCGGTCTGTGCTTTCACCATTATGATGACAACAAACAGCATTGAAAGAAATCCAGCCGCCACTGCTGGTTTTACGTTTGACGGGCAACGCATCGAATACACTTTGTTGTATACTGTTCATGTGTGTATTATAGCATCTAAATCGTTTTTAATCAATTGAAAAATACGTTCGTGTCCACTGTTGTTTGGATGCAAATGATCAGCAATGTACTGTTTTCTATCCTGCATTAACACATCTACCATGTGTGGCACACAGTTGATGTGCATATACCTAATGCCTTTTAGTTCACAGGCATTGCCAACAATTTGTTTTGGATACCAGTCATGCACATCTTCTACATATGTACTCAATTGATTGTTTACATAATCTACTGCACTTGCTGTTAAAACACTGCCACGTTTCTTTTTTTGTATGTAGTTAAGGTGTTCCCATTGGCCTGTGTAATTGTTGTACCAACTGTTACGATTGGGGTGTGACCAACCAAACAGCACCACATCATCTGTCTTTATTGCATTCTGCGATTCACAAAAATGTAGTGCTATCCATGGATTGCTGGCACTGCTCTGACTGTGCTGTACAAAGTTGTAACCATAATAATCAGCTGCTATACGTCCATAACAGGTAGTAGCTTCTTCACCTAGGCTTACACTGCATCCATATTGATGTAGAGTAGGCATCAGTATCTATCCACACAGTATCCATCATACCAGTGTTGATCTTGAATCCAAGTCCCATTGCGTACTTTTTCTTCTACCTCTGCAAACTCAAATCTTGTCTTATCATCAACTTCTAGTTCAGGTAATACATAATCCAAATAGTCTATGTGCTGTTGTGGTGTTGGATGGTAGTCGTCGTCAAATGCTGCGTTATGCCAACTGCCTTCATAGATGATGTTGTGTACACTGGGTCTTACTATTTCTAGTGTTGTTGCATATGTTACTGTTGGATCATGAAACAACTGTATCTCTTTCTCACTGTCAAATGTATTCAAATCAATCATGCTCAAAAAATAATAGTCACATCCAATACCTTCGAGAATAAGTTTTGCTGCATGTATGTTAGCACAATCTCTTATCAAACTACCGTAGGTATCTACAATTGTAGCACCGGGTGTTTGCCATACTCCATCACTGTGTCTATCTTCTCTGTCACGTGATGTCCACATTATAATAACTGTGTCATCAGATTTGATAGCATGGCGTGCATCACATTCTGCAAGACTCCACAGTATAAAACTATTACCTCCGCCGCCTTTTCCAAAGTTATAGTATTGATCAAATTGAGGTGACAGTGCATCTGCCCATGTGGGCCACTTATAGCGTGTGAAACTACAACCAAATGTAAACAATCTTCCGTGCATACATTTAATTATACCTAAAAAAAAGCAGGCAAATAAAATGCCTGCTAATCTTTACCGACTTTTCTTTTTGTTTTTATGGGTTAGAAATTCTACTTCTTCGTCTGTATAAGGCCACATCAAACTGTGCCTGCTACAATTACCGGAAGTAATAGATATCCTGCTTGAATTCCAAACAAGATACTACAACCTAATGCCGCTTTGAGTACATTAATCATAGTGTTTTCAACCTTTTTGCTTCTTCATGGTAACCAAGACGAATCAGTTCCGCGGCTGCTTTAGCACGGCCTGCTTGTCCTAGCATTTCCCAAAATTTATTTGCACATTTTGTTACTGTTTGCATTTTACATCCACCTTTTTGTATCATATGAATAACGCTTCATGATGTTTTCTACATCATATGTGTTTTTTGCGTATTGTAGTTCTTTTTCCATTGGAGTCATTGTTACTTTTTTCCATAATGTTTTTAATTTACACATAATACTTGACTCCACTGTTTAGTGGTTGAATATGCATAATGTCATTGTATGCTTGTTGCCACTTGTCACCATATTCTATGCGAGCCCATTGCTCAACTTGTTTACTACGGTCTGGTTGTGATCCAAAAACCACCCGTAGACCATCAAATAACTTTCCAGTCATTTTTGTTCTCCTATTAGTTTTTAGATGCTTGAGGAAAGCAATACCGCGGTCTCTTCCGCCGTCACCACGATGCCTGTTTGCAGCACCACTTGTAAGGCATGGGATATGCCCTGGTCTTTCCCAGTGCCACTCATTTTTTCTGAGCTGAGGTCGCTCTGTGCATTGCACAATATTATTTATAATACATTAACTGAAAATTGTTGTCAACAATAAGGTATGCGCTAAAATAACGCAACACTATGCCAATATCTTGGCATCGATATAAGGTATCATCTGTTCAACAAACAACTCGTGTCCACGTTCATTTGGATGTTCGCCGCCAGCAAACACATCATCACCGTGTTCTGATCTCAACCAGTCATGCATGTTGTTGTTGCCCATGAATGTGTTTTCAAATGCAGGATACATAATCTTGCTTTGATCTGGTTCGTATCCTTTTACAGGATTAAGTGCATTAAACTGTATATAACGTGCACCATACTGTTTTAACAGTGCATTGGTGCTCATACGCAATGTAATGTCCCATTGCCTTTGATGTCCTAAACTGTGTTTGATCCATTCTACTACACTGTTTCTAAAACAAGCATCAGCAGGATGTGGATTGTCATTGAATCTTACAAAGCCTGAATGCACCCAACGATCTTCATCATCGTGGTACCAACTCATTCTATCTATGTTGGTCCAGGCCACTGCTATCAACAAATCTTCACGTGGTGTAGGATTTTGTTGTATGTATTCACAAACAGTTTGCCATATGTACATGTTTGAACCACTGGGTTGACCTCTGTTGTCATAGGTTGCACCGTAGTGTTGTGCTAGTCGTCCTAGCCACACATGTTGTTCTCTCCATTTGATATTTTCGTGATGTTGATCCCAAGTTGCATCAGGTGCAACCAGTTCACTGCCGTAGGTAAAACTACAGCCTATGCCTACTATGTGCATTATGCCCTGTAAAGTATTTTACTAAGTGTTCCTGTGGTAGTAGATCTAACAAAACGCACTGCACTATATACACCATTGAATATTTGTACATCACTGTCTTCTTGTGCAGTGTATGTAACAGTTCTCAACACTGTCCAGTCATCGTTGTTAAGTCCTTGTGTTTGTGGACTTAGGCTGACTTGTATTTGTAGTGTGCCTGTGAACGCACTTGAAAAATAAACCTGTGCAGTGTGAGTGGCATCATTGCGATTGATATATGGATCCAAGTAGATGGCATCACCTGTGTCTCCGCCATCAAAATTTTCTGTGGTGCTTGCTGTAAACAATGGATAAACACCTTCATTTAGTTCAAGTGTTCCGTTTGCACCATAGTTGTCATCTGCATATGCTGGATTTGTTATGCCTTCGCCGTCTGTGATTTTGATTCCATATGTGTAATACTTGGCATCCAAGTTTAATAGATCACTCTCGAGAAACCTTACTCTGCCCACACCTTTTGCTGCATCAACTTCTTCAATGGTCTTGCTGAGTAATGTTGTGCCTTGGTCTTTATCCGTAAGTGTCAACACTGCAGTTTTGCCCAATATGCTGGTTGCTTTGTTGTCTCTGTTTTTGAACTGTATTCTCACAGTTTGATCTACACCTCTGTAGATTTTTACGTTGGGAGTAAAGTACATGGTCAAGGTATTACCCACCCTTTCATCAGTTGTTACAGCCACGAGATTTTGCGTGTATAAGTAAGTATTAATAACGTTCATAACGTATTTATAAGAAGACTGATGAGCCAATACGCAGAAGAAACATTTGAAAAATATCCCTTTTTAAGTTTAGTCACATACGGCGGTAATGAATATATAGGTATAATACAAAATCAAGACGATACTGTACTCAGCATTTATGATTTTAGTCGCATCAAAAGTGATCAAGCAAAAAATCTTTTTTTAGAATTAGGTGAACAATGGTGGTGGGAAAGCAATAGAATGATCCCCATTAATCTTTTTCTCAAAAGAGAATGGGATGTCTTTACCTCTGTGTTATTGACACTGAATGTAAAAGATTGTAGCGTTGTCTACGGCGGAACTGTTAGCATCAGCGATCTAGCAAAAAAGAGAAGCAAACGACGCAACATACAATTGGTAAGGAAACCTAAATGATAGATTTTTTTCTAGCCCTTGTTATAAAGCACTTTATTGTGGACCTTGGTATGCAACCATATCTAGGCAAACGACAGAAACAGAAATACGTCAGTGATGCACATCAACACTATATGGAACATTTCCTAGGCACACTGATAGTGTGTATTTTCTTTATTCATCCTGCACTTGCCTTTGCGGCTGCTCTACTAGACTATCTAGCACACTGGCACGTAGACTTTGCTAAACATCGCATCAACAATTGGTTAGAATTACGACCTAGGTCATACACCTGGTGGTGGACAAATGTTGGTGATCAAATTGCACACATACTCACATACTATGCACTTGTTATAATATTCATGTGAACCACAACAAGATGTGCATAACTCACAGCATGTGCTTTCTTAAAAAAGTATGTGTCGTCTGTGGGACGTTGCCAAACACTTGCTCCAACTGTGGCCCAATCTTTTCCACGTAGGTGTGCTTTGCCCGGACGTATCACTGCAAGCAACATGGCCATTCTTGCCACACTGTCTGGGCGCATGCTTGCCACAAGATCATAATGATTGCCTATGTGTATGATTTTCTCGCAGTATTCTCTATCAGTCCATAGTCTACTCCAATCGGGTTCTGTGTGCATTAGATCAATCAAGTGCAATTCATCACGCACATGTTCATACACATTTACGTTCAGCAAGTCTAGTTTGAAGTAGCCCAGTTCCTCTGCATGTTCATGTTCAAGTGTAGCAATGCCATCCATTGCTGCAGGAATATCTGTAAAATACACGCCAGTGTTGTGTTGACGACCAGTGTTTAGTCTTGCAGGTGTGCCGTGTATGTGTTTTAACACACTGGTGCGGTCTGCAAAATCTATATCAATATCAGGATTTGTCTTTACCATAGTTGCAAAGTCTTTCCGTTTCCTGCAATAATCATAATACACGTTACAATGTGCAACACTATCCAAAATGTCCTAGCCCATAAGGCACGTTTTACATCCCGTTGAGTGATAGGTAAAAACTCTGGTTTGTCATCATCTGTTAAACCAATTGGCATGCCAACAGTTCTTGCCCACCATTTTAACCAACGGCGTTGGCCACTCATTTACTGAGATATCCCTTTTTAATCAGTCTGAGTCTTTTTAACTCTATTAGTCTGTCAAGTTCCTGCTCGTCTAAAAAGTCTTCTGCAATGAGAATATCCATCAAACATTTTACATCTGCTGCTTCTTCGTGAATGTCCTGCATCTGCTTGTTACCAGCACCATGCCTTAGAACTTTACTACAACGCTGTACCAGTTCACCACATTCTTCCATCAGTATCACAAGTAACTTTTCTAAATCAATACCTTCATATGGAACATTGTAGTTGTCTTTGTATACTTTGTGTCCTATTCCATCGTATTGCCATAGTCTACGATCTGGATCAATTTGATTTGCACTCATTAGAGTTCACCTTTTGCTCGCATGTCTGCACGAATTTTTGTTGCACTTATATCATGTATTATAGCACCTAAATCGTGTTCTGTAAAGGTATATCCTACCCCTCGACCGTAACTGATGTCAACAATGTTAGGAACCTTCATAATGATATATTCCTCATCATATGTGTATCCATGTTCTGCTAATCCTGCTTTGATGTTTTCTACAACTGTGTCATAATCAAAAGGATTGTCATCTTGTTTGGCTGTGCGTCCAGCACCAGCATCCGACCCAACAATGCCACCTACATCGCGAATCATGATACAAACCTGGCCAGTTTCAGCAAGTGCTCTTTTAAATAGTTCTGTGTGTCCATCATGCCATGGCTGCCAACGGCCTAGCATTTGTGTAGTGGGTTTTTTTGTATCAAACATTTTTTCTTTTCCTTTATTAACTTAACATATCTATTCTGCGCTGATGTCTACCGCCTTCAAATTGTGTAGACAAAAACACATCAACTATTTCACATGCTAATTCCGGAGCCGTTTGACGTGCGCCTAGTGCTAGTATGTTTGCATCGTTGTGTTCTCTTGACAGTCTTGCTGTTGTTGTATCATAACACAATGCTGCTCTTACACCAGGAAATCTATTTGCAGCAATGCTGATACCTATGCCAGTGCCACAAATAAGTATTCCACAATCAAATTTGCCTTGTGTTATATCTAGTCCTACTCGTTTGCCATACGTAGGATAATCTACGCTGTCTTTATTATTGCATCCTAAATCAGACACTGTAAAATCTTGGTTCTTTAAATATTCTATTAGGTGTGCTTTTAGATCAAATCCACCATGATCACTGGCAATACAAATACGCACTAGTCTTCCTTTAGTGATGCTAGTTCAGCAAATCGTTTTGCAATGGTTCTTACTTCTTCGGCATCTATGTTAACAGCACCCCAGTGGTCTTTTGTGTGAGCAATGCTGTTTAATTTTTGTAACATTTCTTGATCTGTCATTGTCATGCAATAAACTCCTGATACTGTTCTTCTGTCATCAGTGATTCAACATCGTCCCAGTTGTCTGGAACCATTTTAAAGAACCAACCATTGGCCAGTGGCTCGCGGTTAACCATTTCAGGATCGTCATTAAGTATTGGATTGACTTCTACAATAGTTCCTGCAATAGGACAGTAGACATCACTTGCAGCCTTAACACTTTCCACAACAGCACAATCTGCGTTTGCACCATATGTACTGTCTACCGGTGGCATGTCAACAAACACAACGTCGCCCAGTTGTTCTACAGCATACTGGCTAATGCCTACAACCAGTATGTCACCTTCTCGGCGCAACCATTCGTGTTCTTCGGTGTATCTTATTGACATCAGTAAATTCCTTGTTTTTTTAGTCTTGTGTATAGATTTTTGAGTTTGTCTAGTTCGGGATGCTTTTGCACCCACATGCCACTGTC